>ENA-UOWO01000623-UOWO01000623.1-activated-sludge-metagenome-genome-assembly--contig:-NODE-623-length-49464-cov-9.980145_pt1 | contig 49464 bp, 51 predicted proteins | sample MGYA00238148_ERZ761564 | MGnify/ENA primary metagenome ERZ761564 (study PRJEB28885, sample SAMN05720194) | activated sludge metagenome | isolation source: Anaerobic digester | place: USA... | reverse complement strand
AGATAACGTAGCGTGACTGGAGTTCAGACGTGTGCTCTTCCGATCTCGCCGGCCGGCAGGCCGCCAATGCCGAGGCTGTGCAGGGCCGCCAGCTTGGCGATGGTCGTCGTCTTGCCGACGCCGGTCGGGCCTACGAGCACGAGCACCCGCGGCTTGACCGGCCTCGCGGGCGCGGGGATACGTACGGTATCGCCTATCCATTCGAGGAAGGCCTCTTCGACCGCCGCGTAGTCCTCGAGTTCGCCGAGGCTGAATTCGTCCCGGGCCCTGGCCAGGAGCTCGGCGCGGTACCAGGGCGAGAAATCATTGTCGACGAGCAGGGCGTCGAGGGCGGCGAGCGTCGGATGCTCGCCGTCCTGGGCCGCGGGCCTCGCGACGCTCTCGGCGAGCGTATCCTTGAGCGAGCGCACCTCGGAGAGTACCTCCTGGATGGCCCGCTCCTGATTGACGCGCTCGAGCAGCCTGCGCTTCTCCTCCTCGATGTCGGCCTTCTTCTTTTCGCCCTCGCGCACCGCGTCGTCCTTCAGGTAGAAGGTTATCTCGACGCCCTCGCGGGCGAACAGGCCGAGGAAGCCGCCGGATCGTACGGTACGATGGCTCAGGACCTGGGCCGCGTCGCCGTAGCGGGCGCGGACCTTCTCCAGGACCTCCCGATGACTGGAGCCCTGCTCTACCAGGTATTGCATAATTTATCCTTCAACGCGTATCTCTCCGATGGCCTCTACCTGGATGTCGGCCACGATCTCCGGCACCGATAGCACGACGAGGTCGGGTATCTCCCGCTCCGTGCTCGACTTGACGAGGGCCCTGGCCGCCTCGGAGCAGAGGATCACGGGGAAATGCCCCTGTTTCTGCACCGCGGTGACGGCGAGCGTCAAGGCCTTGATCCATTGGCGCTGGGTCGCCGGCTCCAGGGCCGACATCGCGCCGGCGGGCGTGTCCACCCGCGCGTCGATGATACGCTGCTCGAGTGAGGGCTCTATGGTCAGCACGCGCATCGTCTTGTCCTGGTCGGCGTACTGGAGGCAAATCTGGCGGCCCAGGGACTGCCTGGACTTTTCGACGAGGAAGCCCGGGTCCTTCGTGATACCTGCGTAGTCGGCGAGGGTCTCGAGTATGGCGACGAGGTTGCGTATCGATACCTGCTCGCGCAGGAGGCCCTGAAGCACCTTCTGGATCTCGCCGAGCGACAGGTGCTTCTGCGCGTCCTCAACGACCGCCGGATAGTCTTTTTTGAGGGCGTCGAGCATGCCCTGGATCTCCTGCCGCCCGAGGATATCGGCGGCGTGGCGCTTGATGATCTCGGTCAGGTGAGTCGCGACGATGCTCGGCGCGTCGACGACCGTGTAGCCCGCCCGCTCGGCCCGATCGCGCGCGTCTTCAGATATCCAGACCGCGGGCAGCCCGAAGGCGGGGTCCTTGGTGCGCTCGCCCTGAACCTCCTCGGACACGCCGCCGGGGTTGATCGCCAGGTAGTAGCCGAGGCGTATGACGCCGCGCCCCATCTCGACGCCGCGTATCTTGAAGCAGTACTCCGACGGCTCGAGCCGCATGTTGTCGATGATGCGGATACGAGGGACGACGAGGCCCATGTCTATGGCGCTCTCCTTGCGTATCCTTGTGACGCGCTCGAGCAGCTCCGCGCCCTTGTCCTTGTCGACGAGCGGTATGAGGCCGTAGCCGAGCTCGAGGCTGATCGGGTCGAGCGGCACGACCGGCGACAGCTCCTGGGACGACTCGGGCTTCTTGGCGCCGCCCTCGGCGGCCCTCAGCTTGGCCTTGTCGGACTCGAGGACAGCCTTCTTCGAGAGGTTCCAGGCCAGGTACGCCATAGCGGCCGCCATCGGCAGGAGTACGTACCACGGGAAGCCGGGCAGGAGCGCGAGGGCGCTCAGCACCGCCGCGCCCACCCAGTAGATCCTGGCGTTCTGCGTGAACTGAGCGGTGACCTCGGAGCCGAAGGTGCCTTGGCTATTGGCCCGCGTGACGATGATGCCGGTGGAGACGGAGATGAGCAGCGCAGGCAGCTGGGAGACGAGCCCGTCGCCTATCGTCAGCGAGGTATAGGTGTTCAGTGCCGAGGCGAACGGCTCGCCATGGAGCACCATGCCGACGATGAAGCCGCCTATCAGGTTGATCACGCTGATGAAGATGCCGACGGTCACGTTGCCCGAGACGAACTTGCTGGCACCGTCCATCTGGCCGTAGAAGTCGACCTCGCGCTGGACGTCGTCCTTGCGGCGCCTGGCCTCTTCCTCGCTGATGGCGCCCGAGTTGTATTCTGCCTCGATGGCCATCTGCTTGACGGGCATGCCGTCCAGGGTGAAGCGGGCCGCCACCTCGGCGATACGCGTCGCGCCCTTGGTGATGACGATGGCCTGTACGGCAATGATCACGATGAAGATGATGAAACCGACGACGAGGCCCTCGGTACCGCCGGCGCCGACGACGAAGGTGCTGAACGCCCGTACGATGCGGCCGTCGAAATCCTGGCCCTTCGTCAGGATCAGCCTGGTCGACGATATGTTGAGAGCCAAGCCGAAGATGGTCGAGACGAGCAACATGGTCGGGAAGACCGAGAAGTCGACGGCCCGGCGAGTCGACAACACGAGCAGCAGGATCATCAGCGACAGCGCCACGTTGAAGGCCATCAGCACGTCGAGGAGGACCGTCGGTACCGGGATGATGATCATCAGCACGACGGCTACCGCGGCTATCGCCACGGTATAGTCCGAGAGGTTGGTGGTGAAGGTTTCCTTGAGTACTCGCCTGTTATCCGACATGTCGCCTTCCCATGCTATCCTAAAAAGCGCGTTTCAACAATGATCACCTGCCCATCGCGGCGTACTTGGCGGCGACCCTCCGGTCGATCTTGGCAACGTGGGCGAGTATCTTCGAGATGGCCTCGTAGTAGGCCTCGGGGATCGCGTCCCCGACGTCGGCCTCGGCGTAGAGCGCCCGCGCGAGCGGTCTATTCTCCACGATCGGTACGCCGGCGTCCTTGGCCAGCGAGCGTATGCGGAAGGCCATCTCGTCGGCGCCCTTGGCCGTAACCGTAGGCACAGCCATCGTCATCGGGTCGAACTCGACGGCTATGGCGAAGTGAGTCGGGTTGGTCACGACCACGTCGGCCTTCGGCACGTTGACCGCCATGTTCCTGGACATGATATCGCGCATCCTGTCCTTGAGCCTGCCCTTCACCATCGGGTCGCCCTCGAACATCTTGCGCTCCTCCTTGACCTCCTGCTTGGTCATCCTGAGGCGCTTCTTGAACTGGGCGCGCTGGAAGATGTAGTCTGGAATCGCCAGGGCCAGCATCAGGATCGCGGCCTCGATGACGATGCGTATGACGATGCCCGCCAGGTAGACGCTCGAATTCCATACCGTCGAGGAGAACAACCTCGTCAGGCGCGGTAGCTCGCCGCGTATGTTGAGGAACGCGACGACGCCTATCACGACGATCTTGAAGATCGACTTGGCCAGATTGAACAGCGCCTCGCCGGACAACAGCGTCCGCTTGAAGTACTGACCGAACTTGGGCACGACCTTCTTGAAGTCAGGTTTGAGCGGCTTGGTCGTGAACAGGAAGCCCGACTGCAGCACGTTGCCGAACACGCCGGCGATCATCGACACGGACGCTATCGGCAGGATGAGCTTGGCGAAGTACGAGAAGAACCGGGCCGCGATGGGACCGGCCTCGGTCGTGGGGTCGATCTCTATGGACGCTTCGAGGAACCAGCGGAGCATCTCCCTGAGGTTATAGAAGATCCACGGGCCGATGATGGCGAGGGCGACCGAGGCCAGGAGAAGCCCTATCGCGGCCACGAGGTCGGGGCTCTTCGGTACCCGGCCCTCCTCTCGCTCCTTCTTAAGGCGATACTCGGTCGGCTCCTCGGTCTTGCCCTCGTCCTCGGGAGCGAACCACTGGAGGTGTATCGCGAGGATCTCGTCGTCGGGAGCCCGGCGGCCGTCGCTCACAGGCCGCCTCCCGGCGATACGACGCGGCCAGCCGCGACGCCTTGCAGGATGGCAGCCACGTTCTCGAAGCCGATGTCGACGAGCGACGAGAAGGCTTCGATCATGTACGGCATCGCCACCACCATCAGGAAGAACCCGACGAGTATCGATATGGGGAAGCCCTCGGTCAGGAGGTTGATCTGGGGCGCAGCCTTGGACAGGAGACCGGTCGTCACCGAGATGAGCATCAGCGTACCGAAGATCGGGAAGGCCAGGATCAGCGCGTTCTGGAACAGCGCGCCGAGAGAGCCGACGACGTATGCCATGAAGTCGTCGCGGCGAGCCAACAGATCGGCGGCCCGGATGGCCTGGAAGCTGCCCCTGACGCCGACGAGGAACAGTCGCTGGAAGCCGTTCGACGAGACGAATACGAACATGGCTATCAGGTTGAGGAACTGGCCGACCACGGGTATCTCGATCTGAGCCAGGGGATCGTAGGTCTCGGAGGCGCCGAAGCCCATCTGCAGGGAGAAGAACTGGCCGGCGGTCGTAAACGCGTTGAAGACCATAGTCAGGAAGAAGCCGATGATCACGCCTATCATCGCCTCGCCCGCGACGACGGCGACGTACGAGCCGGCGCCGACGGGCATGGCGTAGCCCGCTTCCTTGACCCAGGGGAAGACGGCCGCGGCGGCGAAGCCGGCCAGGCCGACCTTGGCTACCTGCGGTATGCCCTCGCCGGACAGCAGGGGCGCCGTCTCGACCATGGCCAGCACTCGTACGGCCACGATGAAGAACAAGTCGGCGTCGGCGACGATCGCGTTCAGCACGCGGCTAGCCCGCCAGCGTCGGTATGAGGTCGAAGAGCCGCTTCGTGTACTCGGCCAGGTGCGTAAACATCCAGCCGCCGAGCAGGGCGAGCACCAGCATGATCGACGCGATCTTGGGCACGAAGGTGAGCGTCTGCTCCTGGATGCTCGTCGTCGCCTGTAGGATGCTGACGATGAGACCGACGACGAGAGCCGTCAAGAGCACCGGCGCCGCCAACGTGACGATCTCGAGTACCGCCCCGCTCATCAGGGCCGCGGCCTGGGCGGTGTTCATAGGGCATTCCTCATGAACGACTCGATGAGCTGCCTGGCCATCAGATTCCAGCCGTCGACGAGCACGAACAGGATCAGCTTGAACGGCGTCGATATCATGACCGGCGGTAGCATGATCATGCCCATCGACATGAGCACGGAGGCTACCACCATGTCGATGATGATGAACGGAATATAGAGGAGGATGCCTATCTTAAAGGCGATGGTCAGCTCGCTGAGGATGAAGGCCGGCACGAGCACGTAGGTCGGCACATCGGCGAGCGACTCCGGCTTGGGCAGGCCGCGCATGCTCATGAACAGCCTGATGTTCTCTGCGTCGCCCCTCATCTGGGAGTACATGAACAGCCTGAACGGCTTCTCCGCGGCTCGGTAGGCCTCCTCGACGCCGATCTGACCATCGGCGAGGGGTTTCAGCGACTGGGTATAGACCTCGTCGAAGGTCGGCCACATGATGAACAGGGTGAGGAACAAGGCGATGCCCATCAGCACCTGCCCCGGCGGCACCTGCTGTAGCGCCAGGGCCCGCTTCACGAAGTCGAGCACGATGGACACGCGGAGGAAACTCGTCACGAGGATGATAAGGCTCGGCGCCAGGGATAGCACCGTCAGGAGCAGGAGCAGCTGCAGGCTGAAGGCGACTTCGCCGCCGGTCTCGGGTGAGCGTACGGACAGGTCGACGAAGGGCACGACCGGCAGGTTCCGCGGTATGGCCGTGGTGGCGCTAGCGGCTCCCGACGGGAACGAGGAGGTTCCCGAGCCTGCACCCGTCGTGGCCCGCGTCGTTCCGGCGCTCGGTATGGGCACGCTCCTGGCGGTGTCGGCCGGCACGGCCGGATAGGCCGCCGCGTCCTGGGCCCAGGCCCCGGCGGCCGATAGCAGCAGTATGAGTACGGCGATGGCTCTTCGCACGCGTTCCTCCCGCCCGTCCCAGGCTAGAATTTCCTGAGCCGGTCGCGCTGACCGCTCAGGAAGTCGCCGGAACGCGGCGCGAACCCGGCCTTGGCGTTCTTGCGGCCGAGCATCTCCATGAGCATCGCGCCGAAATCCTTACGAGGCGCCTGAGGCGCCTCTGCCGCCCTCAACGCCAGCGCGTCTATCAGCTCCTTATCCGCTACCTCCGCGATCAGCGATACCGAGGCATCGGTCGAGCCGACGAGCCAGGCCCGTTCGCCGAGCGCGACGACGTGGAGATTCCTTCCTACAGCGAGCGGAGTCGAGGCGAGCACGCGGAGGTACGAGTCGGTGGCGACGCCGGGCTTGCCCGAACGCTTGATCAGTGCGTACAGTCCGTAGATGCATCCGAGGATCAGCGCCAGTACGAGGATCATGCGTATGACGTACGGGAAGATTGGCGAGTCGGCGGGCGTTTCGGCGCCGGGTACTGCGGTGGCGTCGAAGACCAGGCTCGTCTCGTCGACGGCGGCTGCCTGGTCGGGAGACGCTCGATCGGGCGCCCCTTGCGCGAACGCGGCGACGGCCGTCAGGGCGAGCGCGAGCGATATGCACGCGATGCGGATACACCTGTCCATGTCCCCTCCGCTGGCATTGTACAGCTAAGCGGGGAGAATGGCAACAAGTCTTTGAGCAATAAGGAATACCTTAGCCAGCCTAAAGGAGGGGCGAAGGCCCGGCCGGGGCCTAGAAACCTCGTATCACCGCTTCGTCGAGGCGCGATACCACAGCCAGGGCCAGGCGTACCGAGTTCTCGAAATCGGCGTACGAGGCGATGCCGTAGTGCGTATGGATGTAGCGGACCGGTAGCCCAATGACGATGACCGGGACGCCCGGGCCGGACAGGTGAATCGGCCCGCCGTTGGTCGCGCCGCCTGAACGGACCGACGCCTGTACCGGAATGCCGAGCTCGGCCCCTAGGTCGAGGGCGAAGCGCTGGAAACGGGGGTTGGTGATCATCATACGGTCTATGAAACGCAACATCGGACCGCGTTTCAGCGCCGTCTGGACCATGTAGTCGTCGGCGAAGGTATCGTCAGCGGGGCAGCCTTCGAACACGATGGCAGCCGCAGGGTTCACCGCCCGCGCGGTCACTCCGGCGCCGCGCATGCCGACCTCCTCCTGCGAGGCCAGCGCGCCGACCACCTCGACGCGTAGCGGCAGCCCGCTCGCCCGCCTCATCGTCTCGATGACGGCGGCGCAGCCGAGCCGGCAGTCGAAGGCCTTGCCCGTCATCAGGTCGCGAGCGGCGTCATACCGGAAGTCAACGTCGGGCACCACCGGCTCGCCGATCCTGACGCGGAAGACGTCCTCGGCCTCCGCCTTGCTCGTCGCCCCTATGTCGATCGCCAGGTCCTCAATGTCGAGCGGCTTGGCTTTCTCGGCCTCGGTCATGAAGTGAGGCGGCTTGGAGGCGATGACGCCGGGTATGTAGCGGCCGTCGGCGTCGCGCACGAGCACGCGGTGGGCGGGGACAGTGTTCGGTACCCAAGCGCCGAGCGGCACGAAGCGCAGCGTACCGTTCGGCTTGATGGCCTGGACCATGAAGGCCACCTCGTCGGTGTGCGCGTCGAGCATCACGACCGGGCCGTTCTTGCCGAACCCGTCGCGGCGAAGATAGAGGTTGCGTACGCTGTCCTCGGTTACGGCGCTCGCGGGGCCAGCGGCGTCCCGGAGTACGGCCAGGACGTCGTCCTCGAAGCCCGGAGCGCCGGCCGCGTTCGACAGGCGCTCTATGAGGTTGAGCGCCGGGCGGTCGGGCGAGTCGAGCCGTCCGTCGGTCATGGAGGTCGGGTCCCCGGGTTTACGACAGGTCCGCCATGCGCTCCATCGGAGAAACGATCTCCGTGACGCGCACGCCGAAGTTCTCGTCGATGACGACGACCTCGCCCTTGGCTATCAGCTTGTGGTTGACGAGTATGTCGACCGGCTCGCCGGCCAGCTTATCGAGCTCGATGATCGTGCCCTCGCCTATGCCCAGGATGTCCTTGATCAGCTTCTTGGTGCGCCCGAGCTCCACGGTCAGCTCCATGAAGACGTCCATGATCAGGCCGATATTGCCGGATTCCTGCCCGGGATTGCCGAGACCCAGGTTGGCGAACTGTACGGGCTGCACGTTCGGCTGGCCCATGATAGGCGATTGGTACATACCCTGTGGCGCCATCATCGGCTGCTGGTACATAGGCTGCTGGTATCCCATCTGTCCGCCCATCTGCATGCCGCCCATCGGCATCTGTCCGCCCATCTGCAGGCCGCCCATCTGCATCTGTCCGCCCATAGGCACGCCGCCCTGACCGCCGGCCATGCCGCCCGGGGCGCTCATCTGCTGCGTGGCCTGAGGCGCCTGCATGCCCGAGGCCGCGACGATGTCCTTGACGAAGCCCATGGAGTATATCTCCCACATCCTATACGGGGATCCGTCGACGGTGAACTCGTACGAAACCCTGACGAAGTCCCCCGCAGGAAAGCGCGCAATGGCTTTCGGCCCGAAGGCGCCGTCGGCCACATCGGACTGGATGGATCGGTTGCCGGATTTCTCGGTAAAGGCGTTGATCGCGGAGCCGGTCAGGCTCGATATGCACTCGGACACGACCGAGATGGCCATGTCGTCGAGCTCGGACAGCGTCTCGTCCTGATTGGCGAGCGAGGCTATCTTGATGGACGCGTCCTTCGGGACGAGGAAGAGGTGGTCTCCGGGTATGCCGCCGACCATGTCTACCTTGATCGCGAGCACCTCGTCGGGCAACGAAGGCAGCATGCCATCCCGCGTGGTGCCGTCGACCTTAGGCGACGAGAACGAGGCGTCCTTGCCGGTCATCATCGATACGGTCTGGGCGTGGGTGTCGGCCAGGGCCGCCATGATGGCGCCGAACGCCTTCAGGTCGTTGGCCGACGCCCCGGAAGCCGCGGCCTTCGAGGACGGTGAGCCGCCCGCGCTAGGATCGAGCCCCGCCAATAGGGAATCTATCTCGTCCTGGGAGAGAGCGCCGTCACTCATACGAATCCTCACCTTCCGCGGCCAGCTCTTCGTACTCTTCCTGGCCGAGCTCCTCGAGCTTCTTGGTTATCTGTACAGCCATCTTCTTGCCGATGACGCCTGGGCGGCACAGGAATTTCTTCTTGTTGCCGACGTTGAGCACCATCGGGTCGTCGACCTTGACGTTATGCAGCCTGACGATGTCGCCCAGGTTCAGGTTGAGCACGTCGCCTACCGTTACCTGGATGCGGCCAATTTCCGCTATCACCGGCACGTCTATCGTCGACAACTTCTCCTTGAGAATATTCAGGTTCTCGGTCGTGGCGCCGCGTCGTACCGACGAGTACCAGTACTGGGCCGACAGCTTGGAGATGATCGGCTCTATCGTCAGGTAGGGGATGCAGAGGTTCATCATGCCCTCGACGTCGCCGATCTTCGTCTCCAGGGTCACGAGCACGACCATCTCCGTCGGGGGTACGATCTGCGCGAACTGCGGGTTGACCTCGATTTGGGACAGCCTCGGGCGCAGGTCGATGACCTGGGTCCAGGCCTCGCGCAGGTTGCCGAGTATCTTGACGATGATGCCTTCCATGACGGAATGCTCGATATCTGTCAGCTCACGGGTCAGCTTGGAGCCCTCGCCCGCGCCGCCGAACAGGCGATCGATGATGGTGAACGTGACCGCCGGGTCTATTTCCAGGATGATCTGGCCCTTGAGCGGATCCATACTGACGACCGCGAGGGTCGTGGTCGTCGGGATCGACCTGATGAATTCCTCGTAGGTCAGCTGGTCCACCGACGCGACGTGTACGTTGACCAGGATACGTAACGACGCGGACAGGCTCGTGGTCGTCAGGCGCGCGAAGGTCTCGTGCATGTTCTGCACGGTGCGCATCTGCTCCTTCGAGAACTTATCCGGGCGCCTGAAGTCGTAGATCTTGATCTTGCGCGAGTCGGTCGCCGACTGTACCGTCTCGAGCGACGTATCGCCGGCGTTGATGGCGGTGAGGAGCTGGTCTATCTCGTCCTGGGACAGGACTTCGGTCATCTGTTCACTCCGCCTGCTATCATTGCATAGAAAAACGCTTTTAGCAACGTCGCGGGCCCATCCGCGACGTCGAACGCCTACATCTGATTACGAGAGAAGGTCTGGAAATACACGTCCTTGATCGCTGGCTTCGAAAGCATGCGGTTGAGCATCTCCCGTAGCTCCTCCTTGAGCTCCTGCTCGCGGTTGGGCATTAGCTCCTTGATGCTCTTCATACTGAAGAAATTGCGCAGCGCATCCTGGATCTGGTACTTGCGCGAGGTCAGCTCGGTCTGGATTTCCTTGTCGGCCTGGTCGTAGGCCAAGTTCAGCTTGATCATGACCGACCAGGGCTCCTTGTCGATCGTGCTCGTCGTGATCTGGTCGATCGACGTGAAGGTGGCCCAGATCGGGGTGGCGCGCTGGTATTCCTCCGAGGTCGGCACGGTCGTCATAGGCTTGGCCTGCCGATTGAGGAGACTCACGGTGACGACGACTATGACGATGATGAAGATGACCGCGCCGAGGCCTATACCGATCCACTTGAGCAGGCCGAGTATAGCCTTGCCGCCGCCCTTGCCCTTCGGCTTGTCCGCGACCTCGGGGGAGTCGCTGAAATCCGGTCCGGCCTTGTCGAAATCTTCGTCGCTCATATGGCGCTACCTCCGGTCATCATAGATGGCCCTCGTCCAGTATTATAATGTCAACGCGCCGGTTGTACGCCCGGCCCTCCGCTGTAGAATCGTCGGCTATCGGCATCGTCGCCGCGAGGCCCGACACCTGGAAACGCGCCTCCGGCACCCCGAAGTCGCTCAGGTAGTGTAGCACGCCGAGGGCCCTCGCCGTCGATAATTCCCAGTTCGACTGCCAGGGACCAGCCGGGTCCGTCGGCGAGGAGTCCGTATGGCCCTCGATCCTGAATTTCCGCCCCTCGAGCTCGCCGGACTTGAGCAGCTCCGACAGCCTGACGAGCATAGAACGGGTCTCGTCGATGTTTATATCGGCGCTCGCCGGCCTGAAGAACGCGTCCGAGGCCAGCGATATGACGAGGCCGCGCTCGTCCGAGCTTACCCTGACCTTGTTCGACTTGATCTCGGGCTGGAACAGCGAAACGGCCTTCTTCTTGGCGGTCGCCAGCATCTTGCCCTTCTCCATCGAAGGCAGGCTGTTGATCGAGTTGCCGAGCTCGGCCATGCGCCCGACCGACAGGGTATTGCCCCCGGTGCTCGCGCCCATGCCTATGTTGTTCAGGCTGGATATCATCTGGTTGAGCTGGACCACGTCCACCTCGGTCGTATCGAAGAGGGCCACGAAGAAGCACAGGAGCAGCGTGACCATGTCGCTGTAGGTGACGATCCATTCTCCAGTGCCGCCGAGGGCGGTCTCTTTCTTCTTGCGAGCCATGCCTACGCCGCCTTATGACTGCGGATGCAGCTCTTCGAGCTTCTTCTGGCTCTCGGGAGACAGATAGGAGGAGAGCTTCATCTGAAGGATATGCGGGTTATCGCCCTGCTGGATGGACAGGACGCCTTCTATGACCATCTCGCGGACCTTCGTCTCGGCCGCGTCCTGATTGGCGAGCTTGCCCATCATAGGGGTAAACAGGAAGTTGGCCATGATGGCGCCGTAGTACGTCGTGATCAGGGCCACGGCCATGTTGGGGCCGATGCGGCTCTTGTCCTCGAGGTTCTTCATCATCGCGATGAGGCCCTGGACCGTACCGAGCATGCCCATGCCCGGGGCCAGCTTGGCCCACTGGTCGATCATCTTGAGCCAGCGGCCGTGGCGCTCGTTCATCTGGGACAGCTCCGTCTCCAGGATGTTCTTGATCACTTCCGGATCGGTCGAGTCTACTACCATGCGCAGGCCGCGCTTCATGAAGGCGCTGTCGACGCTCTCGATCTCCTCCTCGAGGGACAGGATGCCCTCGCGGCGGGCACGCTCGGACAGGGAGAGCAACGACTCGGCTATCTTCATCTCGCCAAAGTCCGGTACCTTGAAGGCCTTGCCCATGATCTTGAAGATGCCGAGCGTCTCCTTGATGCTGTAGTTGAGCATCAGCGCGAAGAACGAGCCGCCTATCGTCATCAGTACAGACGCCGCGTCCATATAGGTCGTGACGACGCCGCCCGACGCGTACATGGAGGCGATGATACAGAAGGTACCGGCGCCGAGGCCGATGATAGTAGCGAGATCCATCCCCTACTCCTCGTTCTTGAACGCGCCGATCAGGCGGCGGTATTCCACTATCTTGCTCAGTACGTCCTGAACGCCCTCGCGGACGATGACGCGCTTGCCGGACAGCATCGCGATCGATGTATCGGGCGTGCGCTCAATGTACTCGATCTGATGCGGGTTCAGCCAGAACCCGTCCCCGGAAAGCCTAGTCAGCTCGATCATCGCCACCTCCGCAGGCCGTCACGCCTGGATTACCGCTTCAGGGTCATCAGCTCCTGGAGCATCTGATCCGAGGTCTGTATGGTCTTCGAGTTGGCCTGGAAGCCGCGCTGCGTCACGATCATGTCGGTGAACTGCTCGGCCAGGTCGACGTTGGACATCTCGAGAGCGCCGGCTATCAGCTTGCCCTTGCCCGCTATGCCGGAGGGCCCGATGTTGGCCATGCCGGAATTGTTCGACTCGACGAAGTTGGTCTCGCCGGTCTTCTCGAGGCCGTTCGGGTTGGTGAAGGTCGCGAGCGCGACCTGGCCGAGGGTCCTCGTCGAGCCGTTCGAGTACACGGCCGTGATCATACCGGACTGGTCGATCTTGAAATTCTCGAGGTAGCCCATGCCGTAGCCGTCCTGCTCGAACACCTTGGTGCTCGATGCCTCGGCGAACTGGGTGACGGTGTTCCTGACGCTGCCGGCCACGCCGAGGTTGAGCGAGAAGGTCTGTCTGACCTGCTCGCCGCCCTCGCCCGCGGTGGTGTCGGCCACGTCGAAGGCCACGTTCATGGCCAGGAGGCCTTCCTCGGCGGAGGGGTTGCCCTGACCGTCGGTCAGCCTGCGTAGTGTGCCCAGGTTGTCGAATTCGACGATGAAGACGTTCCCCTCGAGAGCGGCCGGGTCCAGGCCGACCGCCGGGTTCGTGGCTACCGCGGCCTGGGGGTCGATGGACACGGCCGCCTGCCACTGGTTCGGCTGGCCTGTGACCCGCGTGAACTCGACGCGAAGCGTATGCTCGGTACCGAAGGAGTCGTAGACCTTCTCCTCGACGCGCCAGGTACCCTGGCGTACGGTCTCGGCGGCCGCTCCCTCGGGGATCTCCTGGAGGCGCTTATCGAGGTTACAGGCCAGGAAGACCTGCTCGGTGGCGCGGGCCGGGTCCTTGGAGCCGACCGGGATGACCAGGTCCTCGAGGGCGCCGGAGGTGTTGAGCACCTCGACGCCGTTGATCACCTCGGCGTTCCAGCCCTGCACCCGTAGGCCGTTACCCGGGTTGACCAGCCGCCCCTCGGCGTCGAGGCCGAAGGCGCCAGCCCTGGTGTACAGAGTGGCGTCGCCCTTGGCCAACACGAAGAAACCCGAACCCTGGATGGCCAGGTCGGTCATCACGCCGGTGGTCTGGAGAGAGCCCTGGGTATGGATCGTGTCGATCGACGCGATGGACATACCAAGGCCGATCTCCTTCGGGTTGATACCGCCGACCTCCTCGGTGGGCTTCGCGGCTCCAGACATCTGTTGGTACAAGAGGTCCTGGAAGTTGGCGCGGCCCTTCTTAAAGCCGGTGGTGTTGACATTGGCGATGTTATTGCCGAGCACGTCCATGCGGACCTGGTGGTTCTGGAGGCCGGCGACGCCTGAATACAACGAGCGCATCATAACGGCGCCTCCTTACTCTTCGACTTTACTGACCTGGTCGAGGTCGTAGAACGAACCATTGACCATGACGAGCGGGAATTCGCCGCGTACAACCTGGGATACCTTGCCGTAGATCGCCTTATCGCCGTCGAGCACCTCGACGGTACGGCCGAGCAACGACTGGGCTTCGCTCGAGTTGAGCACAGTCGACAGCTTGCCGAAGCTCGTCGCCATGTTGGTCATCTGCTCGAGCGAGGAGAACTGGGCCATCTGCGCGATGAACTCCTTGTCCTGCATCGGGTTGGTTGGATCCTGGTGCTGGAGCTGGGTAATCAGGATCTTCAGGAAGTCGTCCTTGTCCAGCTCGGTCTTGAAAGCCTTCCCGCCGGACAGTTCCTTGTTCAGGGCGTCCACCTGGTAGCTGGTCCTGGCCGCGTCCGCCTGGCTCATCCGTAGGTCTATATCCATCGATCGCTCCTTACTTTACACCACTACGTCGAGGAGGCCGTCCCGGCCCGACCCGACCAATTGCGGCACCGCCGCGTCAAGTTCGCGCAGCGAGCGGCTCCAATAGGGACCGTCGTCGCGCTCGCTCCCGGCACGCCCATCGCCGCCGGAGGCCATGCCGTTCCGGACCTCTACCTCCAGCGCGCTCGTCTCGAAGCCGCATTCGGCGAACGCGTCCTTGAGCGAATCGAGCGACGACCTGAAGGCCTCGGCCGCTATATCCGATTCTACGACTATCTTGCCGCTGATTTGTTTTTCGGCCATTTTGAGCTCTATCTTGACGCCTCCGAGCGATTCAGGCTCCAGCCGGAGCCGAATGACCCCCGAATCGCCTCCGCGCAGGACTATCTGAGCCGAGCGGACGATATCAGCGGCTCCCTCGCGCAACCTGGACGCCAGGCCCTCGGCCGTGGGAGGAGTCGGAGCCACAACGGCTTCAATCGGCTGCTTGGCGCTTCCAGCGGTTTCAGCGACCGGCTCGCCCAACGCGAGGCCCGGGTTCGCGGCATCGGCTACGCCCGCCGGTTTGGCGGTCGAGGCGAGCCCGCCGCGATCGTCGGCCTCGTTGCCGGCCTCTCGCCTCGAGACGGCTCCTCGGGTAGCCTTGAGCCGCAGGTCCACCACGGTTACTTTGGCCCCGTCAGCTCTTCGCTCGGCGCCGACGCCGACGGTCTCGATTCCCGAGGAACCGTTCTCGCCGCCCGAGCGCCGCTGGTCGGAGCCATCCCGCCCCGGAACCAGGGTGGGCTTCGCGGCTTGGGCGCCGGAAGCGTCCCGCGCGGCGATAGCCGCCAGCGCGGAGGCTCCGTCGCGCGCCGACGCCTCGTCACCCGCGACGGAGCGGCGCTGAAAGGCGGCGACGTTCGAGACGGGGGCCTCGTCGGGATGCTTCCCGGCTATTCCGCGCGCATCGCCGGCGCTCCGTTTCGTAGCGGTGGCCTTGGCTCGCGCGGCTTCGGCTCCGGCGCTCGCCTCGGCGGGCGCTGGAGCTCTCAGGGCGGCATTCGACCCGCCGGCTCCGGAGGGGGCGGAAACGGCCCGCCGGGCAACGCCGCGGGACGCGCCTGCCCCGTCGGCTTTGGCCGCGTTGGTCCCTGCCCTGGCGACGCCGCGCTCGGCCGCGACCAGCAGCCTAGTGAATGGATTGCCTTGTACGCTCGCCGCCTTAGCGGAGTCGGCCTTCGGGGGCGAGGCCCCCAGGCCGCTCTGGGCGGTTACGGTACGTGTTAGCGCCAGCATGTATGCGGGCTCCTTCCGCGTCCGGCTAGGCCGAACCGCTCGGGAGGAGTCGGCTCGGGCGCTAGTCCAGCGACGCTGGTTTCTCGTTCATCTTGCGCTGCAGCGTCGCGGAACGCTCCGCGGGCAACAGCGACAGCCAATACGCCACGACGGAGGCTTCTCCCGACTTGGCGGCCAACTCCTCCACCGCTCTCAGCACGTCGATGACCGTCTGATCGTCCGAGGCCGCGAGTATCCTCACAGCGTCGGCCGGCGGCATGCCGGTCAGATACCTGGCGTTCTGCTCGACGTTCGCTCTTCTATTCTCGTACCGTTCGGCCATTTGTTTGAATGAAATCTCGCGCTCGTCGAGTTCCCTGGCCCTATCGTCGATTTCCTGAGCCATAGCCTCGACCGCGGCCTGCCTCTCCTCGGCCTGACGCTCGCGCTCGGATAGCTCCTGACGCATCGCTTCGACGGCGCCGAGCTGCTTCGCGAAGCGCTCGTCGTCGAGCAGCGTCGGGGAATCGGATGGTAGCGCCTCGCCGGTACGCGTCCTGAGGCCGGCCAGCCTCAGGGCCGGGGCGAAGAAAGCCTTGGCGTCCACGATCCCGAGGTAATCGAACCAGAATAAGCCACCTATGGCGAGGGCGAGGATCATGATGAGCATGACGACTACCCTACCGAAAACGCGCCTCTTACCGAACGATGCCATACTGCCCCTCTACGTTCCAGATGCCTAGCGTGCGTCGGCACGGGCGTGCGCCCCGGCGGCCAGGTCGTCCATCGCCTTCGTCTCTTCGCGGGCGACCGCCTTATAGTACACGGCTTCTTCTCGCTCCCTCAACTTGGTGACGAGGCGGCGGGCCTTGGTAGCCTCGACGTAGTCGACGCGCGCCGCCTCGCGCTCGAGCTCGGCGGCCGCCAACGACTTGAACAGCCGCTCGCGCTCCTGCGACAGCCTGACCGCGTACAGCTCGCCGGCCCGGTGGTCCGACGCGTCGCTACCCGGCCTGAAGCGCTCCCTGGCGGCCTCCACCGCGGCGCGGGCGTTAGCCTCGAGCGCCAGGGTCAGGCGGGAGCAGACGGCCGTCTTTTCGCCCAGGACGGCCTCCGCGACCTTCTCGTCATATTCTCGCAGCTCAAGCACGCGCTCGAGCTTGAACGCGAAACTCCTCACGGCTCGGCTCCGGCCTCGGGACCGGCCGCCGAGACGCCTTCTGAGCCGTCATCGCGGCCGGCCCTCGGTGGCGCGGCCGACCGCGCCGGCTCCGCGAAGTCGGTCAGCTCGCTCGCCGGTACCGAAAGCCCGGCGATATCGCCGAGCCGCTTGATCGTGTCCGCTATCGGCGCCTTCTCGGCGACGCCCTGGATCAGGAACTCCTCTATAGCGGCGCGCTTGGCTATGGCCTCGTCTATCGCCGGGTTGGTACCCTTGACGTACGCGCCGATATTGATCATGTCCTCGGCCTCGTCGTAGGTGGCCATCAGCCGCCTGACCACGCCCATCGCCTTCTGGGTGATCGGCCCGGTGACGGCCTGGGACAGCCTCGAGATGGACTTGAGTACGTCGACGGCAGGGTAATGGTATCGCTCGGCCAGCTTGCGCGACAGCACGACGTGTCCGTCGAGGATGCCGCGGACCGTATCGGCTATCGGCTCGTCCATATCGTCACCGTCGACGAGTATCGTATAGACGCCCGTGATCGAGCCCTTGTCCGAGGTGCCCGAGCGCTCGAGTAGCTTGGGCATCGAGTCGAAGACGCTCGGAGTATAGCCTCGCGTCGTCGGGGGCTCTCCGATCGCCAGCCCTATCTCGCGCTGGGCCCTGGCGAAGCGGGTGACCGAGTCGAACAGGAGGAGCACGTCGAGGCCGCGGTCGCGGAAGTACTCGGCGACCGCGGTAGCCACGTAGGCGCCGCGGAGCCTGGCCAGAGGCGGGGTATCCGAGGTGGAGACTATGAGCACCGAGCGCGCCAGGCCCTCGGGGCCGAGGTCGTTCTCGATGAATTCGCGGACCTCGCGGCCGCGCTCCCCTATGAGCGCTATGACGTTGACGTCGGCGTTCGTGTTGCGCGCCATCATGCCGAGCAGCGTCGACTTGCCGACTCCGGAGCCGGCGAAAATGCCGATGCGCTGGCCACGGCCGAGCGGCAGGAGGCCGTCGATCGAGCGCACGCCCGAGCCGATGCGCGTCTTGATGCGCTTACGGGTCATCGCGTCGGGCGGGATGGCCACCGCCGGGTAGAAATCGGGCGAGGCGATGTCGCCCTTGCCGTCCGACGGTCGGCCCATCGAGTCGAGCACGCGCCCGAGCAACTTGTCCGACACCGGCACGCGTAGCATTTCGCCGGTCGCTATCACGCTGCAGCCCACCTCGATGCCGTCGAGGCCGGAATACGACATCAGCTGTACGGTCTCGCCTCGCAGGCCGGCCACCTCGGCCCAGGCCACCTTGCCGAGCCTCGGTATCAGAATCTGGCATAGCTCGCCGACGACGGCCTGCGGGCCTCGGCTCTCGACGAGGAGGCCCTGTACCTTGACGACGCGACCGGTGTACTTGATCGGATCCGAGCGCTCGACCGCGTCGAGGTACTTGGCTATGAGTTCCACGGCCTACTGCGCCTTCCCGCGCGCCTTGATCGGCGATATGTCGAGGATCTTCTCCTCGAGCTCGTGGAGCTGGCTCTGGATCCTCGCGTCAATCTCGCCGAAATCAGTCTCTATGACGCAACCGCCGCGGTCGACCGATGAATCCTCGACGATTGAAAGCTTCTTGGCGTTCTCGGCCGCCTCGATGAAGTCCTTGGCGTGCTCGGTAGTCAACTGGAGATCGGCAATATTGACGCGCACTATCACGTCGCTGCGGGTCTTGAGCTTGCGCAGGGCCTGAGTGATGTTCGAGAGCACGACGTTCTTCTGGTTCTCGGAAATGGTCTTGACGACCTTGCGGGCTATGAGCAGCACCAGCTCGACGACCTGGGCCTCGGTCTGCTCGAGTATCTCGGCGCGCTTGTCCATCGCCCGGTCGAGTATCACGTGGAGCCGGTCGACGAGGCGTTCGACCTCGAGCTTGCCCTCCTTGAACCCTTCCTCTCGGCCCTGGTCGAAGCCCTCCTTGCGAGCCCCCTTGGTCACCTCGTCGACCCTGGCCTTGGCCTGGGCCTCGAAGGCCTGGATCTTGGCCTCAGCCTCGGCGATCGCCTTCTCGGCGGCCGACTCGGCCTCGCGGCGTATCTTCAGGGCCTGGTCGTTCTTGCGCCGAACCTCCTCGAAGGCGGCCGCCTCGGCCTTGGCCACGATGTCCTGCGCCTCCGCCCGGGCGGCGGCCATCATGGCCTCCTTCTCGCGTTCCCAGTTCTGGCTGAACAGCTCGGCCTCGGCCCGGAGATCGTCTGCGGTCGGCCCCTCGTACTCGAGCGCGGGCGCGACGGCCTCCACGTCCTCGACGACGATGTCGCCGCCTGGGGCGTGGAGCACGTAGGCGCTCGAGAGGGGCACGGTCTCCTGCGGCCTGAACACGGTTTTAGCCATACGCTACCTTTTCCTACTGGATCAGCTGATCGTCCTCGCCGCGGGCGATGATGATCTCGCCCGTGTCCTCGAGGTGGCGGATTACCGCGACTATCTTCTGCTGGGCTTCCTCGACGTCCTTGATGCGTACCGGGCCCATGTACTCCATGTCCTCCTTGAGTGCCTGGGCGGCGCGCTTGGACACGTTCTGGAACACCTTCTCCTGGACCTCGGTGTCGACACCCTTGAGGGCCCGCGTGAGGTCCTGGGTATCGACCTCGCGGATGACCTTCTGGATCGAGCGGTTGTCCAGCATGACGATGTCCTCGAAGACGAACATCTTCTTCTTGATCTCCTCGGCCAGCTCGGGGTTCTCCTCCTCGAGCGCCTCGAGGATGCTCTTCTCCGTGGTGCGGTCGGCGAGGTTGAGTATCTCGACGATGGCGTCGACGCCGCCCGCGGCGGTATAGTCCTCGCTCGACAGCGTTGACAGCTTCTTCTCGAGCACGCGTTCCACCTCGCGCAGGGTCTCCGGCGAGGTACGATCCATCGTCGCGATGCGCTTGGCCACGTCTGACTGGTGCTCCTTGGGCAACTTGGTCAGGATGTAGCTGGCCTTGTTCGGCTCGAGGTAGGCCAGGATCAGGGCGATGGTCTGCGGGTGCTCAGTCTGGATGAAGTTGAGCAGGTTGGCCGGGTCGGTACGGCGGATGAAGTCGAACGGCCTGACCTGGAGGGAGCTGGTCAGGCGGTTGATGACGTCTATCGCCTTCTGGGAGCCGAGGGCTTTCTCGAGCAGCTCGCGGGCATAGTCGATGCCGCCTGAGCTGATGAACTCGCTGGCCATCATCAGCTCCTGGAACTCCATCAGGATGGCGTCCTTGAGCTCCGGCTCGACGTTCTCCAGGCGCGCTATCTCGAAGGTCAGCGTCTCGATTTCATCCTCGCGCAGGTGCTTGAAGATCTCGGCGGATATCTCGCTACCGAGGGTGATGAGGAAGATGGCGGCCTTCTGGCGACCGTTCAGGTCCTTGGCGCTTTTAGGCTTCTTGCCGGTCGATCCGCTCGCTCCCGGTCCCGTCGACTTGCCCTTGGCTGGGGCGGCTTGGGGCATCTGTCACTCCTCCCTGAGCCAGGTCCGGATGAGCTGAGCCACGTCCTCGGGATGCTCCTTGGCCATGTTGATGGCGTGCTCCTGGAGATCCAGTCGCTTGCGCTCCTCCACGGACATGGACACCTCGATGTTCTGCTCCTCCGCCTGCCGTATCGCGTTCTCCCTGAGCATCTGCTGCTCGAGGGCCCGCTTCTCCTCCGCTATCCTGCGCCTGCGCTCGACCTCCCTCGAGGCCAGCCTGAAGACGATGAACGCGACGAGCAGGAAGGCCAGGCCGATCAGCGAGTATAACACTATCCGGTTCGTCTGTTGGCGCCGGAGGAAGGCCGCGTCCTCGGCCTTGAACTGGGCGCTACGGTCGAACTGGATATTCCTCACGGTGACCGAGTCGCCGCGCATCCTATCGTAGCCTATCGCGTCACGGACGAGGGCCGCCGCGGCGTCCAAGTCGGCCTGCGGCACCGGCACGTACTCCCGCTCGATGCCACCGTCGGCCTTGAGGGCCGGCTCGCCCTTGTCATTATACTTCCAGTTCCAGACTCCGTCGATATTTACCGACACGGTCACTCTATCGACGGTCGGAGAGCTCTCCTCGAAGCTCTCGCGCTTGTTCAAAGCCTCGTTCTGGATCTCGTGGGTCTGGGTAGCCTTGCCGACCATGTTCTGGAGGTCCTTGTAGGCCGGAGCGGTCTGTCCCTCCATGCCCGCCGGGCCCTCGGGATTGAAGCCCGTACCCTGGTACTCGTAACTCGTCCGCTCCGTCGACAGCGTGACCGACGGCTGCACGACCGAGTCGTCGTAGGGCGTGGTCGGGTTGTCCTCCTTGAGGACGAACGGGAAGTGCTCGGCGGTGGACACGCTCTTCTTGCTCATGTCCATGTCGATCTTGATATTCAGGTCGCGAACCCGGTCGGCGGTATAGATCTGCTGCAGGGCCTTGAGCACGGCGGCCCGGTAGTAGGCCTCCTGCTTCTGGATCAGCTGTTGCTCCCGCTTGGTCCGCTCGATGCGGTCGAAGTCAGCGAGCCCTGCGAAGTCGTTCAGCTGCAGGCCGTTCTGATCGGTGATGACGATGTTGTCGTCGGTCAGGCCGGAGACCGCGAAGCGCACGATCTTCTGGATGCCCTCGAGCTTCTTTCGGTTGGTCACGATGTCCGAGCCGGGCTTCGGGAAGATGATGATGCTGGCCGTCACGCTCTTCTGGTCGGCGGCGAACAGCTTATCCTCGGGTATCTCGATGACGACATTCGCCTTGTCGACGTCGGCTATCGACTCGATATGCCTGGTCACCTCGGCCGTGATGGCCTTGCGGAGGTTGACGTTGCGCTCGAAGTCGGTGACCGTGAACTTATCGATGGAGAATACTGCCCAGGGATCGGTGCCCCTCGGGATGAGATCCTCCCGGAGCAGTATCGCGTTGGCCCGCGAGCGCGTCGCCTCGTCCTTGACGTAGAGCACGTTGCCCTCGCCCAGCGAGAAGCCGATGCCCTCCTCGTCGAGGCGACTCGTGATGAGCCTGAGTTCCTCGTCGCTCTTGATGGGCGTGTTGATCAGCCGCACCTGCGTAGGCGCGCCGGACACCGAGACGAGCAGCACGATCCCCACGACGACGGCCAGGCCGACTCCGATCAGGATCAGTTTCTGGACGAGCCCCCAGGAGCCCCAAAGGGTCTTCAGGCGCTCCGCGGTCTTCTTTAGCCATTCGTTCATGTTCCCCCTCCCAGAAGAACGAACGACGCCGAGCCATCAAGGCCCTGCCGTCATCTCGTATTGATAATATCCTTCCACGCCCGGACCACGCGGTCCATGATGGTTCTGGTGATGTTCAGAGACATATTGGCCTTGGCCATCGCCATGGTCACGTCGTGCGCGTCTATGGAATCGGGATCGATCAGCATCGTCTCCATGGCGGCGGAGCTGTCCATCTGCATGGCGTTGACGCCGTCCATGGCCTTGAGCATCGCATCCTCGAAGCTGGCCTTACCCTCGTCACCGAGGGCGGGCGTGCCGCCGCCGGTCGCGAAGTGCCTCGGGTCGAGCCTCGACAACTTCAGCCGATCCCCGCCGATCGGGGTCGCTCCGGTCATCGCTCCGCCGGCCACGGATTGGATGCCTATCTGGTTCGAGACGCCCGGGACGCCGAACAGGGTCGACATCACTTACCTTCCTATCTCCAAAGCCTTCATGAACATGGCCTTGGCGCCGTTGGCTATCGCCGCGTTCGCCTCGTAGGCTCGCGACGCGGATATCAAGTCGACCATTTCGGTAACCACGTTGACGTTCGGGTACTCGACGTAGCCGGTCCGGGGGCCGGTCTTGATCGCGTCCGGGTGGGTCGGGTCGTAGACGAGCCTGGTCTCGGCGGCGTAGTCCTTCTGGATCTCCGACACTCGCACGCCCTCGCCGGCGCCGCCATCCCACTGATCCGGTAGGAACGGTAGCCGGAAATACGGGGTATCCGTCTTGGGCCGTAATACCACGCGGCTACGCCTGAACGCTCCGCCCTCGGGAGTGCGGGTCGTCGACTGGTTGGCGATGTTGTCGGCGATGACATCCTGGCGGAGCCGCTCCGCCGTCATCCCGCTCGCCGCGATATTGATGCTCGTGAACATGCCCATATGTACCTCTTATTTCAGGACCTGGTTGACCTGGTTGAACTCGAAGGCGGCGGCCTGGGTCATCAGGGTATACCGCAGCTGGTTCGTCATCGCATCCATGAACTCCTGCTCGGCGTCGACATTGTTACCATTGTTCTTGGTCGTCGACAGGTAGTCGAGCACCCTGCGCGGGCTGACGTCCCTCCAGTCGGCCCGTTTCCACGACGCGATATGGCCCGGCTCCGTGGTCGCCAGCTGTAGTCTGGGCTCGCGTCTCTCGGAGTCTATGGCGCGCTTCAGGGACGATTCGAAGTTGATCTCCGAGCGCTTGAAATTCGGCACCTCGGCGTTGGCGATGTTGTTGCCAATGACCTCGTGGCGCAGGGACGCCACGTCCATGCTACGCTGGAGCAGTTCCACTGTCCTACCGAACGTCGTATTCTCGAGCATCGATCCGCCTCCACTGGCCTCCGTTCTCCGGAGGCCCTCACCTTCTCTTATCGGCCCATTACCGCCGGCTTGTTACTCCAATTGAACGAAGAGGAAGCTCAAGGATCCATCCCCTTCATAGCCCTCATTCTCCCTCTTCTCTTTCTTCCCTCTCCTCCTCGTATCCTCTTCGCTGGCTTACCTACACCTACAATATGAACTTCGCGAGGTCCTCGCTCTCGAAGACGCCCTTGAAGCGCTCCTCGACGAAGGCTTCACCTATCTCCACTGAGTCGCCGCCGCGCTCCGGCGCGTCGAAGGACAGCTCCTCGAGCAGGCGCTCCATGATCGTATGCAGGCGCCTGGCACCGATGTTCTCGGTGCGCGCGTTCGCCTTCTCCGCTATCGACGCCAGGCGACTGATCGCCTCGGCGGAGAACGTCAGGGTCACGCCCTCGGTACCGAGTAACTGCGTATACTGCGTGACGAGCGCGTTCTCCGGCTCGGTCAGGATGCGCACGAAATCCGACGCCGACAGCGCCTCGAGCTCTACGCGTATCGGGAAGCGCCCCTGGAGCTCGGGGATCAGGTCGGACGGCTTGGACACGTTGAACGCGCCGGCCGCAATGAACAGGATATGGGTCGTATCGACGACGCCGTACTTGGTGGTGACCTTCGAGCCCTCGACGATGGGCAGGATGTCCCGTTGCACGCCCTCGCGCGAGACGTCCATGCCGCCACCGGAGCGCCCCTCGCGGGTTGCTATCTTGTCTATCTCGTCGATGAACACGATGCCCGACTGCTCGACCCGCTCGCGCGCCTCGGCCGAGGCCCGGTCCTTGTCGACGAGACGGTCCGACTCCTCCTCGAGGATAACGCGCCTGGCCTCTTTGACGGTCACCGTCTTCTTCTTCTTCTTGCCGCCGAAGATGTTCGCGATGCCGGAGAAGGCCGACTCGAGCTCCTCCATCTGCTGCCCGGCGAACAGCTCGATCGACGGCGCGGACTGGGCGGAGACCTGAACCTCGACCTCCTTGCCGTCGAGGAGGCCTTCGCGCAGCATGGCGCGGAATTTCTCCCGCGTGTCGGAGCCCTTCGAGGCCGCGACCTGGGCGACCGGCGGCTCGACGACCGAAGTCGCCCAAGTCTCCGGCTTGGCGCTGGCCGATGCGGTCGGCGCCGCCGGCTTCTGGCCAAGCCCTGGCAGGAGCAGGTCGAGCAGGCGCTCCTCGGTGTGGCGCTCGGCATCCTCCTTGACCTTGGCCGCCATCTCCTCGACGACCATGCGATAACCGGCGGCCATCAGGTCGCGTATCATCGACTCGACGTCACGGCCGACGTAGCCGACCTCGGTGTACTTGGTCGCCTCGACCTTGACGAAGGGCGCGCCGCAGAGCCTGGCCAGCCGCCTGGCTATCTCGGTCTTGCCGACGCCGGTGGGGCCTATCATCAGGATGTTCTTGGGGGCTATCTCCTCGCGGGCCGCCTCGGGCAGCAGCTTGCGCCGGAGGCGGTTACGCAGGGCGATCGCGACAGCCCGCTTGGCCTTGTCCTGGCCGATGATGTAGCGGTCCAGCTCCTCGACGACGCGCCTGGGCGTGAAGGTCTTGAAGTCCTCGGTCACGGCAGTTCCTCCACGAGGATATGGTCGTTCGTGTAGATGCAGATGCCCCCGGCGATGCCGAGGCTGCGCCTGGCTATCTCGGCGGCCGACAGCTCGCTCGTGTCGAGGTACGCGAGGGCAGCGGCGTAGGCGTAGTTGCCGCCCGAGCCTATAGCGATGGCGTCCCCGGCCGGTTCTATCACGTCGCCGGTACCCGAGAGGAGCAGGGTCTTCTCCCGATCGGCTACCAGGAGCAGCGCCTCGAGCTTGCGTAGCATCTTGTCCGTGCGCCAGTCCTTGGCCAATTCGACGGCGGCCCTCGTCAGGTCGCCCTGGTACTCCTTGACCTTGACCTCGAAGTGTTCGAGCAAGGTAAAGGCATCGGCGGTGGCTCCGGCGAAACCGGTCAGTATCCTGCCGTCGTAGATGGTACGGACCTTCCTGGCATTGCTCTTCATCACGGTCTCGCCCATCGTCACCTGGCCGTCGCCGGCCATCGCGACCTTGCCGCCGCGTCTGACGGCTATGATCGTCGTGCTTCGTATCCTGTTCATCTCGTCGTTCCCCTAATCGTGTCGCTCGCTTCGCCCGAAGCCCCGCGCGGCTTTCCGGCGTGCGGATGGGCCCCGTCGTAAACCTCGCGTAGGCGCGCCATGTCCACGTGCGTATACACCTGCGTGGTCGATATGTTCCGATGTCCGAGCATCGCCTGTACCACCCTGATGTCGGCCCCGCGGCCGACGAGGTGGGTGGCGAAGCTATGCCTGAAGCCGTGAGGCGACAGCTGCCGGCTGCGCCCCGACGCGGCCATCCGCCGCTCGACGATGTACGCTATGCCACGGGTCGAAAGAGGCCCGGACTTGGCGTTCAGGAAGAAGCCGAAGTGCCTGGCCTCGTCCTCGCCCATGCCGGCTAGCCTGGCCGACCGGTACGGGAGCCAAGCCTCGATAGCCGCCCTCGCCGTATCGGACAGGAATACCACACGCTCCTTCGAGCCCTTGCCGGTCACCCTGGCCCGACCGGCCCGTAAGTCGACGTCGGCCGGGGTCAGGCCCGCAAGCTCCGACACGCGGCAGCCGGTGCTGTACAGCGTCTCGAAGATGGCCCGGTCTCGGGCGCCCGCGAAGCCGTCATCGGGCGAGCCGTCGATAAACTCGGCCATCTCGTCCTCGAACATGAAGGCGGGCAACGTCCTGGCCATCGGCAGGGACTCGACGTCCTTGGCCGGGTTCGTCGAGGCGTGGCCGTAGCGGAGGAGGTAGCGGTAGAAGCCCTTGACCGCCGACAGGGCGCGATTCACGGAGCTGCTCATGTAGCCGTCGCGGACGAGCGAGGCGACGAAGTCTCGGACGTCGGCGGGCTCGGCGGCCTCGACGGAGCGGCCGGCGCCCTCGACCAACGCCGAGAACAGGCGCAGGTCGTTGCCGTAGGCCGCGACGGTACGAGGCGACAGGGAGCGTATCGCGCCGAGGTAGGCCAGGTAGCCGTCAATCAGGGACGGCATGGTCTTCGTCCTGGCTGTGCAGGTAGTCGCAGGCCGGGTTGATGCAGGCCTTATACGATCCGCGCTTCTTGTCGAAGCGCTCCACGAGGAACCACCCGCACTTGGGGCAGTAGCTGTTGGTCGGCTTGTAGTATGTGATGAAGTCGCACTCCGGGTAACGCGAGCAGCCGTAAAATTCGCGGCCGCGCCCCTTGGATTTACGCCTGGCCACGATCTCGCCGGTGCAGCCGGGCCTGGGGCAGCGCGCGAGCGGGATGCTCTTCGTGTTCTTGCAATCCGGGAAGCCCGTGCAGGCCAGGAAGAAGCCGAAGCGGCCGAGCTTCTTGACCATCGGCCGCCCGCATTTCTCGCAGACCTGGTCCGTTGGCTCGTCGAGGCTACCCTTGAACGACTGGAGCGTGGCCATGATGTCGTCGATGCGCTTCTTGAACGGGCCGTAGAACTCGCCCATCGCGGAGACCCAGTCGCGCTTCGACTCCTCGACCTGGTCGAGCATGTTCTCCATGTCGGCCGTGAAGCCGGCGTCGACCACGTCTCCGAACGAGCCGACGAGTATCTCGTTTATCTTACGGCCCAGAGTGGTCGGCACCAGCTGCTTGTTCTCCCGGGTCACATAGTACCGTTCGAGCAGCACCGATATGATCGGCGCATAGGTCGACGGGCGGCCGATGCCCTTCTCCTCGAGCAACTTGATGATCGAAGCATCGGTAAAGCGGGCCGGCCCCTGCGTGAAGTGCTGCTCCGGCCGATAGCCCTCGAGCTTGAGCTCCTCGCCGATACGCATCTCCGGCAGGGTCGACTCCTTGTCGTCCTTCGTCGCGAGCAGCTTTATGACCTTGTAGAAGCCCTTCTCCACCAGCCGCGAGGCGCCGACGCGGAACCTGGCCAGGCCGACGGAGACTTCCATCGAGGTCGAGCGCTGCTTGGCCTGGGTCATCTGGCTGGCGACGAAGCGCTCCCAGATTATGCCGTACAGCTTCTGCTGGTCCTTGTTCAGGTACTCCTTGATCGCATCCGGCGTATAGGCGACCATCGTCGGCCGGATCGCCTCGTGCGCGTCCTGGGCCTTCTTATCGGTGGCGTAGACGACGGGCTCGGCGGGCAGCTCGGCGGGGAAACGCTCGCCGAGCCAATCGCGCACCTCCTTGAGCGCCACGTCCGAGACGCGCACCGAGTCGGTACGCATATAGGTAATGAGGCCGATGCGGGTCGAGCCGATGTTGATGCCTTCGTACAGCTGCTGGGCTATCTGCATCGTCTTCTTGCTGGTGAAGCCGAGCCTATTGGCCGCGGTCTGCTGCAGCTTGGAGGTCGTGAAGGGCGGCTTCGGCTTGACCTGGCGCTCGCTTTCCTTTACGTCGGAGACCAGGCAGGGCAGCCCTTCGATGGCGCGAGTGATGGCCTCGACGTCGGACTCGCCCTTGAGCTCGGCCTTCGCTCCGTCGTATGAGACGAGCTCGCCCGAGAACGCGTAGCGCCCCTTCTTGAAGTCCGCCTCGAGCGACCAGTACTCCTCGGGGATGAACGACTCCACCTCGACCTCGCGCTCGCAGATCAGGCGCAGGGCGACCGACTGGACGCGGCCGGCCGAGAGGCCGTTCTTGACCTTCTTCCAGAGTAGCGGGGACAGGTTGTAGCCGACGAGACGGTCGAGCACGCGCCTGGCCTTCTGGGCGTTCACCTTGTCCTCGTCGAGGGCCGACGGCTTCTTGACCGCGTCACGTATGGCCTGCGGGGTTATCTCATTGAAGACAATGCGCTTTATGTCGAGGCCCTCGTTCTTCTGGGCGAGGGCGGCTCGGATATGGAAGGAGATGGCCTCTCCCTCGCGATCGTTATCGGAGGCGAGCAGCACCGCCTTCGATTTCTTGGCCGCCTTCTGGAGTTCCTTTAGGAGCTTCGCCTTGCCTCGTATCGTCAGGTACTCGGGCGCGAAACCGCTCTCCACATCGACGCCGAGGCGAGACTTGGGCAGGTCAATCAGGTGCCCCATCGACGCGAGCACCATATAGGACGAACCGAGGTACTTCTCGATCGTCTTGGCCTTGGCGGGCGACTCGACGATGACCAGAGTCGGCTTTTCGGGCGTCTTCTTGGCCTTGGCCGGGGCCTTCGTGGCCTTGCGGACCGTCTTAGCTCCGGCCTTGGCTTCCTTCGCGCCGTTCATGCTGTCCATCCCAGCGCTCTCATCGCTCGCCATCGTTACGTTCTCCTACTCGTTCGCCCGTACGCCGGGCTCGTCAGCCTAGTCCTGCTCGGTCGCCGTAGCGGCGCCCTGCGTCGGCGATTGCCGGATCGCCTCGAACGCGCATCGAAGCCGCCGGGCTCGAACGCGCCATGGCGCCCGACGCCGCAACGCCAGTCCTCGATGATATCGCCGAACGACGATAGCGTCACCGCCCCGTCGGCGGCCAAGGCGTCGGAACCGGCCGACCTCGGCCCGCCCGAACAGGCGGCCGCCACGTAGACGTCGCGGCCTTCCTCGAGGGCGAAGGCGGCGCTGATCAGCGCTCCCGAACCGCCGGGCGCCTCGACCACCACGGTCGACCGGCATAATCCGGCCAGTATCCGGTTCCGTTCCGGGAATGTCCAGCGCGAAGGCGGCGTGCCGGGCGGATATTCTGACGCGATCCCGCCCCCGGCCTCGACCATCCTCGCGGCCAGCTCCTTGTTCGACGCGGGATATACCGCGTCTATGCCGCGGCCAAGCACGGCGTAGGTCCGCCCGCCGACCGCGATAGCCCCGCGATGCGCCGCCGAGTCGATGCCCCGGGCCAGGCCCGATACCACCTGGACGCCCTCGGCGGCGGCTTCCATCGCCAGCGCCAGGGCCGCGTCGAGGCCGCGGCCGGTCGGATAGCGCGTACCGACTATGGCGACCGACGGTCGGCGCCCGTCCGGCAGGCGACCGCGAACGTATAGCATGAACGGGGGCCTGGCCGTCTCCCGTAGGATCGCCGGATAGCCGGCATCGAAGTAGCCGTACGACGAACCCCCTACGGCTGAGAGGAAGCGCAGATCCCGCTCGGCCTCGCGCTCCCAGGCGTCCGGGTCCCAACGGGCTCCGTCGAGCCTATGGCCTACGGCCCGCTCGACGTCCTCCAGGCACAGGTCGCATAGGGGAGCGCCCCCGACGCGCATGACGAGCTTAATGCGCTGCCTAGCCGACAGGAACGGCATCCTTGCCACGATCATGTCCCGTAGCGAAGCCAGCTCAGCCGCCATAGAGCTCATCCAGAACGCGTTTCTTGTTGTCGGCGGCCTGCTTCCTCTTCTCGTCTACCCTGGTCGTCGAGATGATGCGGTCGTACACATCGGAGGCCTCCTGGAGCCGGCCCGAGCCGTACAGGGCGCGCGCGTAGACGAACATCGCGTCGACATTCTTCGTCTCGATGCCGAGCAGGGTCTCGAGCGGCCCGATGGCGGACTCGTGGTCTTCGAGCTCGAAGGTGTACAGCACCGCCAGGCCGTATAACGCCTTGGTATTGCGAGGCTCTATCTCGATCGAGCGCCGATACGCGCCGACAGCGGCCGCGAGCCACTCGGCGCGCGAGGCTGCCCCGCCGCCCGGCTGAGCCGCCGCGGTCTTGGAGAGGAAGGCCGCCGACATGCCAGCTACATAGTAGATGCCGGATGAATCCGGATAGTGCCTGAGCGCCTTCGTCGCAGCATCGTACGCGTCGCCGTACAGGCCCTTGTCAAGATAACGGACGGCGAGCATGCGCCAGTAGGTACCGACCTTCTCCATCGCGGCGGCGGTCTTCTCGACCTCGTCGCCGTACCGTCGGATGCCTTCCTTCAGCTCCTCGATGGTCGACGGAGGAGCGCCCTTGGATGACCTCGACTCCAGGTCGAACATGCGCTCGATAAAAGTCGCATCGTCGCCGCCGCACGATGACAGCGTCGCTACCGCCGCCAGGGCCAGGATTATCGTTCGCCTCATCAGCTTGCCCTCCCCGTATCGGAGACGCCATCCCGAGCCTCGGCGCTTGCCCCTTGGGCGCGGTCGCCGGATCGAGGGAAATACGCCGCGTGGGCGACCGCGAGGTCCTCCGCGTCGACGTGAGTATAGATCTGAGTCGTCGAGATATCCGCGTGCCCGAGTAGCTCCTGCACGGTTCGTAGGTCGGCACCGCCGGCTAGGAGGTGCGTGGCGAAGGAATGCCTGAGCGAGTGCACCTTGCCGTCGACGCCGCTCGCGTCGCGCAGCTCGGAGAAGCGCTTCCAGACGCCCTTCCTCGAGATACCGGCGCCGGATCGGTTGAGGAAGACGCGGTCGCTCCGCCTGCCCTTCTCGAGCGCCGGCCGGCCCTCCTCCAGGTAGCGGGTCAGCCACGAACGGGCCTCGTCCCCGAAGGGCAGGATACGCTCCTTGCGCCGCTTGCCGACGACGCGGATGAAGCGTTCCCTCAAGTACAGGGAATCGAAGGTCAGCGACGCTGCCTCCGAGATGCGCAGGCCGCAGGAGTAGATCAGCTCGAACAGCGCGCGGTCGCGCAGACCGCCCGGAGTCGCGACGTCTATCGAGCCGAGCATCAGATTGACGTCATCGGCGCGGATGACGTCCGGCAGACTGCGTTCCTGCCTGGGGCTCTCCAGGAGCTCGGTCGGGTCGTCGGAGCGCAGCCCCTCGAGGCGCAGGTACTTGAAGAAGCCGCGTATGCCCGACATGATCCTGGCCATCGTCCTGGCCGAGAGGCCGGATGAGCGGCGGTACGCGAGGTATTCGAGTATATCCGTCACGAGCGCCGTCTCGACGGCCAGGCCGCGCTCGCCCAGCCACGAGGCCAGCGAGCGCGCCTCGCGGACGTAGGCCTCGAGCGTTAGCGGCGAGCGCCTCCTGGCGGCGAGGAGCCAGGCGCCGTAGCGGTCTATCGAATCCCGGCCCGCCACCGTCTAGACCCCGCTCCGCTCCGAGGCCGGACGGCGCTCGCGTAGCACGGTGGGAATATCAAGTTCGTCGGCGTCGTTGCGGCCCATCAGGTAGCCTTTCTGCTTAGGCTCGACGATGGTGCGCCACTCGTCGGCGGACAGGAAGTCATCCAGCTCCTTGGTCACGTCCTTGCGCGCCGGCGCGCTCGGCGCCAGCGGCTTGATGCTGCGGTCGAAGCCGGTGGCGATGACCGTGACGCTGACCTCGTCATCCGACGCGTCGTCGCTGACGATACCGGAGATGACGAGAGCGTTGGGGTCGGCATTCCGCGTGATGATACTGACGATCTCCTCGTACTCGGTCAGCGTGAAGCTCTCGCCGCCGGTCACGTTGATGAGGATGTTCTTGGCGCCGTCGATACGGGCGTCCTCGAGGAGCGGGTTGGATACGGCCTTCTCGGCCGCCTCGACGGCGCGGTTGTCGCCGCGGGCGTAGCCTATGCCCATGATCGCGTCGCCCTGCCCGCTCATCACGGTGCTGACGTCGGCGAAGTCTATATTGATGTCGCCGGCCACGGTGATCAGGTCGGAGATGCCCTGTACGCCCTGCCTGAGCACGTCGTCGGCGAGCTTGAACGCCTCGCGTATCGGCGTGCGCTTCTCGACCACCTTGAGCAGGTGCTGGTTCGGGATGACGATCAGCGTATCGACGGCCTGCCTGAGCCTCTCGATGCCCTCCTCGGCCAGGCGCATCTTCACCTTGCCCTCGAAGTCGAAGGGCTTGGTGACGACCGCGACCGTGAGCGCGCCCTGCTCCTTGGCCACCTCGGCGATGATCGGAGCGGAGCCGGTACCGGTGCCGCCGCCCATACCGGCGGTGATGAAGACCATGTCGGCTCCCTGGACGGCCTCGGCGATCATCGCCCGGTCCTCGATCGCGGCTTTCTCGCCGACCTCGGGCTTGCCGCCGGCGCCGAGTCCGTGGGTCACCTTGGCGCCGAGCCCCAGCTTCACGTCGGCTCGCGACTTGGCGAGCGCCTGCAGGTCCGTATTGGCGACGATGAACTCGACGTTGCGCAGCCCCGCCTCGATCATCCTATTGACCGCGTTCGAACCGCCGCCGCCAGCGCCGATCACCTTGATGACCGTGGCGTTGCACTGTTCCTGCCCGGCGTCCCCGCGCGGCGCGTTCGTCGTATCGGCGGCCTCTGCCCGCCTGAACGCCCCGACCTCGTCCACGACCCGTAGCGTCATATTCCCCTCCCGTATGCTCGTTTACAAATATCCGACCCCCGCCCGTGTCAGCGAGCCGGGGCCGGCCGTATCCTAATTCAGAAGAACTCCTTGAGCCATTCGCCGAGGCGCTTGAACGGCGCGTCCGGCCGGGACTTCTGAGCCTTGGCCTTCTCGGCGCCGGAGGCCTTGCCCCTCGCGTCCGGCTCGGGCGCGCCGAGACGCTCGGAACCCAGCAGCACGAGGCCGACCGCGGTCGAGTACGCCGGGTTGCGGTACGCGTCGACGAGCCCGCCGAGCGACGCCGGCGCGCCGATCCTGACCGGCACCCCGAACACCTCGTACGCCAGCTCCGCCGCCCCGGGCATCAGCGCGCCGCCGCCGGTCAGCACGACGCCGCCCTTGACGTGTCGCCAGAAGCCGGGTTGCTCGACCTTCTCGCGAGCCAGCCTGAATATCTCCTCCATGCGCGGCTGGATCACGCTGGCAACCTTGGCCTTCGCTATCTCCTGGGGCGGCCTGCCGCCGACTCCCGGCACGACGATGCTCTCGTCGAGCTCGACGTGCGGCAGGTAGCAACAGCCTGACTCGCGCTTGATGCGCTCGGCGGCGTCCATCGGCACATTCAGGATGATCGACAGGTCGTTCGTGACCTGCGAGCCGCCGGCTCCCACCGACGCGCTGAAGTACGGGGCGCCCTCCGAGTACATAAGTACGTCCGTGGTGCCGCCGCCGAGGTCGACGAGCAGGCAGCCCAGCTCCTTCTCGTCGGCCGTAAGCACGGCCCGCGACGCCGCGAGGCTCTGGAGTATCAGCCCATCGGCCTTGAAGCCGGCGCGGTTGACGCAACGGACCAGGTTCTGGGCCGTCGTCACCGAACCGGTGATGATGTGCACCTCGGCCTCGAGCCTGACGCCTATCATGTCCAACGGATCGCGTATGCCCTTCTGGTCGTCGACGATGAAGGTCTGGGGGATCACGTGGAGGATCTCCCTATCCATCGGAATGACGATCGCCCTGGCAGCCTCGATCACCCTGTCCACGTCGGACTGGCAGATCTCGCGCCCCTTGCCGGTCACCGCGACCACGCCGCGCGAATTGATGCCCTCGACATTCGCGCCGGCGACGCCGACGAAGCAGTCGCGCGCCTCGCGCCCGGACATCAGCTCGGCCGCCTCGACGGCCTTCGTGACCGACTGCAGGGTCGCTTCGATATTGACGACGACGCCCTTGCGCAGGCCGGTGCTCGGGGCGACCCCGACGCCCGTGATCTCGAGAGTCCCGGATTCGTTATATTCGCCGATCACCGCGCAGGTCTTGGACGTGCCGATATCGAGCCCCACGATCAGATTGTCACCCAGAGACAGCCTCCTTTGTCCGGTACACGAACGTGTCGGTCCGCAGGTCCAGCTCGCGGATGCCGGGGGACAGTCCCTCCCCCTCGACGACGTCAAGGACGAGCATCATAGACTTCAGTAGCCCGGCGTTCAATACGGGCCGCATCCTGACCGGTACCCGGTAGTCCGTCGGGTACAGGAGTAGCTCGGCCGGGAGCCCGGGCTTCGAGACGACGCGCAGCTCGGAGATTGCCGATACCAGGGCGGGGCTCGCCTCGGCGACCTCGGCGAGCGACGACAGGAGCTCGGAGAACGGGAAACCGAGCTTGATCCCATAGCTCAGGCCCCGTATCTCGACGCCGGACAGCACCGGCAGGGCCGACGAGCCCGGATACATCGAGGCCGGCGCGAACACGACGCCTTCGGAATCGACGCAGTGCGCCTCGGTGCGGCCGGAATCGCCGCGGGCGTACACCACCGCTATAGGCCTGCGCTCGACCACCGCGACGGCTACCGTATCGGGAAAACGCGTCTCGACCGAGACGCTGGCCACGCGCGGGTGGGCCGACAGGCAGGCGGCCACGGCCCCGCGGTCGACCGAGAACCAATGCTGGCGCTCCGAAAGGCCGGACCACGCGTACAGCTCGCGCTCCCCTATCGTGACGGCCCCGGATACGGTGAGGCCCCTCACCTCGGTGCGTGGTAACGCGAAGGCCGCTACGCCGGCCACAGCGGCTATCGCCAGCAAGGTCGACGCGATGGCCACGGCCAGCCTCGGGCCCCCGGCCGCGCGGGCCGAGACGCCACCGGCGTTCCTGGCCATCGTGCGCGACGAGGGTCGGCTCGTGGAGTGGCCCGCGGAGCGACCGTCCCGAGCGCGCTCGCCCGGGTACTCGCCCGGGTAGCCTAGCGCCCTCGGAGGGGCGTAATCCCTGTCCGCCATCGCAAGCTCAGCCATGGTTTACGCTCCTCGAAACATTAAATAGAAGCCCGGCGCTAAGCGCGGCGGACACGAGCGAAGAGCCGCCCGACGAGAAGAACGGTAGCGGGATACCCGTAGCCGGAGCCGCGCCCGAGGCCACCATCACATTGAGGAGCGTCTGTATGCCTAAATAGCAAGCGATCCCGAAGGCCAGGTGGCTCCGGAACGTATCCTCGGAACGGAATGCGACCCGGTACGCCCTCCAGAGGAATACCGCCCACAGGGCGGCGAAGGCCAGTACGCCCGCGAAGCCGGTCTCCTCGACCCAGGCCGCGAAGACGAAGTCCGACTGCACCTCGGGTATGCTCCTGAGCTTGAGCGAACCCTGGCCGATGCCCTTGCCCCAGAAGCCTCCCGAGCGGATGGCGCGAAGGGAGCCGTTCACCTGGTACGACAGGTCCGCCGGGTCGTAGCCCGGCGCCACGAAGCCGATCACGCGTTTGAGCCTGTAGTCGCTCGTCAGCACCGACAAGGCGACGAGCGGGAGGCCGACCGAGCCGATGGCGGCGAAGAACGACAGCGGCACCCCGGAGATCCAGAACATGACGACGGCCAGGGTAATGACGAGCGCCGCGGTCGAGAAGTCATTCTGGGCCAGCACGATCAGGGCGCCGGCCATCACCACGATCAGCGGAGGCATCACGCCGTTGACGACGTCGCCGAGCTTCTCGCCCTTCTTGGAAAGAATATGGGCCAGGTAGAGCACGATGACCGGCTTGAACAGCTCCGACGGTTGGAACATCTGCCCGCCGAAGCCGAACCAGCGAGAGGCGCCATTCTTGGTAATGCCGATGCCGGGCACGAAGGGCAGGACGAGCATGGCCAGGCTGCCGATCACGGCGACGCCTATCCAGCGTCGAGCCGCGTCCAGGGGCAGAAAGGCCCCGAACGCGAAGATGGCGGCGGCCGGCGCCATCCAGATCAGCTGCCGTACAGCGAAATACCCGCCCGGCTTGCCGAGCGACAGGGCGAAGCCGTACGACGCGGAATAGAGACAGGCCAAGCCGACGCCGACCAGCAGCGCGAGCGAGACGAGCATCCCGGGGTCTCCCCCGACACGGCCGAGGGGCTTCTCCATCATGAATCCGCCGTACATGGCTCCGTCTCCTACTGTATCTTGAGCGTCGACAGCGCGATGATCGCGAACAGCCCGCCGAGTATCCAGAACCGCGTGACCACCTTGGTCTCCTTCCAGCCGGACAGCTCGAAGTGGTGGTGGAGCGGCGCCATGCGGAAGACCCGCTTGCCCTTGGTCGCCTTGAAGTACAGCACCTGGATGGCTACCGAAGCCTCCTCGAGGATGAATACGCCGCCGATGACGAAGAACAGCAGCTCTTTCTTGACGATCAGGGCCAGCACGGCCAGCACGCCCCCGAGGCTCAGCGAGCCGACGTCGCCCATGAATACCTCGGCAGGGTGAGCATTGAACCAGAGGAAGCCGACGCAGGCGCCGAGCAGGGCCAGGCAGAACACCGTCAGCTCCCCGGAGCCTCGGACGAAGGGTATGCCCAGGTACTCGGACCAATCGGCGCGGCCGGTCAGGTAGGTCAGGAGCGAAAAGGCGATCAGCGCCATGATCACGAGGCCGGTCGCCAGGCCGTCCAAGCCATCGGACAGGTTGACCGCGTTCGACCAGCTCATCACGTAGACCACTGCGAGCGGGATCCAGAATATCCCCAAGTCGACGACGGGCGCCTTGAAGAACGGCACGTACAGCTTGGTCATTTCACCGGACGGGTCGAAGTACAGGGCTAAGGCCGCGCAGAGCGCTATGACGGCCTGGCCGATCAGCTTGGCCTTGGCCGAGACGCCGTCGGAATTCTTGCGCTTGATCTTGAGCCAGTCGTCCAGGAAGCCGAGCGCCCCGAAGCCCAGCGTCGAGCCGAGGCAGATCCAGACGTAACGGTTCGACAGGTCGACCCACAGGAGCGTCGCCGAGACCGCCGCGGCTATGATGAGGAGGCCGCCCATCGTCGGCGTGCCGGACTTGATCAGGTGGCTCTGCGGCCCATCCAGGCGGACGGACTGGCCGAACTTGAGTCGGCGCAGGCGCTCGATGATAGCCGGCCCGAATAGGAAGGCTACGAGCAGAGCCGTCACGGCCGAGTAGGCGGACCGGAAGGTCAGGTAGCGGAATACGTTCAATGGAGTAAAATACTTGACCAGCGGGTAGATCCACTCAAGAAACATGATCGCCTCCAGTCCCGGTCAGGCGGGCGACGAGGCGCTCGAGCGCCATGGACCGGCTTGCCTTAACGAGTATCAGGTCGCCCGGGGTTACAGCGGCCGCGACGGCCGACTCCAGCTCGCCATAGTCGCCGAACCAGCGGTACTCGCCGTCCGGACGGGCCGCCAGGGCGGCCTCGTAGGCGTCGCGAGCCTCGTCGCCGTAGAAGAAGACGGCGTCCGCCTTGGAGCCGGCCACCGCCTCGCCGACGCGGCGGTGCGACGGGACGGTCTCGGCTCCGAGCTCCTTCATGGAGCCGAGCACGTAGATCCGCCCGCCAGTAACGTTCGCCCCATCGCAGAAGCCGATGGCCGCGATGGCGCTCTCGGCGTTCGCGTTATAGGAGTCGTCGACGACAGTGTACTCGCCGCGGATCACGCTCGTCCGGCCGGACAGCGGCGAGACCGCCTCCAACCCCGCGGCGACGTGCTCGGGTCCGGCGCCGTACAGCGTCGCGGCGCGGATCGCCGCGAGCGCATTGAGCAGGTTATGGGCGCCAGGTAGCCTGAGCCTGGCCTCGACGCCGCGGTAGCGTAGCGCCCAGCCCTCGAGCCCCAGATCGCGCGCGCCCTCGAAGCCGTCGGTCGAGCGGGGCCCGTAGGTCTCGACGCGGCCCCGGACGCCGGACATGAGGGTGTCGCGGAGATCGTCGTCCTCCCAGACTATCAGGGTCTGCCTGCCGTCGAAGCGGGAGGCTATGCGCTTCTTCTGCTCGGCGATGGCCCTTCGGGTACCGCCGAGCACGCCGACGTGGGCCGTGCCGACGTTCGTGATGAGGGCGCAGTCCGGCTCGTACACCGCCGCCAGCTCGTCCATCTCGCCGGGCCGGTTGATGCCCATCTCGAACACCGCGGCCTCGTGCTCCGGCCGGGCGAGGAACATCGATGCCGGAAGGCCTATGTCGGAATTTAGGTTGCCCGGGTTCTTGACGGTGGGGCGAGACGCGCCGACTATCGCGGCGAGCAGCTCCTTGGCGCTGGTCTTGCCGGCCGAGCCGGTGACGCCGAAACGCAGGAGCGAGGGGAAGCGCGCCCGGTAGGAGGCGGCCGCCTTCTGCAGGGCGGCGAGCGTGTCCGGGACGACGATGACCGCGCAGGGAGAACCCGCGAACGCGGCCGGGCCGTAGGCGGCCCACCAGGAAGCCGAGACGAGCGCGGCTGGCGAGCCCGCGTCCGCCGCCCGGCGGGCGTAGTCGTGGCCGTCGCTCCGCTCGCCGCGTATAGCGACGAAGAGCGCGAACGGACCGGCCTTGCGGGAATCGGTCTCGACGCGCCCTATGGACGCGTTCGATCCGCTCGCGATGTATCCGCCGGCCGCGCCCGCGAACCAAGCCGCGTCGCAGGCTCCCCTATCCTCAGCCATCCCGTTTCTCCGCCCCGGGCTTAACCCGTATCCTCAACGTCGTCTTAGGGCCGACCATACGGTAGCCCTCGGCCTCGGCCATCGACGCGCCCACCCTGGCGCGCGACTTGGCCACGGCTATATCAGCGAGCAACCTTCTGTTTTCCTCTACCCAATCCGCCTGCGCCGCCTCTAGGCGCCGCAACTCGACCGTCACGGCGTAGTACCTCGCGCCCTGGGCGGCCGTCAGTATCAGCATGCACGGAATAGACAGGACTAAGAGCGTCAGCCAGACTTTCCTCACCGTACGACCTTCCCTGGCGGGGCACGGGAGGGATGCAGGCTATGGCCGCGACGCTCAGCGCCACTACGGCCACCGCTTCCATGATGAACTCGGCCATGCCGATCGTTCCTATCATGATCGCGCCCCTCCTACGGCTCTCGCGACCCGGAGCTTGGCGCTCCTGGACGCGGGATTGGCCGCAACCTCGTCATCAGCCGGTTCCACCGGCTTCTTGGTAAGGATGACGAGGCCGCGCTCCGCCTCTCCTACAGGTATCGGCCGATCGCCCGCCTCTTTGAAGTAGGCCCGTTCCTTGCGTAGCTCCAGCGAGCGGAAGGTGCGCTTGACGATGCGGTCCTCGAGCGAGTGAAAGCTGATGCAAGCGATGAGCCCGCCCTCGGCGAGGCAGGAGATGGCGGCCGGCAGGACCCGCTCGATACGGCCGAGCTCGTCATTGACCGCGATGCGTAGAGCCTGAAAGGTCCTGGTCGCCGGATGGATGCGCCCGTAGCGGGCCTTGGCCGGCACAGCACCGCGTACTATGTCGGCGAGGCGCGCCGTCGAGTCTATCCTGGCGGCGGCGCGCTCCCTGACAATGGCCTTCGTAATATGGTAGGCGAAGGGTTCCTCGCCGTACTCGGAGATGATCCGCAGGAGTTCCCGCTCGTCCAGCTCCGCGACGAGGTCGGCGGCGGTCCGTTCGGCGCCGGACGATAGCCTCATATCGAGCCTCTCGTCGCCCTGGAGGCTGAAGCCGCGCCCGGACTCCCTGAAGTGGAACATCGAGACGCCGAAGTCGAACAGCACGAGGCCAGGCCGCTCGGCCTCGCCCCGAGCTACGGCGGCGGCGTACCCGGAGAAGAACTCGTCGAAAAACAAGTTGACCAGGCTAACCCGATCGCCGTAGGGCTCGAGCCTGGCCCTGGCTATGGCCTGGACCTCGGCGTCGGCGTCGACGCCTATCAGGCGTAGCCCCGGGTAGCGCGACAGGAAGGCGCTCGAGTGGCCGGCCAGGCCGAGGGTGCCGTCTATCAGGAGGCAATCCGGCGACGGCGGGACGAGGCGCTCGAGGGCGTCGTTCAGCATGACTGGCACGTGTCCGAAGGACGGCTTCTGGTCGCTCATAGGTTCTGTATGTCCAGGGTCTCGGAGGCGGCGGCGAATTCGGCCTCCGTGGCCTCGATCCAGGCCTTATAGCTATCGGCGTCCCAGATCTCGAGCCGTTTGGTTATGCCGAGCACGACGCAGTCCTTCGATAGGCCGGCGTACTCGCGCAGCGACTGGGGGACGGCTATCCTGCCGGCCTTGTCGATCTCGACCTCCTGCGCCGGAGCGATGATGCGGCGCTGGATCAGGCGAGCCTGCTGGTGGAACAGGCTCGTCGTCGCGAATAGCTGCTCGGATAACGCGTTCCATCGCTCGGGAGTAAAGAGCCACAGGCAACGATCCACGCCCTGCGTGACGACGAGGACGTTTCCCGGTAGGCCGGCGCGTAGCCTGGCCGGTAAGGAGAGGCGTCCTTTGTCGTCGAGCGTGTTCCTGAACTCGCCTGTTACCAGTTCCATTCCACTGATTCCCTTTTTCTCCCACTTTTTCCCACAATCCTCCTATATACTACCGTACGGACCAACAATGTCAACGGAATCATCATCATTGGATTACTCGACAGAATTATTTTTACTGATTTTACCTATACGTTCGTTTAGTAAACGAATCGAACTATCTGCGTGATGAGCGGTTTTTGTCCTCTTGTCGAGGGGTTTGGCCGCCGATAAGGCTGACACGATGGACGCCGGGACGCCGGGAGGCTGGAGGCTCGAGGCTCGAGGCTTGCACGGGCGCTATCGTCCGGCTAGAATCCGCCTATGACGATTGAAACCCGCTGGCTCGTCTATCCCGACGGAGAACGCCAGGAGACCGATAGGTTGCTACGAGTCGACGAGCTGGTCGATATGAACGGCTATCCCCTGCCCCTGCCGCCGCCGAGCGACAGGATGATTGCCTACCGCGTGTTCAAGATCAGGCGGGTCGAGGAGAGAGGCGAGCTCGACGTGCTCCAGTACCTGGACCTGGTGCCAGCGGCCGAGCTCAGGGAGCTGAGGGTACGGTAGTCAATGCCGCTATTTGGCGAACACGTACAGGTCCTGGAGCCTGCGAGCCGACTGAGTGGATAGTTGGTAGACGGGCGCCTCGTCGGAGCTGAGCTCGAATTCCATATGATGCGACAGCTCCTCGAAACCCTCGGGGCTCGCCGTTATGGTCATCGAGAAGCGTCGTCGCTCCCCCGCCCGCTCGCAGGGTACAGGCCGCGGCCAGAAGGTGAAGGTACCGTTGGTGTTCCTGGCCAGGCGGTACGGATTGCTCCAATTATCGTCTATCATCATGACCAGACCCGCCTCGTCGACGAGCGACACCTCCGCGTCGACGATGGGCTCGAAATTGTCGCCATTGAACAGGCGCCCCATGATCGGCCTGAGGTTGAAGGCCGGCCCCTTGACCTGGCCGGAGGACCCCTCGTCGCCGCCAGGTCCGCAGTGGTGATGGGGGCGCGGGGCTGCGTTGATCCTGGACCAGCCCTCCTTGACCAGGGACACGACGTCCGCGACTCGCTGTAGCTTCTCTCCGTAGTCGTTCTCCGAGTACGCGACGCCCCGCCCGGACAGCACGTACTCCGGCTTGAGGCGATTGAGAACGTAGCAGGCTACGTCCATGCGGCATTGCCTGCAGGTACACCACGCGCTCGTCGAGCCCTTGGCCTCGGCGTCGAACAGCTCGTCAACCGTTTTGACGACGAGGTCTTCCATCAGGTTATGGATCTCCATGCGATTCCTCCGGGGGCGACGCCGCCATCGACGCCGCCTTGCATACGTTCTCCCGTACCAGTGTATCGATTTTAGCGAGTTCCGCAAGCGCCGCCTTGTAGGCCCGGCGTTGGCTCGAGTCGGCCAAGGGGCAACGGTTCCGTACGACCGGCAGGCCGAGCCTGGTCGCCACCGCCCTCAGGGCCGACTCGCGCGCTTCGCAGAGCGGGCGAACGAGCCTGAAGCGCCCGAAGAAGACGGCCTGGGGCCGCATCGGGTCGAGCCGGCCGTGCTTGCACACGTTCATCAGCGCCGTCTCGGCGAAGTCGTCCAGGTGATGCCCGAGCGCCACGACGCCGCAGCCCTCGCGCTCGGCCAGCTCGAACAGGACGCGCCGCCGCTCCCTCGAGCAGGCGTAGCACGACAAGCCCCGTTCGGCCAGCGACTCGGGCATCGGCCGGCGCTCCTCGAAGAACGGCACGCCGAGCCAGGCGCAGAACGCCGCGAGCGCCGCCTCATCCTCCGGCGCGGCGGGCGGCTCACCCCAGTCGACGCGGGCCGCCTTGAGCGTATAACGGTCCTTGACCCGCCGCCTGCGCAGCTCGAGGAATAGGAGCAGGGCCAGCGAGTCCTTGCCGCCGGACAGGCCGACGAGGACCGAGTCTCCGTCGCGTATCAGCCCGTAGCGATGGGTACCGGATCCGGCGGCCGCCATGAAGCGCTTAACGTAACCCATCCACCGCCCCGCCGCCGTGTCGACGAGTTCCGGAGACGGCTCCCAGGCAGCGCTCACCGGCCGCCCAGCGCTTCCAGGGCGGCGGCCGAGACGCGCTCGGGAGAGCCGTCGGAGAAGACGCGTATCACCCGCAGCGAACGCGTGAAGGACGCGACCACCTCGGGCCTGAATACCGTCGCGTAGTCGGAGAAGCCGGAGCCGGTCCCGATTATAGGCAGGTCGGACTCGAAAGATATGGGCTCGGGTACGTCGACGATGACCGTTTCGGCGCCGGCGTCCCCGGCTATGGCTTCCTCGAGGCGCGGCCGGAGGCTCAGGTCTGCGGCCCGGGCGTGCGCGACCAGGCCAGGGTCGAAGGCCAGTTCCAGGCAGGGCCTGAGTACCGCCCCGTGGAGCACCGACGCGATGAGACCGCTCCGGTCCCGCCCCGGCCCGGCCATCAGCGAGTAAAAGCCGCCATCGTCGAGCCCGTACAGCTCGTCCGGCTCGACCGCGCCGTCGTCGAGCGCGACGATGACCGCCTTCTTGATCATCGCCGTCGCGGCGCGCACCGTCTTATGCCAGTAGACCGCCCGGTACATCTGGTACTTGGAGAACAGCAGCGCCTCGACGGCCATCACGCCGCGCTCGGTCACCCCGGGCCGGCCCGACTCGTCGAGCCCCAGCCGCTGTAGCACGAAGTCGACGTCCTGCTGGCCGTAGGGCACGCCGCAGGCCCAGGCGTCGCGATTCAGGTAATCGAGCTTGTCCGGGTCGAGCACGCCGGATAGCATCGAGCGGAACAGCCGGAGCGCGACAGCGCTCGAGCCGGCCGGAGCCGGCAGGCCCTGGTCGACGATGGCCGCCACCAAGTCGGGATCGGCGCCGGCGGCTTCCACGGCCGGTCGCAGGCTACCGCGCACGATGTCGGCCGTAAGGCTCTCGTGGTCGCGCAGCGGCAGCTCCTTGAGGGAATGGGCGTACGGAAAGTGCCCGAGGTCGTGGCAGAGCGCCGCGACGAGGAAGCCCCTAGCCGCGGCCCCGTCGAGCCCGGCTACGGGGCCTGAGCGCGACAGCACGGTTGCGAGCGATCGCTTGGCCAGCTCGAAAACGCCTATGGAGTGGGCCCGCCTGGTATGGGTGGCGCCGGGATAGACCAGGTGCGTCGGGCCGAGCTGGAGGATGCGCGACAGCTTGACGAAATCCGGGCTCGTCAGAATAGGTTCGAATTCGGTCGGCATCATCACGTCGCGCCAGAGGGGATCCCTGACGGGTTCGTCGAACGCGATGCCGAGGCGCGGCCAGATGTCGTCCATGATGCCTCCGTCGGAACCGGTTGATCGACCGGCTCGGTCTGGAGATACTATACCACGATGCAAGCGAGCCGATCTCGACTATACGGTATATCTGGCGCCGCTATCGTACTAGCGCTCGCCGTCTCCGCCCAGTCCTGCTCCAAGAGCAGGGAGCGCCCGGATAGCGCGCCGACCGCGGCGACGAGCCCGGCCGCGGCGACGAGCCCGACCGCGGCGACGAGCCAGGCCGCGCGCGAAGCGGCTGCGCTCGAGGCCTCCGGGCCTCGCGACAAGCCCGACGATATACCCGTCGAGAAACCGGCCGAAACGCCCGTGGCGATGAAGGCGTCGCCCAAGGCCTCGACCTCCGTCGAGACGGACGCGAAAGCCTCCAAGGCGGTCGTCTCGTCGAACCTAGCCGGAGTCGACCGGCGCCTCGTCGAACGGCCTTTCGACGCGCTAGCTGCCGGGGACTTCGAGCTCGGCGAGCTCTACGGCTCGGGCGCGAGCGCCCCGGCTAACGCCGCGCTGAGCGTGGCGCTTCTCGAGCTGGAGCGAAGCCTCCTTGAGGGCGAGCCGCCGTACGGATCGATGGGCGCCGAGGCGTCGGCCCTGGCCCGCGCCAGGTTCGGCGACGCGTTCCCGCTATCGTTCGCCCGGGTACGTTTCGCCAGGCCCGTCGTCGGACCGGCGCTGGTCGCCAGCGTCCCGTTCCGAGCCTTCGCCGACGATAGCGGCGCCCGGGCTATCATCGGCCTGGCCATCCTGGCCGCCGACGACGACGGGACCTGGGTCATCGAGCACCTGGAGCTCGACCCGGAGGCGCTCGAGGACGGAGCGTCTCGGTCGGAGCCATGGGACCCCTACGATACGAGCCGCCAGGCCTACGAATAATCGACGAAAACGTTGAACAATCATCGCGATTGAGGCACAATGCTATCGGAGGACCATGCCGATGGCGGTGCTAGTAAAAAACATAGAGCGAGAATTTCTCCTGTCGACGGCGATGCGCGAGCGTTCGCCCATCACGATGGGCGCCGGCGGCGGCGAGTGGACCGTGTGCATCCTGGCCGTCGAGAAGGGCAAGCTGAGCTTCGGCCACGAGCTACCGCTCGACCTGCAGCGTAAAGGCTCCGCCTACGACTTCCGCTACAACGTCAGGGGCCAGACGATAGCCTTCAAGGCGACGATGCTCGAGCCGGGAGAACGCCGCTTCGCTACGTCGATGCCCGATAAACTCTACAAGAACCTGAGCAGGCGTTTCGTGCGCCTGCCTCCGCCAGGCGACCTTTCCGCCTCCTTCGCGTTCGCCGGAGAGCGCTACGACCTGGATTTTCCCTCGAGCGCGGGCTCGGGCCCGTCCCGCGAGCCGGAGCCGTCGCCCGACTTCGACCCGTCCGACCTGCGCGGCCTGATGGCTGAATTTGAGCGCAAGGCCCTCGCCGTCGCCAGCGACCGCGGCATCGTGATGTTCAAGGACCGCAAGCCGGAGACCGTCCCGGAGCGGCTGGCGGCCGCCACCGGCCGTTGCTTCTACCTACCGACGGCGCTCGGCGGCCTGCCACGCAGCGACCCTTTCGCCGAGCGGACCATCCTGACCCGCGACGACTTCAAGCAGCATTTTATCGACTCGGGCCTCGAGGAGGACTTCGCGGAGGACGAGATCGTCAGGCTGGAGCGCTCGAAGCGCTCGTCGAACGTGCTGTCCGAGCTCATCGTGCCCATCCTGTTCCAGGACTACGCCATCGGCTACGCCACGGTAATCAACAGGCAGGCGGGCAAGCCGCCGTTCGACCTACGCACCGTCGAGACCTTCCTGGCCTTCGCCCGGGTCTTCTCGTGGTCGCTCAAGCTCCACGGCTACTTCAAGGACGCGCCCAAGCTCGACGCCGACTACGGGACACAGGTGGTCGACGTGTCGGCCGGCGGGCTCCTGTTCGCCTGCGACGACCTGCGGCTGATCCAGGCGCTCAAGGAAGGTACGGCCGTTTCGGTCCGACTGAGGGCCAAGAAGCGCACCGTCGAGGCGAGCGGCACCATACGCCGGCATTACGCCGGCGCCCGGGAGGGCTACTTCGGCATCGAGTTCCGCATGATGGCGCCCGAGGACTTCAGGTTCCTGTTCGAGTACCTGTACGGCCGTCCCTTCACCGACGAGGACGCCGATTCGGTCGAGGGTATACGCATCGTCAACCCGTAGCAGGCCACGAAGACCCCGCGCCATAGGAAGAGGCGGCCCGCGAGGGCCGCCTTTCCGTCGTCACGGTGGGAAACCGGGCTCAGCCTATGGCGTGCTTCTTTTGCGGGAAGCTCTTAAGCATCGCTACGGCGTTCCTCGCCTCGTTGAACACGAAGCCGCCGTTCCAGTACTCGAGGGCGGCGAACAGCGCGTTGCCGCCGTCGTTGTCATCGCTCTTCTGCGTCCTGAACGATACGTAGTCCGACAGCTTCTCGAAATCCTGGGCGGACAGGATCTCGAGGCGATTTCGGTTGAACTCGTTCCACTTCTCCAGATCCTTGAAGCCCTCGCCCTCGTCCTGGACGATCAGGTGGGCGTGGGTCGAGTCGAAGGAGTACCAGACCCTCACCTTCTTCGAGGCCTCGCAACGATTGCCGTGCTTGACGCCGTTCTTGATCACCTCGCTGATCTGCTGCTCGAGCAGGTTTATCTCCTTGATCTCGAGCGGGGCCGACTGCACGATCAGGAGCGTGAAGTACCTGATCTGCCGGTAGTCCGAGGGGAACTCCTTGTAGAGCATCCCGGTCTTATCGAACAGGGGGCTATTCTCATCGACGCGGATTTCCTTGATGTCGCTCAGGTACGTCTTGTCAGCCATGCCGCCCTCCTAGTCTTCCATCTGCAGGATGGCTTCCTCGATGCTGTTCGTTATCGGGAAGTAGCCCATCAGCTTGGTCAGCTCGATCACTTTCTTGACCGAACCGTGGATGTTGGTGATGATCAGCTTTAGGCTCATCTTCTTAATGGTAGAGCAAATATAGATGAGGGCACCTATCCCGCTCGAGTCGATGTAGTCCACGTTCTCCAGGTTGATGATAAAGCGCTCGACCTTCTTCTCGAGCATCTTCATGACGAGCTCCTTGAGCTTGTACGAGTTGTAAAGATCCATCTCCCCGTTGACGTCAATAATGTAATTATTGCCGTTCTTACGGATCTTGAGCTCCATGCCTCAGCCCCTCCCCTATAGTTTCATCTTGAAGACGAGTATCGTCTGGTCGTCATGCTGCCTGGCCCCGCCGATGAACGCCGACAGCTCCGACTTAATCTTACCGGCTATTTCCTTGGGCGCCAGGTCGCGGTTCCTGGCCACGGCCTGACCGAGGCTCTTGCGGCCGAACTGCTTGCCCTGCTCGTTCATCGCCTCGACGATACCGTCGGTGTACAGCACGGCGATGTCGCCGTCATAGAGCCTGAGGGCCTTGCGCCTGTATTCGTTAGCACGCTCCACGCCTATCGGCACGCTCTTCGTCTCGATGGTCTCGATCGTATCGGTCGAGCGGCGGTACACGAGCAGCGGCTGATGGGCCGCGTTGGCGTACTCGAGCTCGCCCGTAGCCACGTTGAGCGCCACGATAGCGAGCGTCGCGTAGTGGTCCATGTCGATCTTGCCGGTGATGCCGCGGTTGACCCAGTCGAGCACGGTAGCGATGTCCTTGTTCGTGTTCGTGATCAGGTGGAGTATCGCGCGTATCATCACCATGACGAGGGCCGCCTGGACGCCTTTGCCTGCCACGTCGCCTATCACGCCTACTACCCTGTCCTCGCGGGTACGTAGCACGTCGTAGTAGTCGCCGTACACGCCGCGGGCCGGTGAGGTGAACGCGCCGATGGCGAGCGACGGGAACTGCGGCAGCTTCTTCGGGATGATGGTGCTCTGGATCTCGGCCGCGATGCCGGCAGAACGCTCGATCGCGCTACGCTCGTTGGCGGCCAGGAACGAGAAGAAGTTACTGACGGCCAGGGTGCCGAAATTGGCCAGCAGCTTGAAGCGGTCGAAGGCCGCCTCGTCGAACTGCTCGCCCGAACCCACCCGGGCGACGGCCGACACGCCGATGATCTTGTCCTCCACCATCAGCGGCACGGCCATGAACGAGGAGGTCCTGAGGAAATCCTCGCCCATGTTCGCGCCCTCGGCCCGTAACGCCGCGAAGCGCGGGTCGTTCGCCGTGTCCGGCGAGTAGACGTTCTTGCCGGTCTTGGCCACGTCGCCGAGCACGGTTTCGCCGAGCCTGAACTGGGCGTGCCGCAGGTACGACTCGATCCGGCTCTGCTTGCGCGGCAGGCTCTCGGGTAGCGGGAAGGGCGGCGGGAAGGTGCCGGCGTAGGCCTTGGCTACGATGATATCGTCGAATTCGTCCACGAGGTAGATCGTGCCGCCATCGGCCCCGGTCTCGGCGATCATGACCTCGTTCATGCTGGCGAGCACGTCCTCCGTCGTGAAGCTGCCTTTGAGCACGGTACCGACGCGGAAGGTCAGGTTATACAGCGAGTCGATGGACTCCTCGTAGTAGGAGACGGCCTTGATCGTCTCGGCGTCGTGATCGCGCAGGTCGATGAGGGCGACGACGAGCAGCCAGGCGTACGACGCGGGCACCACGAGCCGAACGAACACCGCCGACTCGTAGCCGAGGAAGAACGCGGCGGCGGCGTACGCGCCGAGACAGGCGAAGACGACCGGCCAGCTCTCGGACATCAGCCGACTGGATCCGTCTCCACGGTCGGAGGCGTTGACGGCACCCGACGCGGCGACGAACAGAGCGTCGGCCACGGGCACCAGAGGGAAGGCGGCGGCCGGTAACGACGGCAGGACGCCGGCATAGGCGTAGGCGACGTAGAGTCCGGCCGCGGCCGCGTTGACGGCCATGGTCGCGATCAGCATGAGCCTCGATCGCTCGAACGGCGCCATGACCATGAACGCCGCCAGGCTGAAATAGAGGAGGTCGGTCAGGTACGGCGCGCCCGGTAGGTCGACGACGGCCAGGAAGGTGTCCCTGACGACGAGGAAGGCTATGATGACGAGGAACGAGCCGGAGCGCCCCTCGGCGTCCTTCTTGCGTAGCGAGAAGAACAACGCGGCCGCGCACGCCAGCACGGATAGCCGGGACAGGAGCGGCGACATGATAACCTGGCTGAACGTATTGATAGTCATAGGATTCCCTTGAGGTTATGCTCGGACCGAAAGGTCGCGGGACCGCTCGTACCCGCTAGGGCGCAAGTGTAGCATGGCAAAAAAAATATCGTCAAGCGAAAAGGAAAGCTGGAAGCCCGGCAGCCTCGAATCCCGCTTCCCGATCGGCCCGGCATGGACTATACTCGCCTGAGAGAAAAACGCACGGGGGACGTTCGCCTCATGGTGTACTGCTGCATCTACATAGATTACCTGTCTCAGCTCGAGCGTACCGGCGTGTTCGAGGTCACGGCCTTCCTGGACGAACTCGGGTCGACGGCGGCCGAATTCGGCGGCGCGGTCGGCTCCAGGAAGGATCCGCTCGTCGTCGCCTTCCCCTCCGGCGGTCTCTTCGACGGTATCCAGGCAGTCGAGGCCCTGCGGAGGACGGTCGAGTCGCTGACGGTCCGCGAAGCCGCGCTACGCGGGGCGAGCCTGACCGTCTACGAGGGCGAATCGGTCGACGATGCCGTGGCCTTCGCGGCGGCGATTCGCTATCGCGACCATTCGGCGTACTCGAAGACGCTCAGCCCCGAGGCGGCGAGCCGCCTGGCGGCCTATTTCCCGAGCGGCGACGATGGCTGGCGGCAACCGCTCCACGTCGGCCTGATGGCCGACGCCGACGCGACCCGCCTGTTCGACCGGCCCAGGCTCGCGGCCACGCTGGCCAAGGCCATCGGCAAGTCGAGGCACGGACCGAGGCTCGTCCACCTCGACGCCGGCTCGAGCGTCCGGTCTATCGACGCGATAGCTCAGGAGATGGAGCTGGAGCCGGAGCGCGCGCTGATACTCTGCGGCGCCAGGCTACGCCCCATACCGTTCTCGCCATTGATCGAGGCGATCATGGCGCGCTTCCGAGACGCGCGCGGCGACGGCGCGTTAGTAGGCGACG
>ENA-UOWO01000619-UOWO01000619.1-activated-sludge-metagenome-genome-assembly--contig:-NODE-619-length-49669-cov-10.155077_pt1 | contig 49669 bp, 41 predicted proteins | sample MGYA00238148_ERZ761564 | MGnify/ENA primary metagenome ERZ761564 (study PRJEB28885, sample SAMN05720194) | activated sludge metagenome | isolation source: Anaerobic digester | place: USA... | reverse complement strand
TGTGTTTGGGCGTGACCCAACCGGAAAGACGCAACATCTTGCGGCTCTACCCTGCTGAAATGCAACCCAACTAACCACGCAAGTGGTTCTATTTAGAATAGCCGCGGTCGTCCCCGGTAAAAAGCTGTAGCAAGATGTCCCAACCACGGCAGTGGTTGAACAGACTAGCGAATGGTTCAACCGCTACCGCGGTTGGGGAATAAACCTGGGCCCGAAAATCCCAGACGACCGGGGCTATTCAAAATTCAATCGCTCCGCGATTGATAGGATGTTGAAATTGAGGAAAATAAGGAATAACAACTTGAGCTTTTCAATTGTGCCACAGCTTGCTGCACAATTCCCCCCTACCTTCTAAACCTATACAAATACGGCGCCCTACTCGCCGTAACCGTAACCTTCTTCTCTAACCGTTCCAACACATTGAGATCCAGAATTTTCAAAAGAAAATCCTTGATCTTAAAGGGGCGGATCATACAGCACAATAAACCATACGGTTTTCATCAGATCAATCCAAAAGTACCTTTCATTCATAATCGTAAAAACCCTTTCCCACTTTTTTACCCCATTCTCCTTTGGTGAATTTTTCAACAATCGTTGGAGAAGGTCTATCTGCTGGATCACCACTTTCGCGGTAGCGCTCCATACTGACCTGGTACGCCAAATCCACTCCGGTAAGGTCCAGGAGTTGAAAAGGGCCCATGGGGTAACCCAATCCATTCTTCACGGCGGTATCAATATCTTCGTAAGATGCTACACCCATATCCAGGAGTTTCAAGGCTTCCTGTCTGGTGGCTTGTAAAAAGCGATTGACTAAAAAACCGTAAATCTCTTTGTGGAGTAAAACCGGGGTCTTTCCCATTCGTTTGGCCGCATCCATCAGCAACTCAACGGTTTCCACTGAAACATGCGGGCCTTGCACTACTTCAACCAACTTCATGACCAAAGCCGGGTTGAAAAAATGCATGTTGCAAACTTTATCTGCGCGTGTGGTCACATCAGCAATTTTAGAACTTACGATGTAAGAACTGTTGGTTGCGAGAATGGTGTGCGCCGGACAGAGCTGGTCTAACGCTGCGAACAATTTTCTTTTGATGGCTAGGTTCTCGATGATCGCTTCGATCACGAGGTCAGCATCTGCAGCTGCGGCTGCCACTGTTGGGACAAAAGCAATATTGATACGCGCTTGATCGGCGGCCTCTTGGCTTAATTTGCCTTTGCTCACCCGCTCTTGCAAATAATCATCCGCAAAGCGAATGGCTTTATCCAGGATTTCAGCGTTGGTATCGGTACACTTCACCTGAAAACCAGACAAGGCGGCACACAAGGCAATTTGATGCCCCATATTGCCGGCTCCAATTACGGCAATTTTAGCTATTTCCATAGACAGTTATTTTAGAGACTAGCTTCTTCTTTTAGGGGTTGATTCCGCCACCAATTGGCCAGCAATGACCCCGAAATCGTCATCCAAGGTACGGAAATAGCCGAAGCCGAGCCAACATTGATGTGAATGGCGGACTCACATTTATTACATTATTGCTTGATTACCTTCAAATCCCGGAAATATCCTTCTGTACCTACGTCGACCCATAAGCCAATGCCCCCGGAAACCTTGTCGCCCAGTTTCAAATCCTTGACCAGCAGTACCGGATATTGGCTGTTGTTCAAAAACAACTTTGCTTCCTTACCTTTTACCTCGATCCGCAGGGTGATCCATTCGTTCAGCCCCATGTCGGCATAACTTTCAAAGGTTTCAGGCGCTTCTTTCCTCAATCGATCAAACTTGAAATTGGGATAAGAAAAATACTGGATGCTGTGATTCCGCCGAACCTGGTCATCGGCACGGCCATTGGTAGGGCGGATGTAAATGGATTCGAATTTTGAGTTTTGCGCATCAATTCTGAAGGCTATTCCGATAAAACCCCGGTCTGAAGGGCGGGCAGTTTTTAACAAACGGCTCAATACCTTTACTTCAATTATTCCATCCTGAAAATCAAGCCCTTTGATTCGAACATAGGTGGGCTCATCAACTGCTTTTATGGTCGTATCTTTGGCTACTCTAAGCACCTGTTTGCCCATCAGTTTTTCGATGGATAGGTAGGTCTGGTGGGCTTCGAGTTGACTGGCTTCAAGTTTGATGGTTTGGGCCAATAAGCTTGTGGAAACAGCTAAAAACCCGATGATTAAAACAAATTTTACGTTTTCCATTGTTTAAGCTGAATTGAAGAAGGTTTCAGTAGTTGGTGATGCAAAGGTCTTGCTTTAGCAACTAAGCAACCCTTAAACTATCTTAAGAAATTGAAGGTGTCCGGTGCCATCTCAAGTCAATACCACAATTTTTCCCGTAGCTTGATTGCTTTCCATGTACCGATGGGCGGCCACAATTTGATCGAGGGAAAAAACCTTGTTCACATTTAATTTGATTTCCCCATGTTCAACCAATTGGATGAACTCCTGGAAGGATTGGGTGGCAGAACGCATTTGCCCACTGTCGAAAATGGTCAACAGCACTGCTGCCGGAATAAATTCCATTGGTGCAAAATTGGGGATCGCCCATTTTTCAGAAAGCATCCCGGTCATACAGGTAATTCCTCCTGGTCTTGTGCATTGCAAAGAATCCTGGAGGGTTTCGGCACCTACCAGTTCCAAAACTTTGTGTACGCCTCGCGGAAAAAGGGCGTGTATTTTATCCTTGAGTTGACCGTCGTCGATCAACACATGGGTAGCCCCATTGTCGTGCAGGGCTTGGGTTTTGTCCGGATTGCGGGTGCTGGCAATGACCTTCAAGCCTTGGTGTTTTGCCATTTGTATGGCGAGCATACCCACGGATGAAGTTCCGCCCCGGATCAATAAAGTTTCCCCCTTTTGGATGTTTAAAGCCAGGTGTAAAGAGCCGTAAACAGTTTGGAACATTTCGGGTATTGCGCCCAGCATGTCCCAGGGTAAGGAGCTTTGGATCGGGTAAAGGGTCGTTTTGGGCAAAACGGTGTATTCTGCATAACTACCATCGTAATCTCGACCCATACCGCCCATCATGGCGGCAACCTTTTGACCTTTGACGTACTTCTCGGAAGGGTCAAATTCTACTTCACCTACACATTCGATACCCAGCACCCTCGGGAACTGCACATTAGGCGACAACCCTTTACGGGTCATCAGTTCAGAGCGATTCAGGCCAAAGGCTTTCACCCGAATTAGGACTTGACCTTCTACGGGGCTGGGGATGGGGACTTCGAGTAGTTGGAAGTTTTCAGCTCCGCCAGGAGCGTATAGGACGGCTGCTTTCATGGTGAAATTTTGTGCTATTTGCACAACAAAGGTGCAGGGCTTAAAGGAGTTCGACCCATAAACAAGCTTAAGAAAAAGGCTTAATCTAGTTTAAGAGTTTGTTTAAGTTTTTTGTTTTAGCGAAAATGAGGCCAATTTAATCTGAATGAGGCACGAAAAGCGGAGTTTAGCAGCGCTAAATGAGCATTTTCGGAACGAAATTCAGGTTAAATTGGGCCATTTGGAGTAAAACAAAAAAACTTAAACAAGCTCTAGGGAAAATGGCTATTTAAGCTTTCTATCTGCCCGTATTTTACTCAAAAACTCCGGGGTAATGCCCAGATAAGAGGCAATTTGGGTATTGGACAAGCGGTTCGACAACACCGGATACTGCTCCAAAAAAGCCTCGTAACGCTCCTGGCCCGTTGAGCTGATGTTTTGTAGCACCCTGTTTTGCAGCTCGATGTATTTGTTTTCCACCATGATGCGGAAATTCCGGTTAAAAACGGTGTGCTTATCGTACAAGTAATAAAGGTCGTCCCGGAAAATCTGGAGGATTAGAGCGGGCTCCATTGCTTCGATGTAGAGCTTGCTGGGTTTTTCCTTGTACAGACTGGCAAAGTCAACAATCCAGTCATTTTCTGCGGCAAACTGGAGATTGTGTTCTTTACCTTTGGCGTCCACCCCATACATTTTGAAACAGCCTGCAAGCACAAAAGTGATGTGCTGACAAACGTCGTTTTCCTGGAGGATGAATTGCCTGCGTTTGATCCTGCGTTCTTTAACTCGGCTGACCAAAGCTTCTATTTCCTGAGGTTTAAGCGGGAGATAGTTGCTAAAATGGTCGATTAATTGATCTGTATTCATCTGCAAAATCTTTATTTGATTGTCTACCATATTTGCCACCCCAACACCAATCCCACCTTCGACAAATCCGACTCCAAAAACGGATACAAGCGCAGCAAATCCTTCTCCTCGTACCACCTCAATTCGGCGCTGAATTTTTTATACGCCATTCCGGCCCCTAGCGCAAAAACATTGCCCCCTTTCAAGTCGTACTTCGTACCATCGCTCAAACTTAGCGCCGACTTAAACGCAAAATCAAAAGCATACACGGCATTGAGGGTGAAACGCAAGTCTTCGGTCACGAAAAAATAATGTCGAATACCCACCGGGAGCTCCAGCGAACTGTAATTGATGGCGGTCAAATCACCCCGAATGGACTCCGTAGCCAAGAAAGTTTGCAGATTGGGTTCCACAAAAAAAGCCCACTTGCTTTTGTTAAAAGGCAGCACCAATTCAGCATCTAAACCAATGCGGGGGATGATTTTTTGCGTAAAGCCATCAACGCCGCTAAACGTAAACGCTGAAAAACCCAGCCCCGAAGTAAGGCGGAGGTTGAACAAATCGCGTTTGACTTTGGCCTCGTAATTCGTAAAAGAAAGCCCTTTGCACTGGTGATAGGTGATGAAATACTTGATCAGTTCTGATTTGTAATAATTCAGGTTTTTGCTCAAATCGACCCGTTCGCGATCGCATTTGATTTGGGTGCTCAACTGCTCCCGAAACTCCACATTGCTGGCAATGGTATTGGGGTCTACGATGTATTTTTTGTAGATCAATTGCCGGATGTCTTGTCCCGGAGCCTTAAAAAAGAACAAGCTGAGGTCTCCATCTTCGTACATATAAAGTGAAGCCTCCCCTTCAATCAGCACTTTGAGGAAGAGCTGTTCGGTATGAAATACTGCATTGCCAAAATAATCCATTTTGCTGATGTCTCCGCTGCTGCGGTCAATCTCTACACTGGCCCGGATGTATTTTGAAAAGTTGTAGATGCCAAATTCCTGCACATTTTCGATCGAAGCCGAGGTGCTGCGCTCATTTTCTGAAAATCGGTACACAAATGAATTCGGATTGTCGCGCCAATCGGCATTTTTGATCCAGCACTCCGTTTTTTTTCCCTGATTGTCGATGAAATAAGCCCGTTCAAATTTGATTTGGGCCATAGTCGATCCAACAACAATAAAAACACCAAACAGCGTAAAAAGGCTTTTCATCGTGCAGGTTTTAAGTAATCAAAGGAAATTTAATAAAAGTAACCTGCAAAGTGTTCAAAATGAAGTAACCGGATCAAGGAATGAACAATTTTTCAGTCACTGCGTGCATCCCTTTGCGGATGTGTACAAAGTGCACGCCACTCGGCAAGTGGTTCAAGGGAACTTGTAGCATTTGACCCTGTGTATTGGCTTCTGCTAACGTTGCGCCATAAGTGTTGTATACCCTTGCATTTACCTCATTTCCTTCAGGGGCAGTTGCTCCAATTTCTACGTAGAGCATTCGGGACGAGGGATCAAAATTGATTTTTCCCCAATGTTTATCCAGGCCTCTATCGCCAACTTTGGTGAGCGGGCTACCATTGACCAGTCGATCTGCTAAATCATTGAGGTAACATTCCAGGTTGGTGTACCCCGCTATTCCAGTAAACTTGAGTGACAACTGAGTGCCATTGTGGTCTTTTACATTGGGATTCAAACCTTGAGTATTTTCCCAAGAATCGGGCATGCCATCATTATCACTGTCTTTGGGCGCTACAGGAGGAGTGCTAAAATCCAGCTTAAACGCATCCTGGTAATAATCCCGGCCATCAATGGGGCGCGTGTCGATCACATTGTCCAGCAAAGGTTGCATCAGTCTGCGGTTCATCTGGTCACGGCGTTTACTGCTGTAGGGATTGAAAGCGCCCACGTTGCTGCGCAAATTGGCCAGCAGGTCGTTGGTGGCAGTGTAGGTAATGTTGGGATAGGGGAAACGGGCACTTCGCCGAATGGCCTTGCCCAAATCTCGATTGGGATGGTTGGGCGCGGTACAAAAGTCATTGCAACAGTAGAACAGATCGTAATCCGCGTAGTTCGGATATTTGCTCAACTGGTTCCCGCTCACAAATAGTTCGTTGTTGGAAAAACCCAACATGTGGTCGCGGAACATGCCATGACACATGTTGCTGCGCACGACCGAAAGATTGTTCACAAAATTGGACAACAAACGCATACCCGGCGCTTCCTGATTGGAGGTATAGAACCCCGAGTTGTAGTACATCTCGATTTGTTGGTCCCAAAGCAGGTTATTCGAAAGTTCGATGCGTAAGGGGTGTTGGAGGCAAGACATGTCGTTGGGCGCCTCTCCACTCTGTTCACAACTCATCTCTGGCATCCGACCACCAATGCGGTTCCAAATGTTGTGGTGAATGCTGATGCTGTCTTTGCGGTGGCCGTTGGCCGAATAATTGAGCAACATCCCCCCAAATTCGTAGTGGTCTCCGATGGTTTCGGCCAATTGACTGAATTGGATAGTGAGGTTGTTGCTACGGGAAATTTGTACCGCCTCGTCGGTAGCATTGGCAAAAGAGCAGTGGTCGATCACCACCCGGGTAGCGCCGTCTATCCGTAGGGCATCATCAGCTACCCAGCCTTTTCCTGCCCGGACTTGTTCGCTGCCAGGCCGTGAATTCAAGTGCCGGATGATGATGTTTTTGGCTCCATTGTTGGGCTCGTACCAATCGTCGATGATGATGCCGCGTACAATGACGCCCCCAGGAGAAGTCTGTCCGGCGATATAACAATCCCCCCAAACGACCTCAGCGGCACAATCAATGATGCCGCTGACCTTGAATAAAATGTATTTGGGACCAGGGGTAGACAAGGCTTCAGCAAGTGAACCCGGGCCGTCGCAGTTTAAATTGCTGACATAAATGACCTGACCACCCCGACCTCCGGTCGTCAATTGGGTGCCAAAACCTTGAGCCCCGGGAAACGCAGGAATTTGCGCAGGAAGGGCAATTCCTCCAATCAGCCAAAACAGACAGCAAGCAAAGATAGATTTCATAGAAAGATCGTAGGTTTGATGCAGGTATAAAAGATCAAGTTGAAAATAGCAATTAATACCATCTCATCTGTATCTTAACCCCTACTTTTCCAAAATACCTAACCATGAAAATGATCACCATTCGTTGGACTTTGTGGCTGTCTTTATTGCTGCTGAACCACTGGGGCAATGCCCAAACCACCAAACCTGCCGTTCCACCTGCCTCCTTTTTGGTCAGTTTCCCGGCCAGCAAAGGCGTTCAATTCGATGGCCGTTTGCTACTCATGCTCTCCAAAAACAACAAAGCAGAACCCCGTTTTCAAATCACCGATGGCCCTGAAACCCAACTGGCTTTCGGTATTGATGTAGAAAACTGGAAGGCCGGACAATTGAAAGCTTTTAACCAAAGCGCTTTTGGTTATCCGATTGAAAGCTTAAAAAATGTTCCTGCTGGCGAATATTACATCCAGGTACTGCTCGACAAATACCAAACCTACCATCGGGCTGATGGAAAAGTGGTCAAACTCGGTTGGGATCGGGGTGAAGGGCGCCAATGGAACCAGGCACCAGGTAATCTCTATTCCAAACCCCTCAAAATCAAGTACGACCCCAAAGCCAGCAAACCCATTGTATTGACCCTCGATCAGGAAATTCCACCCATTCCCGAACCCGCTGATACCAAATACATCAAACACATCAAGTTGAAAAGTGAACGTTTGTCCAAGTTTTGGGGACGCGACATTTACCTGGGGGCACACGTCCTGTTGCCCGAAGGTTTTGACGAACATCCCGAAGCCCGCTATCCCTTGGCCATTTTTCACGGACACTTCCCCGATGATTTTTCGGGCTGGCGTACAACTCCACCCGATACGACGATTCCGTGTACGTACAGCGCCCGGTTTAAGCTGGATTGTTACAACCGCATCGAGCAGCAAGAGGCCTACGATTTTTACAAAATGTGGACGGGGCCCAATTTTCCACGGATGATCGCCATCGAAATCCAGCACGCCAACCCATTTTACGACGATTCATACGCCGTCAACTCCGAAAACCTGGGACCTTATGGTGATGCCATCACCTATGAACTGATTCCGTACCTCGAACAGAAATTTCGCGGAATTGGCCAGGGCTGGGCACGATTTATGTACGGTGGCTCAACGGGCGGTTGGGAAGCATTGGCGGCCCAGGTATTTTACCCCGATGAATACAATGGTTGTTATGCGGCTTGCCCCGACCCTATCGATTTTCGTGCGTTTACGGTCGTGGACATTTACAAAGACAAAAATGCGTATTGGCTGGAAAGCGATTTCAAAAAAACGCCGCGCCCGGGGATGCGCGATTACCTGGGGCACGTATCGGCTACACTGCGGGAAGCAAACATGCGCGAATTGGTACTGGGTACCAAAAGTCGCTCCGGCCAACAATGGGACATTTGGGAGGCCGTATACTCTCCCGTTGGGGCTGATGGATACCCACAGCGCATTTGGGACAAGTACACTGGAGAAATTAATCCTAAAGTTGCACAGTTTTGGAAAGAAAATTACGACCTTTCCTACATCCTCAAGCGTGACTGGCCAAAACACGGCACCAAATTGCGTGGGAAAATCCACATTTATTGTGGGGATATGGACAACTACTACCTCAATAATGCGGTTTACCTCATGGAGGACGTCCTGAAAGAAACCACCAACCCCGCTTACGACGGAGAAGTAGACTACGGCGACCGCGCAGAACATTGCTGGAACGGTGATCATACCCAACCCAATGCCATCTCGCGCCTGCGTTACCACCGCATGTTTATCCCCAAATGGGCGAAGGAAGTGGAGAGCAGGGCGCCGGTAGGCGCGGATTTGAAGTCTTGGAAATATTAATAGGGTTCGAAGGTTCGTCGTTCGAGGGTTCGAAAATGGTCGCCGAGCGAAGTCGAGGTGCCTGTTTTCGAACCCCCGAACCCCCGAACTCTCGAACCCCCGAACCCTTTAAGCATGCTTTACGACAATCACGGGCGCAAAATCAACTACGTACGACTAGCCGTCACCGACCGCTGTAACCTGCGTTGCTTTTATTGCATGCCGGAAGAGGGCATCACCTATGTAGACAAACACGAGCTCCTGTCGTACGAGGAAATGACGCGTCTGGTACAACTCTTGGTCGACATGGGAATCGACAAAGTCCGCATCACCGGAGGGGAACCTTTTGTACGCAGGGACATGATGGATTTTTTGCGCCACATCAGCCAAATTCCGGGTCTGCGGCAAATCAATATCACCACCAACGGTACGACTACGGCCCCACTGGTTCCAGAATTAAAAGCCATCGGCATCAAATCGGTCAACCTGAGTATGGATACCCTGGATCCCGATCGTTTTTTTGAAATCACCCGTCGCAATGTGTTCAAAGAAGTGATGAACACCTTTCACGCTTTGCTGGAACACGGCATCACCACCAAGATCAACGCAGTGGTCATGGATGGCAAAAACATCGATGACCTGATCCCCATGGCCGAACTAACCAAAGACCATCCGGTAAGTGTACGCTTTATTGAAGAAATGCCTTTTAATGGTGAAGGCAGCCATTACCCGGTATTGAATTGGGATCACCGCCGAATCCTGGAGCACCTGCGAGGCGCTTTCCCCAATTTGGAAAAACTGCCCGATCCACCCAATTCTACTTCATACAATTATCAAATCCCCGGTTTTAAAGGAGACATTGGCATCATTGCCGCTTATACCCGTACTTTTTGTGGTACCTGTAACCGCATCCGCATCACGCCGCAAGGTGGACTCAAAACCTGCTTGTACGACAGCGGCGTGTTTAATGTTCGTGACCTGATGCGTGAAGGAGCCTCAAATGAACAAATTCGCGATACTTTTTTAGTTGCCCTTGGCAACCGAGCCAAAGATGGTTGGGAAGCAGAAAAAAATCGTAATTTTGGCCTGCCTGTAACGGAGTCGATGTCGACGATTGGCGGGTAGCGGCCTGAAATTTTTGATCGAGCAATTGGTGTAGTTTATTACTTTAGTTTGCCAACCCCCGACCCCTAAAGGGGAGTACATTTTCGATAAGCTAAAAACGCTGCTTTTGGTCAAAAAAAAGCAGGATAATAGGTTTACTACAGTTGTACTCCCCTTTAGGGGTCGGGGGTTGGCAAAACCAAGCACAATTCCGCACTCAATGCTCCAATTATATACACTTAGACGAAAATCGTCGCTTGTTTGTAACAATGGAGGAAAAAACCAAAAAGAGCAGAGCAAAGAAGGCTAAGACGACAATTATCGATACCCCCCTTGCGGAAAGCAAAGGAAGCGATATCATTGTAGTTGCTTCTACTGAACATACCGGGGCACAGCCCCCCGAAACCCTTACGGGTATCCGCAAGCGTCGTCCGCAGACCAAGGCTGGTGGGCTACCTGCTATTGGTAGCGCCCTCAAACACGCCCGCAAATACATGCGGATTGCTGATGCCCGCAAAACCATGTTTCGCCTCAATCAAAAAGGAGGCATTGATTGCCCAGGTTGTGCCTGGCCCGACCCGGATGACGATCGATCCCGCCTCGGAGAATACTGTGAAAATGGCATTAAAGCGATTGCCGAAGAAGCTCAACGCCAGAGTATTGGTGCAGATTTTTTTGCCCAGCATCCCATCTCGGAACTGCAACAACTTTCGGATTTTGAATTGGGCAAAAAAGGCCGCATCGCCGAGCCGATGATCTTGCGTACTGGCTCCGATCGTTACTCGCCCATTCCCTGGAATGAAGCCTTCCAACTGATTGGCCGCGAACTCAACGCACTTCAATCCCCCGATGAGGCGGTTTTTTATACTTCTGGCCGCACCAGTAACGAGGCTGCGTTTTTGTACCAGCTTTTTGTAAGGGAGTTCGGCACCAACAATCTGCCCGATTGCTCCAACATGTGCCATGAATCCTCGGGCAAAGCCTTGAGCAGCACCCTAGGTATAGGCAAAGGTTCAGTTACGCTGGATGATTTCGACCACGCCGATTTGGTGATCATTTTGGGGCAAAACCCCGGCACCAATCACCCGCGCATGCTTACCGCACTGGAACGCTGCAAGGAAAAAGGGGGCAAAATCCTGGCCATCAACCCACTCAAAGAAGCCGGATTGACCAATTTTGTGAACCCTCAACGCCCGCTGAAAATCCTGCGCGGAGGCACCAAACTGGCCGATTTATACCTGCAAGTGAAAATCAACGGCGATGTAGCCCTGCTCAAAGCCATCATGTCGATGCTCCTGTTTCAGGAAAAACAGGAACTGGGCGATATTTTTGACATGGAGTTCATCACCACCCGCACCAAAGGCTACGAAGATTTTGCCAAACACCTTCAGCAGTTTGATTTTCGGGATTTGGAAGAAGCCTGTGGAATTCCAAGGGGGCAAATTCGGAAAGCTGCCCGGATGATCAAAAAGTCCAAGCGCATCATCGCTTGTTGGGCAATGGGACTGACCCAGCACGAAAATGGAGTGGACAACATTCGGGAGGTAGTCAATCTGCTGTTGCTCAAGGGCAGCATTGGCATCCAGGGCGGTGGAACCTGCCCCGTGCGTGGTCACAGCAATGTACAAGGTGACCGGACTATGGGGATTTGGGAAGCACCTGAGAAAGAATTTTTGGATAAATTGGAGGCGGTCTTTGGCTTCAAAGCACCGCGAAAGCACGGTTTTTCAACCGTTGATGCCATTCAAGCCATGTACCGCAAGCAAGCTAAGGTGTTTTTCGGTTTAGGCGGAAACTTCATTTCGGCAACACCCGATACCGAAATCACCGCCCATGCCTTGCGCAATTGCAATCTGACGGTACATGTCTCCACCAAACTCAACCGCAGCCACCTGGTACACGGCAAACAAGCTTTGATCCTGCCCTGTCTGGGGCGTACCGACCTGGATGAACAAGAAAGTGGAGAACAGTTTGTCACGACTGAAAACTCGATGGGGGTCGTGCAAATGTCCAAAGGAATCCTCGAACCTTGTTCCGAAGCTTTATTCAGCGAGCCGGCTATCGTTGCTGGCCTGGCCAAAGCCACCCTTGGTTCGAGAACTAAAGTAGATTGGACACAGCTGATCAGCAACTACGACGATATTCGTGCATTGATTGAAAAAGTCATTCCTGGCTTCGAAAACTACAACGAGCGGGTACGGGAACCGGGTGGTTTTTATTTGCCCAATCCCAATCGAAAACAAGAATTCAGTACTGCCGATGGCAAGGCCCATTTCAGCCTGAACAAGCTACCTAAGATTCGCTTGGCCTCCGACCAATACCTGATGATGACCATCCGCACCCACGATCAGTTCAATACCACCATTTATGGACTGGACGATCGTTACCGGGGCATCTACCACGAACGCCGGGTGATTCTGATGAACCCGGAAGATTTGGAAGCAGCCCAACTAAAATCTGGCGATCAGCTTGACCTGATTAGCGAATACGACGGGCAAAAAAGGGTTGCGCACAAATTCATCGCCGTAGCTTACGATATTCCCCGGCAATGTGTAGCCACCTATTTTCCGGAGGCCAATGTCCTCATACCCGTAAACTACTTTGCCCGGGAAAGTAAAACACCAATTTCGAAATCAGTAGTGATTAAAGTAAAAAAGGTTGAGGAGTTGAGAAGTTGAGAAAGTTGAGGCTACCGCAGCGGCTTAGACAAGGACATTGTCAAAATCGCTGCGGTAGCCAAACTCCTCAACTCCTCAACTCCTCAACTCCTCAACCTTCCCATATGTCCAACTTCACCCATCTCGACGCTTCCGGCAATCCCTCCATGGTGGATGTCGGTGAAAAAACGGCCACCAAACGAATGGCGCGCGCCCGTGCGACCCTCGTGTTGGGTGACGAAATCATGGATCGTTTGGAAAAAGAAGAAATCCACACCAAAAAAGGCCCTGTTTTTCAAACGGCAATCATCGCCGGGGTGATGGCGGCCAAAAAAACGGGGGAACTCATTCCTTTGTGCCACCCGGTGGGGATGGACAATTGCCAGATTCACATCCAGGTCAATGACCAACGTGAAGTCGTCATCGATTGCATTGCCTCAGTTACCGCCAAAACCGGCATTGAAATGGAAGCCCTCACTGGCGCGAGTATGGCCGCGCTCACGGTGTACGACATGTGCAAGGCTTTTTCCCACGACATTGTGATCAAAGAGATTAAATTGATGGAAAAAACTGGCGGGAAGAAGGATTTTAAGCGAGAGTAAGAGGTGATAATGGTCAGTAAGAAAAAGATAGGTAAATTGGTTTGCAGAGACTAATCATAAATCGAAAAAAAGACATCTCTAATTTTTTTGGACTTGCGGAAAAAATAAATATTCATGGTATATCGAACCGATTGTGGAGCATCAGTGCATCTTCCTGTACTCATCGTCACGTATTCATAAATGAACACATCCTTAATTTCTTCACTGTATATAGTCGTGTCAGGTTTTCCAAAAAAGTGTTTTACCTGTTTTTCGGTTTTAAAATTATGCGTTACAAAACCAGTCTGAAGAAAATATTCGCTTAATCCCGAACGGTAACCAAGCAACCCACAAGGATCTGATATCCACATTTTGCTAAGGGTTTTTCCCGAGGATAACCATAATTGGGTGGAATGACAGGAGTTAAGCAAGATGACTACAGATAAAAGTAGTAATATTCTTTCCATAGTGAAGATGTTAGATGTCATTGTGCGAAAACCTCCGAACTCACGTTAATTCCTTACAACTCACCCCAATTCCAGTCCCTTCATCATCAACAGATAAGTCCGGGCAAATTTTGGCAGCGAGCTAAAATCTACCTCGCCCATTCTTGGGTTGAAACGGGGGAACTGCGCCTTGTTGTCCTCCACAATATCCTCCACGGCTTTTTTGACCGCACGACGGTTGGGAATGGCTGTTTCCAGGTCTAAAAAATCATTTTTGAAGCCCAGTGCCCGGAAGTACGCGGGTTCGGTGATTTGCATATAGAGGTGCAGCAGGTCCCGATCGGGTTTGGGCAATGCGTAGTTGAACAAACCCGAGCTCACGATGAAGCCCGGAATCGACAATGCTACTTTAGGGTAACCATTGTCGCAATACCAATCCATTTGGGGCAATTCGGTATCGATGAGGGCTACCAGTTTATCGTGCGTCACCGGAGTGGTGATGCCAAAAGTGCAGCGCACTCGGTACATTTCTTTGAACAATTCTTCTTTGGGTCGCTCCAGAAGTTTTTGCAGGTCTTTGGCCAGGGACAGGTTTTTGTCGATGTTGGATTTGTTGTCCTTGGCAAAATACTGCCTTTGGATGCGTTCCAGTTCTTCCATCATGTAGCCTTCCGGCTTGATCAGGTAGTCCAGTTTGAACACCAAATGCAACAAAAGATAGGCAATCGCCCCTGGATATTGCTCCCGATTCAGTGGCCCATGGTTGATCTCCTGAATGGTATTGGTGATTTCCTCCTGAATGAATGTGTATTTGGCTTCTTTTTCCAGCAAAGGAACTTCTTGTAAATGATCCGCCTCTACGGCTTGCAACATTTTAAACTCATCCAGCAACAGGTCATCTTGTTTATCGGCATTGATGGCCAATTCGCGCAGCGCCATGTACAATTTGTGCGGAGAGGCGTCTGTTTTTGGCGTATCAAAAAGGATACAAAGGTGGTTGTGGGGATCCAGCGCAAAACGACTAAATTGCAGGATAAAGTTGCGCTCGATCAAGCGACGCATGAATCCAACATTGAGCGCTTCAGAGTAAGCAATTTTGGCTTCAGCTTGCAATTTTGCTTCGTTGGCGTAACCAGTTATTTTTTTGGAACCTTGATAAAATTCAAACCGCAGTACGCCTTCATCGGTCCACCACCGGACATTGTCCTCGCGTTCATCGCGTAAGTACTGAAAAAATGCACGGTAAGCATCAAGGTATTTGTCTTCTTCAAACAGCGCAAGTGACTGTTCCCAAGCTTTATAATGAAGTGGCGTTTTATAAGAATCAGTATAGCGCCCGAACTTAATGTCCAGTTGAACAGTAGAATCAGCAGCATTGGTAGTTCGGAACAGTCGATCAAATAGGCCCATGAAAAAAATTGTAATGGTTTTGGCGATGAAAATTACAACAAATTGAATAAAATTGTTGATTCAAGCCATAAAAAACCTGTTTCCACCCTCTAATCCAGCAAAATGGAGCATTTTCGGAGCGTTTTTCCTGCTATTGCTTATCCTTTTCAGTTGAGTTATGCTGATCATTTTTTGGGTATAGGTTCTTGTTTTGTCGAGCAAATGGGCCAAAAATTAAGTACTCACAAGTTTTCAATTTTTTACAATCCACTCGGCATTGCTTTTAACCCCGCCTCGGTTGCCTTGGGTTTGGATCGGGTCAGCACACCCAAGTCTTACCGGGCCACTGATCTTTTTGAACACCAGGGGCTATGGCACAGTTTTGACCACCACGGCAGTTTTTCCCATCCCGATATTGATCAAACCCTAAACAATATCCACAGCGCCCAGGAAAAAGGGCATGCTCAATTCAAAAAAAGTACAGTACTGCTCCTGACTTTGGGCACTGCGAATGTATGGGAACATCTTGCCCAAAACCACATCGTCAGCAATTGCCACAAACTGCCAGGCCAGGTCTTTCGGCGACGGCGTTTATCGGTTGCTGATACGGTAGAGATTCTTAGCAGCTCCTTGCAATTACTTTTTGCCACACGCCCTGAAATCGTGGTCATCCTCACGGTCAGCCCAGTGCGCTACCTCCGCGAAGGACTGCTGGAAAATACCCGCAGCAAAGCCAGTTTGATCCTGGCGGCGGAACAATTGAGTCAAAATTTTGCGCAGGTACACTATTTCCCGGCCTATGAGCTGCTGATGGACGATTTGCGCGATTACCGATTTTACGCCGAGGATTTGGCCCACCCCAGTCCTCAGGCCACGGCTTACATTTGGGATTATTTTAAAAAATCCTTTTTTGCACCAACCGCAATACAGCAAATGCAGGAAATTGAAAAAATAGTGCACGCTGCTCAACACCGAACGCTACATCCGGAAAGTGTCAGCCATCGGCAATTTTTGACTCAACAACTTGAGTACCTTACACGTTTGGAAGATAAATATCCTGAAATGGATTTTTCTAGTGAAAGAAACACTTTTCTCCACCAACTAAAGGCATAAAGCCCATGAAAAAAATTTCACCCGTTTTTTGTTTGTTCGCTCTTATCGGCATGTTATTGCCCCTGTTTGGCGAGGCCCAAAATCGCCTGATCAGAACCCGGCCAATGGGTACGATCCTCAAAGATGTCCTGGCTGAAACTTATGGCCCTTTCGTACAATACAGCATCACTACGCACAAAGTATGGTACCTCACTACCGGGATCAATGGCAAACCAGATACTGCTTCGGGTTTGGTGGTGTTCCCGGTGGTAGAAAACAAATCATTGCCTTTACTTTGTTATCAGCATGGTACGGTTGATGGGCCTACTGATGTTCCTTCGAACCGCAGGGGAGGTTGGGAACTGGCCGGAGTAGGGGCAGCGCTGGGCTATGTGTCCCTTGCGCCAGATTACCTGGGACTGGGTGAATCGAATGGTTTTCATCCTTACGTACATGCTGCAACCGAAGCGAGCGCTGCAATTGACTTATTGTACGCAACCCGCGAGTTGGCTGAAAAACTCAAGTTTTCGCTCAATGGGCAACTTTTTCTCACGGGCTACTCTCAAGGTGGCCATGCCTCGATGGCCTTGCACCGGGAGTTGGAACGCAACTACAATCAAGATTTTCCCGTTACTGCTGCCGCCCATCTTTCGGGACCATACAGCATTTCTGGCGAAACCTTCAAACGTTTGCTCAGCGATGAACCCTATAATTATGTAGGATACACAGCTTGGGTAGCTTTGTCCTACAACCAGATGTACAACATTTATGACAACATCGACCAACTCCTCAAACAGCCCTATGCTGATATGGCGATGCGTTTTTACCGCCATGAAATTGGCTTGTCGGAACTCAATCAACAATTGATCGATACCCTGACCAAGCGCCACGGCAAACCCATTTCACGCCTGATGATGCAAGAAAGTGTGCTTGAGAGCATCAGCAAAAACCCCAATCATCCCTTTCTGCTCGCCATGCGCGACAACGATGTGTATGATTGGGTGCCCAAAGCACCTACCCGCATGTTTTATTGCAAAGCCGATGACCAGGTTACTTTCCGCAACAGTGTTTTGGCCGATTCGATCATGAAGGCTCGGGGTGCCAAAAACGTGGCGGCTGCCGATGTAAATAGTGATGCCAACCACGGACAATGTGTGGAACCTGCGGTACTGCAAACCGTATTTTTCTTTGCACTGGTACAAAGTCAGGTGACGAGCGTACGCAATCTGCCACAAATTCCGGTACGTATGTACCCCAATCCCGCTCATGAAGTCACCCGTTTGGAAGGTCTTCCCGCCAAAGGGTATTTGATAATGAGTAACTTACAAGGTCAAATTCTCTACCGCAGCACTGTGACCAATTCGGCAATGGACATTCCACTGAAAGGTCTTAGTGCCGGAATGTATGCCCTTCAGCTACTTTCTGAAGAGGGTGCCTGGCAAGGAAAACTGATGGTGCACTAGTTGCAATAATTAAATACGGGTGTTTATTGTAATGTTAAGTTTTTAGGCGACTATTTACTTTTTGGGGTATTCCATTTACCTTTGTGTTAATTAATTGTAAACTATTGTTTAACTTCATGTAAAAAGCCTATTTTTAATGGGAAAGAAAAAGGGATTGGAATCCAGTCAGGAAAACCAAGGAGAGGCAGTAAAACCTACCAGAAAAAAGGGTGCCTCAGCCAAACCAACAGAAGCCAAAAAACCAAGTGCAAAAGCGATTAGCCCTAAAGCAACTGCTTCCGCTATTGCCAAAGCAACTACCGTTACTACACCTGATGATCAGGCAAAAAGTGTAAAAACGACAAAAACTGTAGTAAAGAAGAAAGCCCCCAAGGCAACGAAAGTGGCAAAAACTGAATCTCCCAAGAAAAAGATCAAGGCTTTGAAAAAGCAGTGGGAGAACGCGGATGAAAAAGTGGCTGAACTGAAAAAAGCCTACAAAAAGCTGAAGAAAAAAGATGGAAAAACCAAAGCCAAAGAAAGCTTCGGAGCAACCATCAGAACAGCCAAGGCATTGCGCACGTCACTCAAAGAGACCATTAAATTGGCCAAAAAAGTAACGAAAAAAAAAGTGGCCTAATCACCACTCAAGGAATTTATAGTAGCTATTGATTCATAATGGTTGGTAAGTTATCGGCGCGGGGAGCTTTAGTTCTCAGGCGCCGTAACTGTTTTTGGGGGTCGGGGGTTTTAAGTTCGAGGGTTCGGGGGTTCGTAGTTCGAGGGTTCAAGGGTTAGCGGTCACCTAGCGAAGCCGAGGTGTGCTAACCCTCGAACTCCCGAACTACGAACCCCCGAACTATGAACCCAAAAACTTGCTTACATTGGGATAAAATTTTACCGCCTTGAATCTCGAAACCGAAGTATGTATCGTTGGTGCTGGTCCTGGAGGGATCGCTACCGCACTCAAATTAAGTTATTTGGGTATTCCCTGCATTCTTGTAGACAAAGCCAGTTTCCCCCGCGATAAAATTTGTGGGGATGCGATCAGTGGCAAGGTGACTACACTCCTCAATCGGTTGGATCCTGAAATCATGCAACGGTTTCATGCGCAACCCATCCAAACCGATGTATGGGGCGTGCGTTTTGTTGCCCCAAATGCCAAAACAATCGACATCCCCTTTAAAGTTGGCTATGTGCGCAATGAAAAAAAGGCCCCGGGCTACGTCTGCAAGCGCTGGGAGTTCGACCATTTTTTGGTGGAAGAAGTACGTCGCCGCGATAACATTCAACTGCTTCTGGAAACGCCCATCGATACTTTTACGCGAATTGATACCGGTTTTTTGCTGCGCAGCGAAAGCAAAAATGTAGAGATAAAATGCCAATTACTCATCGACGCATCCGGTGCGCATTCACCGTTCAGTCGGCAGTACGCTGGATTGGAAAAAGACCCCAAGCACCATGCGGCAGCCATTCGGGCCTATTACCGCAATGTAAGCGATATACCCAAAGACAACTTCATTGAACTGCATTTCATCAAAAGTGTAACCCCTGGCTATTTTTGGATTTTTGCCCTTCCCAACGGTGAAGCCAATGTAGGCATCGGCATGCGCAGCGATATTGTCAAACGCCGTGGGGTAAATTTGCGCAAAGAGCTCGCTCGAATTATTGCAGAAGACCCCAACATCAGCCCGCGCTTCAAAGATGCCGAGTTGATTGGTAAATTTGAAGGTTATGGTTTGCCCTTGGGTTCAAAAACCAGGCGTATTTCGGGCGATCACTATATGCTGGTTGGTGATGCCGGGCACTTAATTGATCCGCTTTCTGGTGAGGGAATTGGCAATGCTTTCTACAGTGGTATCATTGCCGCCGAACAAGCGGAAATTTGTTTGCGGGAGAAAAATTTTTCTGATATTTTTTTAACTGCATATGATGTTCGTATTCAACGAGTTTTGGGTTCGGAAATGAAGTTGAGTTACAGAATGCAGCAAATTTGTGGAAACCCTTTGCTCCTAAATTTCGTAACTAATATTGTCGATGGCAATCTAAAGATGTTGGAGTACTTTTCTGCCATGTATACCGACTTCGATTTGCGCGGGCAATTGGTCAAACCGTGGTTCTGGATTAAAATGTGGTTAAGAAAAAGCTAAAATTGATTCCGGGCACAACCAAATTTGCCAATATGGAGTCATTAATACTGTAGTTCTTTAAAACTTTGGAAAGAAATAATACCGATTTTACATTTTCTTAGCATAAATGCTAGAATTTTAGGAAAAATTTAAGTACTATAGAGGCAATTTTTCCATACTTCGGTTGTTATTCTTTCATGCAATATGATTTTAGTCGGCTTAAGTTTCATAAACTAGTGAGTGTAATTCGTGACCTCCCATTTGGGAGGTCATTTTTTTTGAGTATACTTACTGCCGCACACAAAGCCTAAACTATGCTTCACCTCAAAGGAATACCTGGCAAGGGCATTACCCAACTCGATTTGGGCACTACTGCGCCAGGTAGCATCGGCGAATATTGGCTCCATTTAACGGATAATGGTATTGGCGAACCTGTTTTTTTGCCCATCATGGTCGCAAGAGGCAAACACGATGGGCCAGTATTGGGACTCACCGCCGCCATTCACGGCAATGAACTCAATGGCATTCCGGTGATCCAGCGTTTGTTCCGCACCATTGATGTCAAAAAATTACACGGAACTGTTGTTGGCGTATTGGTCATGAATGTACCAGGGCTCCTGCGGGAACAGCGCAAGTTCAATGACGGATCTGACCTGAACCGCATTGCTCCGGGCAAAGGTGACGGCAACGTTAGTGAAGTGTACATCCACCGGATCGTAGAGCGCATCCTCAAAAAATTTGATTACCTCATCGACTTACATACTGCCAGCTTTGGGCGGGTTAATTCCTGGTACATCCGGGCCGATATGAATTCGGAAATCACGGCCTGTATGTCACGCCTGCAAAACCCGGAAATCATCCTGCACAACAAACCCAACGATGGCACTTTTAGAGGTGCAGCGAGTTCACTGGGGATTCACGCCATTACGCTGGAATTGAGAGACCCGCACGTGTTCCAATTTGAAGTCATCGAAGATGCCTTACAAGGCATCAACAACGTGATATACCACCTCAACATGTTGAAAGGCGAAATCATCGTCAACAGCGATCCCATTGTACTGTGCCAAAGATCGTACTGGATGCACACTGATGAAGGGGGCATCTTGCAGGTCATTCCCAGGGTGTGTGAGGAGGTCAAAAAAGGTCAACTGGTAGCCGAAGTAAGGGGTATTTTTGGAAAACTCATTCGGGAATATCACGCGCCGGAAGACGGTATCATCATTGGAAAAAGTGTAGACCCGATCAACCCAACCGGGAGTCGGATCATTCATTTAGGGGTAAAAACTTCGGTAATCAATAACGAAATTTGAATATGCAGCAAATCAAAGCGCTGTTTTTTCAGCCTCGAACCCTCATGATTCTTTTTTTACTCCTGGGTATCCTTGCTTCGGTTCAAGCGGTTCTCCTCGGTTTAAAAACATTTACTCCCGATGGCCCTTTGTACACCCATTACAACAACTACGTCATTTTTACCCAATCTTTTTTCCATCTTTTGGCCGATAAAGATCTGTATATCCTTTACCCCACCGAACATTGGGATTTGTACAAGTACAGCCCCACGTTCGCGTTGTTTTTTGGTGTTTTTGCTTATTTGCCCGACCTGGTAGGCTTGAGCATCTGGAATGCCCTCAACGCAGTGGTCTTGTTTGCTGGCGTAATGGCCTTGCCCAAACTCAGCGACAAACAAAAATCCCTGGTTTTAGTGGTGCTGGTGTTGGAATTGATGACCAGTTTGCAAAATGCCCAAAGCAATGCCATGATGGCTGGATTGATGATCTGGGCTTTTGCTGCCTTGGAGCGCAGACATTACCTGGCAGCCACTTTTTTCATTATGGCTACAGTGTACATCAAAATCTTTGGTCTGGTGGCGATGGCGATGTTTTTATTTTATCCGCGCAAAGACAAGTTGGCGCTGTACAGTGCCCTGTGGGCTATTGTGTTTTTTGTTTTGCCTTTGGTGGTGGTAGATTGGCAGCAATTGGTTTTTTTGTACCAAAGCTGGCTGCACCTTTTACAAGATGACCATTCTGCTTCTTTCGGCTTCTCGGTAATGGGCTGGTTGTACACCTGGTTTGGTATATCTGCGGATAAATTGGTGGTGCTGGGTACCGGGGTACTCTTGTTTTGTTTGCCCCTGCTGCGGTTTAATTTGTATCAAAACTTCAACTACCGCATCTTCACCCTATGTTCCGTGCTCATCTGGGTGATTATTTTTAACCATAAAGCTGAATCGGCTACTTTTGTCATTGCCATGAGTGGCATTGCCATTTGGTTTTTTGCACAGGATTTTCGCCGGGAGAACCTGGTCTTATTGATCTTGGCGATTGTTTTTACTTCGCTCTCGCCCACAGATTTATTCCCCAAATTCATCCGCAAAGGAGTTTTGGAGCCATACGTCGTGAAAGTGGTGCCTTGTATCCTCATTTGGGCAAAAATCATTTGGGACATGCTCAAACTACAACCTATGCCGCATTCCCATTCCCATTTCCATCCAAACGAAGGCCAGTAGAATGTTTGATTTCTGACATGACAAAAGAACTTTGTACTTGCCCTAATTCCTCCATACTGGCCAGGTGATTGACCATAAATTCCTGGTATTCGGCCATGTTGCGCACGATTACTTTGAGCAAATAATCAAAAGTCCCCGCAATGTGGTAGCACTCCACGATTTCAGGAAAAGTGCGTATTTGTTGTTCAAAAGACTTTAGAACCTGGCGGCTGTGCTCTTTTAAAGAGACACTGCAAAACACCACGACATGGAAGTCAAGTTTATCCTTGTTCACCAAAGCGACATAGCGCTTGATGTACCCTTCCTCTTCCATGCGGCGTATTCGCTCATAAACGGGTGTAGCCGTCATGCCCAATTCAGCAGCAATTTCCTTAATGGTGTACTTGGCATCTACCTGCAAGAGGTCTAAAATGCGGTAATCAATGTGATCCAGCGTTTTCATACTAATCGATAATTGGGGGTTTAGTGCAGAGTGGGTAGGCGTCGCTTAAGATCGATTCTGAGTAGGAGAACAGGTGAAAATAAGTAATCTATTCCAAGATTAAAGGCTTCAAGGGAAAAATTATTCTAAAAATAGCACAATTTATGGAAAAATGAAGGAAGCAGGTCGATTTAGGCATTGTGTATCGTATCTTGTGCCCTAAATAAATAATGTTCAAAATCGAGAAAACGCAGGAATAATGAACTTAGATGCTTGTGAAATCAACCGTTGGGAGTTGCTGCGTCGCCAGTTGAACAACCTGGATCAGCAGCATTTCCAACAACTGCAACAGGAATTACCGGATGCAGTTGTGTTAGATGTGAGAACCCGTGCAGAATTTGAGGCTGAACACCTGCCCAATGCGATCCACATGGATTATTTTGGGGCAGACCTGATCGAAAAAATGGATGCCCTGGATAAATCAAAAACTTATCTGGTGTATTGTCGCAGTGGACGCCGTTCCGTACGGGTTTGTGTCCTGATGCGGAACAGCGGTTTTGAAAAGTTATACAACCTGGATGGGGGCATGAAGATGTGGGTATAGCTTGGCTTTTTTTCTCCACCCCTTAGACCTGCCATAATTTGTATTTTTGTGCGCTTGCCTTTAGATATTGTGCCACCCTGTCATCTTTTTTAACTTGGTCATTGTTTTGATGGAAAAACGGTATGAACAATTCATCCCTTTTCACCCATACCACGACTACCAACGATGGCCCTTTGCTGGATGCCTATTCCAGTACCATCACCAGCATCGTCTCATCCGTTGCTGATTCAGTAGTACACATCGAAGTACGCAAGAAGAGCAATGACAAAAGAACCAAAGGGCAAAACGTGCCAGCGGGAACGGGTTCAGGTTTCATCATCTCTTCCGATGGTTTCATCATTACCAACAACCACGTGGTAGATGCTGCAGAGCAAATTATGGTCTCTTTCACAGACGGGCGACGGGTAAACGCCGAGATCAAGGGGAAGGATGCCTCGACAGATATAGCGGTCTTAAAAATTGACGATACTGGACTAAAGGCTTTACAATTGGCCAACTCCGCCAATTTGCAGGTTGGCCAAATTGCCGTGGCGATTGGCAACCCGATGGGTTTGCAATATACCGTAACTGCCGGGGTGGTGAGCGCACTTGGGCGTACACTTCGGGCCAACAACGGCCGTCTGATCGACGATGTCATCCAGACCGATGCCGCACTCAACCCGGGCAATAGTGGAGGCCCGCTGCTCAATTCACACGGACAGGTGATTGGCGTCAATACCGCCATTGTTGCTTCAGCACAAGGGCTTTGTTTTGCCATTGCTTCCAATTTAGCGGAATACATTGCTGGGCAATTGATCCTCCATGGCAATGTCAAACGAGCGCAAATTGGGATTGGCGCCCAGGGGGTCAACCTGAGTAACCGCATGATTGCCGCAAATCGCCTAAGTACACAAACCGGGGTCTACGTATATGAGATCATCCCCGACGGGCATTTCCACAATCAACAGTTGCGTAAAGGAGACATCATTGTTGAATTTGAAGGACTACCCGTTGCCTCGGTCGATGACCTGCATAAAATGCTGAATTTTAAGCGCATTGGCCAAAAAACCCAATTGGGGGTATTGCGGGATGGACATCGGGTAAACGTGGAGGTCACCCCCGGACAAGTTACCCTGTAGGGTGCGGACCCTGTGTGGTCGCCCCAATTCGCGTAGGCGACCATGAAGGGTCGCGTTAACCTGCGTGGGCGACCACATACGGTTGCGCCCTACAGGGGTTTTGCCCTATCGATATATATTAGGAGTTGGTTAATGTTCGATGGTAAAATTGTACCGACCCGAACCCAGCTTGATCACCAGCCTTTCTTCTTCCACGCGTTCAACGGAATAACCAACCCGCTTTCCATTTTCAAAAACCTTTCCGAGGTCTTTGCTGGGCAAATACACAAGTGCCCGGGTATTGACGGGTATTTCAAGGTTCATTTCGGTGGATGTTGCCGTTTTTTTCCAATGGCTTTTCATTGAACCGTACATGGATTCAAAGGATACATTGGCTTCGTTTAAATCACCGACCATTTCGGGTTTGATGATGAATTCTTTGAAGGCCAATACGGAAGGGGAGGGCTTGATTCCGCCCAGACCATTGAAAAACCATTCCATCAGGTGCCCCAACATGAAGTGGTTGTTGGATACGTTTTTGAGTGCGGGCCAGGATTCAGTCAGTGCGGTAGCCCCTTTGGCCAGTTGAAACCCGTAACCAGGCACGTCATTGCGGCTGTTCATTTTATAAATCACTTCGGAGGCACCCCCGTTTTGCAAGGCGCTGACCAAATAGTGGAAGCCAATGTCCCCCGCTGTAAGTGCGTAATTTTTGGCCTCAATTTCTTTCAATAAACTGTTCAATACCCCGGCGCGGTGCTGCGGTTCTACCAAATCCAATTCCAGGGGCATGGCGTAAGCGGTTTGGCTGCCGCGTTCGTATTGCATTTTTTGAGGGTCAAAAAACTTGTCGTTGAAAGCTTTTTTGACTTCGACACCCAGATTTTTGTAGGTTTGTTCGTCGTCGGTTTTGCCCAAAATAGAGGCTACTTTTTGCAAAATGGTAAGGTCGTAATAATAAATGGCGGTAGCGGTCAAAGCACTTGAAGTCAACTGCGCCTTGCCGGGTGGTTTGGGGCCATAATCATACCAATCACCTAAACCATGAGACACGATGTGCTGATTGGCCCGTGTACTGAGGTAGTCTACATAACGTTTCATCATGGTGTAATTTTCCTGTAAGACGGCCACATTGCCATACCATTGGTACATTTCCCAGGGGATGACTACGCCCGCGCTGCCCCATTCAGGCGAGTCTCTGAACCCTCCTTCAAAAGGTACATATTCCGGGGCGATATCGGGAATCAGGCCATTCTCGAGCTGGGAAGCGCGCATGTCTTCCAAAATCTTGGGGTACAGGGTGGCCAAATCGTAATTGTAGCGCAGCGAAGGCCCCATCAGGTAAGCCTCTTCCAACCAGCCAAGTTTTTCGCGGTGGGGGCAGTCGGTCAATACACTGGCCATATTGCTTTTGATCGACCAGTCGATGAGGGTATAAATATCGTTAAACAGTGGATTGGAACAGCTGAAAGACCCAATTTTTGCAGCGGCATTGCGGGTATGAATGCCACGGAGGGTTTTGATTACGGGTAAGTTATCAGGATTGGGCTGGCCTTCGGGTACGGCGCCTTCAATTTGTACAAAGCGGAATCCGTAGTAAGTGAACTGGGGCTGCCAGCTTTCGAGGCTTTCTCCTTTCAAAGTATAGTTGAAAAAAACCGGGCTGCCCACAGCGGATTGATTGATGGTGCCATCATCGTGCAGCAATTCAGCGGGGCTGATTTTTACGGTTGCGCCGCGTTTGCCGTGTACTTCGAGTGTAAAAATGCCGGAAAAATTTTGCGCCAGATCGTACACCCACACCCCTGGTTTGGGGCTGACGATGTTTTTCGGCGCAAATTCCTCAAAATAGCCCAATGGCTCTTGTTGTTGTGAGCGCAAAGCGGGCATGCCTTCGGTCAGCACCAGCGGTTTTTGCCATTGGGCGTCGTCAAAATCTGGCAATTTCCAGCCTTTTTGCTCCTGGGTTGCATCGTAATCTTCACCCGCGTAAATGCTGCTGTAGGTGATCGGGCTGCGGGTACATTTCCAACTTTGATCGCTCACGATATTTTCAGTAGTACCGTCAGTATACTCCAGCAAAATTTTCAGTTTACAAGTGGGATATCCATATGACTGCAAAATTTTCCAATAACGCTCATTGGGAATGTGGTAAAAACCATTGCCCAGCATGATGCCGAAAGCGTTTTTGCCCGTGTTGAGCAAGGATGTGATGTCAAAAGTGACGTATTGCGCGGTTTGGCTGTAATTGGTCCAACCCGGGTCCAAAAAGTTTTTGCCTACTTTTTGCCCATTCAAAAAGAACTCAAAATGACCCAAACCGGATACAAAAGCCGTGGCTTGTTTGAGTTTTTTGGAAAGGGTCCATTCTTTGCGGAATTGGGGCAGAGCCGCTTTAGGTTTTTGAGGCGCTTTGGTCGCGTGGAGTGCGGGCAGGATTTTGTCCGTTTCGGCAATTTTTTCCAGCGCAATCCAGGATGCACCATTCCAATCTGTCTCCTGCAATAAGCCCATTTGCCAGGATGCTGCCTCACTCCAGGCGGAGGCTTTGCCTTTGGCATCCCAAGCCATTACTTTCCAATAGTATTTTTGGGCGGACTGCAATTTTTTGCCCTGGTATTCAACCTGGATAGATTGTCCGGATTTTTGCTTTCCGCTGTCCCAGGCATTGCCACTGTTTTTAGCCAAAGCCATTTCGTTGTCTGCTACCAAAATGCGGTAAGCCGTTTGGTACTGATTCCGCTGAGTTGCGCCGAGTTGCCAACTCAAAGATGGATGGGCGGTTTCAAGGCCTAAGGGGTTTTCTTTAAAATTGCACTTCAGTCGAAGCACGTTTACCTTTGGTGCCGCTGCATGGGTATGTACAGCGAAGGACAATAAAGAAAGACAGAGGGCAATCCATTTCATTGGCGTAGAGTTGAGGGCAGTAAAATATCAAACCCCAGCCATTTTCTCACCATGTACTTACCTGTATCAAGAAGTTTTTTCGGCGTGCTTTTTTCTGATGCGGCTAAACGTCTCCGGCGTCATACCCAGCATGGAAGCCAAATACTGCAGCGGAACCTGGTTGAACAACTCAGGATTATGGGCAAAAAACAGCAGGTAACGTTCCTCGCTAGACAAGGAGAGGTGGGTAACGATTCTTTGTTCCAGGATGGTAAAACAACGCGCGATGAAGCGTTTTTCCAGTTCCGGCCATTTGGGAACGACCTGGGCTATTTTGGCGTAGTCTGTTTTTGAAATGACCAATAACTCTACCTCGCTCAGGGTTTGTAAATTCCAGCGAGCGGGTTGGTGAAACAAAAAGCTGCCGATGTCAACAACGAAATAACCGGGGGTTGAAATCCATTTGGTGACCTCCTTACCGTTGTCATCAAGAAAATATTCGCGGACGATGCCCGATTGGACAAAGCCCATTTGATCGGCGTATTGACCTTCTTTGAGAAAATATGCCCCTTTAGAGAGTATTTTGGGTTGGAAAAAAGCGACGATTTGCTGGAGCGTTTCAGGGGGAACGCCGAAGTAGGATTGGATGTATTTTTCGAATTCGTTGGGCATGGTATCATGAATCTACCTGCCAAGATAAAAATACAAAAAGTAAAAGTTTAGCCCCCTACCTGCGGTGGAGTGTTTTTTAAAGATTTAGCCACAAATGACACAAATTTTCACAAATTAGGACACGAACTTCGTTCGTGTTGGGAGCACAAACGCAGTTTGTGCCTTAATTTGTGAAAATTTGTGTCATTTGTGGCTGAAAAAACTTCCAGCTTAGTGAGGCAGTCTATCGCGCAGGTATCCATACACCCAGGTACCCGCAATGGCACTGATGATGGTTGCCAGAATGGCAAAAGCCCCCGTCCCCAATTGGGCAAACAACGGGCCTGGGCAGGCCCCGGTAATGGCCCAGCCAATGCCAAACATCAAGCCTCCAATGATTTGGCCTTTGTTGAACGTTTTATCCTGAAATTCGATGACTTCCCCTTTAATGGTTTTGATCTTAAACCGTTTGATCAGGAAAATTGAGATGGCACCTACCACTACAGCCGTACCAATCACGCCATACATGTGGAAGGATTGTAAGCGAAACATTTCCTGAATGCGGAACCAGGAGACAACTTCTGATTTGACAAATACAATGCCAAACAACAAACCGACCAAAGCATATTTGAGTTTGCCTCCTACACCTTCGTGATGCTCACTTTCATTGACACACATGCTGTGTAAAGAGCGTACTTCGTAGTCGGTATCTGCTATCGGCTCAGCCGATTTATTTGGATCTTTTACCATGATTCTTGTTGATTTACAAACCCAATAAGAAGGGCACGATTAAATTGGCAGAAATGAAACCACCCACCATGAAACAGATCGTCGCGACCAGCGAAGGCCATTGCAAATTGCTCAAGCCACTGATGGCGTGTCCACTGGTACAGCCCCCGGCATAACGGGTACCAAAACCCACCAGAAAGCCGCCCACCACGAAGAAGAAAAACCCTTTGAGGGAAAACAATGTCTCCCAATTGAACAACTGGTTGGGCACCATATTGCTCAAATCGGTGATGCCTTGCTGGCCCAAGGATGCCGCAAGTGCAGGACTGATTTGCACATCGTTGGGATCACTCAAAAACTGTGCTGCGATGAATCCGCCGATGACCACTCCTCCAATGAAAAAGAGGTTCCAGGCTTCTTTTTTCCAGTCGTACTTGAAAAAAGGAATATTGGCGGGCAAACAAGCAGCACAGATGTGCCGCAAATTGGCTGAGATGCCAAAACTTTTGTTGCCCAAAATGAGCAGTGCCGGCACCGTGAGACCAATCAAAACTCCAGCTACCGACCAATGCCAGGGTTGCCGGATGAATTCGAGTAGTGTTGACATATTTTAAGAATTTGCCTTATTCAGGATATTAAAGGTACAATTTATTGTCAAGTATGGTTTATTCATACTGCAAAGATCAGGCAATGCGCTGGTTTGTTGTGTAACCTGGATCACAGGAGAGGGGACTTTTGTTCAAAAAATCTATCAAATTAAACCAAATAAAAAGGAGGCAGCTTGGCTACCTCCCTATCAACAAGATTCTTAAAAAGACATCTTATTCTAACTCGCTTATAATTCAGTTACTTGTTCAACCAGTTCGCTCAAGGGCAAATTGGTGGCTTGAAGTGCTTTGAATCCACCCTGGATGTTGATGATATTGGTAAACCCACGCGATTTAAAGATAGAAACCGCAATCATCGAGCGGTATCCACCAGCACAATGTACGTAGTAGGTTTTTTCCCGATCAATTATACTCATGCCTCGATTGATGAAATCGAGGGGAAAACTGATGGCACCTTGCACGTGCTGCGTTTCGTACTCGCTGCTTCTGCGGGCATCCAACAACGTTACCTTATTGCTGTTGTAGGTTTTGGCAAAATCTTCGGCTGAAATTTCCGTGATTTGATCGACCTCTTCACCCGCTTCTTTCCAGGTGTTGAACCCTCCTTCGAGATAACCGATGGCATTGTCGTACCCTACCCGGGCTAGTCTGGTCACAATTTCATCTTCGCGGCCAGCGTCGGCGATGAACAGAATAGGCTGCTTGAGGTCAGGAACGAGTGCACCAACCCAGGGCGCAAAGTTGTCGTCAATCCCGATAAAGATCGAACCTGGGATGAAGCCTTTGGCGAATTCATCCTGATGGCGGGTATCAATCACCAAGGCTTCTTCCTCTTCCCAGGCGGCTTTAAATGCACGCACGCTCAAAGCTTGCAGGGCACGATCGCGCACTTCATCGAAGCTCTCGTAGCCCATTTTATTCATTACTGCGTTTTTGGGGAAGTATTGAGGTGGATCAACCAAACCTTCGGTCACTTCTTTCACAAACTCAGCACGAGTCATATCCGTGCGCAAGGCGTAGTTGACCTGTTTTTGCATACCCAAGGTTCCCCAGGTTTCTTTGCTCATTTTTTTGCCACAAGCCGAACCAGCGCCGTGGCCAGGGTATACGATGACCTCATCGGCCAAAGGCATAATTTTGTTGCGCAAACTATCGAACAGGTGACCAGCGAGGTCTTCGCGGCTCAAATCGGTTTTTACCGCGAGGTCGGGCCGACCAACGTCGCCTAGGAATAAGGTATCTCCGGTAAATAAAGCGTAATCCTGGCCATTTTCATCGCGCAGGAGGAAGGTACTCGATTCCATGGTATGCCCGGGAGTATGGAGCACAACGATGCTGACTTTCCCCAGTTTCAAAACTTCACCATCCACGGCAACGTGTGCTTTAAAGTTAGGTTGGGCAGTAGGGCCAAAAACAATGGTTGCGGTGGTCTTTTTGGCCAGGTCGAGGTGACCAGATACGAAGTCGGCGTGGAAGTGGGTTTCCAGCACGTATTTGATTTTCGCGCCATCGGCTTCGGCACGCTCCAGATAAGGCTGTGTTTCGCGCAGTGGATCAATGATGGCGGCTTCGCCGTCACTTTCGATGTAGTAGGCTGCTTCAGCCAAACAACCCGTATAAATTTGTTCTACCTTCATACAGCTATAAATTTTTGTATGCTTTGAATAAATGTTGCAGATGCAGTTCAGTTATTCGGGTAGGTCTTTAGGGAATGAGCGGCTTTCTTTTTCCGCTGATGATGAGACAAAACTAAGGCCCTGCTGGCAATGGAGAAGTGATCATGATCACAGTTGATCAACTTTGTACTAAAAAAAGGAGGCAGGCAAGCTTTACTTAGGCTGCCCACCCCCATTAACGACTCAAAAAATATCGGCTTACGCTTTGTTTAATTTTTCACCGTTTCAGCTTCGCGGTATTTCAAAAACTTTTCAATCAGGTCGGGTACTTTTTCAAAGGCAGCACTTAAACCCGTATGTGCTTTGGTAGAAATGAAGCTGATTTCAGCACCTCTGGATACTAAAAACCCAATGGGTTCAATGCCCATGGCACCACCTGCACCACCACCTTCGCCGTGGCCAGTTTTAGGTGCTTCTCCTTCGCCAATACCGGAGCCAAAACCCATGCCCAGCCGAATAACCGGGATACAGTTGAATTCACCAAGTGTAAAAGCTTCGCCAATTACGGTTTGGGTATTGGCTTCTGTTTTCAGAAAATCTGTTACTTTGGGAAGCATTTCTTCTACATTCATTTTCATGGCAATGTTTTTTTTTGATTAAAAAATCAGCGCAATCAATACATTTATCATACGGTTTTTAACCTCAAATGCACATTGACTGCGTCCCTGAAAGTTGATTGTCAATGCCCGAGTCGGAGTGCTCAATGCCCTGAATACAGGGTACAAATACGCATTGGTTACGAAATCGTCAGTGTCCAAATCCAGACGAAACTGTCGTACCTGAAATGTTTGAATGATGTGCAACAAGCGTTGGAAAGACCAAGGCTTCCGGTCTTGTCTCTTTTTTTTAGGCTTTGAAGTCGAATCTTGCTCTTTTTTTGCAGGTTTTGCCAGCAATTTGAGCAAGGAAACTTTTTTTCTCCAAAAACTAAATCCAATGCTCAACAACCAATCATCTGGCGTGGGGATGAATTGTAGTCTACCCATTCCCCAACGCAACACATAGTGACTTTTGGAAGTGTCTACTTGTAGTACCAGCGGACTGAACAGGAACCCTGCGAGCAGAACCACCAAGATGCCGATGATGATATACAGTCCCACTTTTCGTAACTTTTGTGCCCTTAATGTGGCAAAAAAATTGACGTTTTGTGCTGCAATAATTCAGCGTACTTCCCTGATACTTGTCATTGTAAATTGTTGTATAAAATCGTTCTAAGTGATAAGTATTACACATGGAGTGTATGCAATGCTGCAACTTTGCACTCAAATGACAACTACAACAAAATACAAGAAATATGCTCAAGCGATTTTTACCCATTCTGGATTGGTTGCCTAAATACAGTAAGGATCAATTGCAAGGCGATTTGTCGGCGGGTCTCACCGTAGGGGTAATGCTGATTCCGCAAGGTATGGCCTACGCCATGCTGGCAGGACTTGATCCCATCCATGGACTGTATGCCGTAACCGTTCCCTTGATGTTGTACGCAGTATTGGGCACCTCCCGGCAATTGGCGGTTGGCCCTGTTGCCATGGTCTCACTGCTTACGGCTGCGGGCATCGGCGCACTACAACCCGCAACACCGGAGCTGTATTTGTTGTATGCACTTACTGCTGCTTTTCTGGTGGGAATTTTCCAATTGGCGATGGGCGTTTTTCGCTTGGGTTTTTTGGTCAGCTTGTTGTCGCACCCCGTCATCAGTGGATTTACCTCTGCGGCTGCGATCATCATTGGATTGAGCCAGCTCAAACATTTGCTGCGCATTGATCTACCCAAAAGTGAACATATTCAAGAGATGATGATCGCCCTGGCCAAAAACATCGGCAACACCCACTTGCTCACTTTGGGCATTGGGCTGATCGCGATTGTAGTCATCAAGTATGGTAAAAAAATCCACAAAAGCCTGCCCACTTCGCTCATCGCAGTAATGCTTGGTATCTTGGCGGTATGGGGACTTAATTTGACGGAGCAAGGCATCAAAATCGTAGGGGAAGTACCCAGTGGTTTACCCGGTTTGTCTGCCCCTTCATTTGACCCTGCTGTTTGGAAAAGCCTGCTATCCGTTGCCCTGACCATTTCTCTGGTGGGCTTTATGGAAAGTTTTGCGGTAGCCAAAGCCATTCAGGCCAAACATAAAAATTACCAGGTAGACGCCAATCAGGAGTTGATTGCACTGGGAACGGCCAACCTGGGGGCGGCTTTTTTCCAGGGTTATCCCATCACGGGCGGGTTTTCGCGTACTGCTGTCAATGACCAGGCGGGGGCAAAAACGGGCATGGCTTCCATTTTTAGCGCCATCCTGATTGTGTTGACCTTGTTGTTCCTTACTCCCTTGTTTTATTACCTGCCCAATGCGGTATTGGCGGCAGTGGTGATCGTCGCGGTCATTGGTTTGATCGATTTCAAAGAGGCGCTTCATCTCTGGAAAGAAGATCGTTCGGATTTTTGGATGCTGATCGCCACTTTTGTCATTACCCTGACGATGGGCATTGAGACGGGGATTGGCGCTGGTGTCGTACTGTCCTTGGTCATGGTAGTTTATCGTTCTACCCGTCCACACATTGCCGTATTGGGGAAAGTGCCCAATTCTACTTATTACCGCAACATTCAGCGCTTTGAAAAACTCGAGCAACGGGAAGACATCCTCATGCTGCGTATGGATGGGCCGCTCTATTTTGCCAACCTGACTTACTTCAAAGACCGCTTGATGAACCTCATGGCCGCTCGGGGTAAAGCCCTCAAAGCGGTGATCATCAATGCCGATAGTATCAGTCATGTAGACAGCAGCGCGGTGCATGCGCTCAAGGATTGGGTAACGGAAATCAAGGCGCAGGGGATAACCCTGTATTTCACCAGCCTCATCGGCCCGGTTCGGGATATTTTTGCCAAAACTGGCCTGGTTGAACTCATCGGTGAAAATCACCTCTACATGAGCAATCAACAAGCGGTTGATCATTTTGACCATGCGCCTAGCAACAAAGGAGAAACACAAGACTATAAAGATTATGTCCTGCAAAGCAATGTGAAGAAGTAATTTATTCTCGGTCTAAAATAGAACCTAGCCCGGATTTATATTCCATTCCGTGGTATATTTGTAGGGTTCGGGGGTTCGAAGGTTCGAGGGTTCAGGGGTTGCACACAATTCTACCAAACCCCCGAACTACGAACCCCCGAACTACGAACCCCCGAACCCTAAAATCCCATTTCCCTATGGAAGTAGAAATACTCGCGCGAATCCAATTCGCGTTCACCATTGCTTTCCACTACATTTATCCACCACTCAGCATTGGGCTGGGTCTCTTGATGGTCATTATGGAGGGTTTGTACCTGCGTACTGGCGATAAACAATACGAGACCCTGACCAAATTTTGGACCAAAATTTTTGCCCTCACCTTTGGCATCGGGGTAGCGACTGGCATTGTGATGGAATTTGAGTTTGGCACCAATTGGGCTACTTATTCGCGCTATGTTGGCGATGTGTTTGGCAGTGCCCTGGCGGCAGAAGGAATTTTTGCTTTTGCCTTGGAGAGTGGTTTCCTGGGCATTTTGCTTTTTGGTTGGAATCGGGTCAGCCCCCGGGTGCATTTCCTGGCTACGATAGGGGTATGGCTGGGTTCCATGTTTTCGGCCGTGTGGATTGTGGTGGCCAACTCCTGGCAACAAACGCCCACGGGCTACCACATCGTGGGGGAGGGCATTCACGCCCGCGCCGAGATCACCGACTTCTGGGCGATGGTATTCAATCCCAGTAGTGTAGATCGGTTGACGCACGTGTGGATCGGTGCGTTTTTGGCGGGCACCTTTCTGGTGCTGAGTGTACACGCCTGGTATTTGTTGAAAGGCAAATTTGTAGACATCTCTCAAAAGGCCTTTAAAATAGCCTTAAGTGTAGCCTGTCTGGCCAGTTTAGGCCAATTGTTCACCGGGCACCGCTCGGCAGATGGCGTGGCGCACAACCAACCCGCCAAGCTGGCTACGATGGAAGGGCATTTCGATACTCTGGCTCCCGCTGACATGTATCTTTTTGGTTGGGTAGATGTGAAAAATCAAAAGGTAAGGGGCCTGAAAATTCCCGGGGGGCTGAGTTTTATGTTGCACCAACAATTCGATGCGCCCATCACGGGCCTCAATGCTTTTGCAGAAAACGATCGCCCTCAAGCCATCAATGCAGTGTTTCAATTTTACCACCTCATGATCGCGATCGGGATGGCTTTGATTGGGCTTTCATTGCTGAGTGTCTTTCTCTGGTGGCGGGGTGTTTTGTTCCAACAGCGTTGGCTGCTCTGGGTGTTTGTCTGGGCGGTATTTTTACCCCAAATTGGCAACCAAGTCGGCTGGTTCACCGCCGAAATGGGGCGTCAACCCTGGGTGGTTTATGGGTTGTTGCGTACTTCTGACGCCCTTTCCGAAGCCGTTACGACCAATCAGGTCTGGTTTTCGCTGATCATGTTTACTTTCATTTATTTGCTTTTATTCATCTTGTTTATTTATTTGCTGAATAAAAAAATCCAACACGGGCCGGATGCTTCCGAGATGGTACAACACCGACCTGGCCAGGAACAAATGGCTAGTCTTGCTTCGGCTGCGCTCAGCAATCCAAGCCATAACGACCGAACCTCCGAACCCTTGAACCCCGAACCCCCGAACCTTCAAACTCCCAAACCCTAAAACCCTAACCGTCATGTCAACCTTTATCGGCATCGATTACCCCACCTGGTGGTACCTCATTGTAGGTGGATTGTTCAGCGGATACGCCATACTCGATGGTTTCGACCTCGGCGCGGGCGCTTGGCATCTTTTTTTCAACAAAGAAGAAAGTCGGCGCATTGCCCTCAATGCCATTGGCCCGGTATGGGACGGGAATGAAGTGTGGCTGGTCATTGGGGAGGGGCTTTGTTTGCAGGTTTCCCGGTGGTTTACGCCACTTTATTTTCCTTCATGTACATCCCGTTTATGTTGTTTTTGGCCGCACTGATTTTTCGGGCGGTTTCCATCGAATTTCGCAGCAAAGAACCCATGAAATGGTGGCGACAGATGTGGGATGTGTCCTATTCGGTTTCCAGCATTTTGTTGGCAGTATTGTTGGGCATCGTGTTGGGGAACGTGTTGCAGGGCATCGCCATCGGCCCCAACTACAGCTTCCAGGGCCATTGGCTACAGTTCCTTAATCCCTATGCCATCATGGTTGGATTGAGCACCCTGGCTTTGTGCATGATGCACGGTGCCATTTACCTGACCATGAAAACAGAGGGGCGTTTGTTTGCCAAAATCACCATTTTACTGCGCAATTCAATTGTGTTTTTCATCACCAGTTTTGGCTTGGTCTCCTTGTATACCTTGATTTATCTGCCTCATTTGGTTGAACGGCTCAAATCCCATCCCGCTTTTTTTATTTTCCCAGCCCTGGCTTTTCTCAGTATCGCCAACATTCCGCGTTTGGTGGCCAAACGCAGGTTCCGCATTGCTTTTTTGTTCTCCTCCCTGACCGTTAGTTTGCTGTTGGCCCTGGTCGCCCTGGGATTGTACCCTACGCTATTGGTCTCCACGGTCAATTCAGCGTACGACATTACGATTTACAATGGTGCTTCTTCCAACAAATCACTGGGAATCATGCTCTTATTTGCCGCGATAGGTGCTCCCCTGGTATTGAGTTATACCGCTTTTGTTTTTTATACTTTCAGGGGCAAGGTCAAACTGGATGAAACGAGCTATTGAGGCTTTTCAAAAAAATAAGGGTAAAATCACGAAATTTGCGGTAGATGTAAATTTTTGTGCATAATTTCGTTCCATTATCAAGGTTCGGAAGTTTCGGAACCTTACGACTAAGAAATTGATATGGGTATCGTTATTTCACTGCTGAATCATAAAGGTGGTGTAGGCAAAACAACCAGTTCGCTCAACATTGGGGCGGGTTTGGTTGAATTGGGTAAAAAAGTATTGTTGATTGACCTCGATCCGCAGGCCAATCTCACCTTGTCTTTGGGGCTCCCTCGGCACCCGCAATCCATTTATGAGTCCATTCGTGGAGAGTCGCCATTGGTGCCCTATCCCGCCAAACCCAATTTGGATGTGGTCATTTCAACCCTGGATCTTTCTGGTGCGGAAATGGAACTGATCAACGAAGCGGGTCGTGAATATTTGTTGAAGGAACTGATTGAGCCGATCCGGGAGGTATATGATTTTATCATCATCGACTGCCCTCCTTCCCTGGCTTTGTTGACGCTCAATGCCTTGGCAGCGAGCGATACGGTGTACATCCCCTTGCAAACCGAGTTTTTGGCCATGCAGGGTTTGGCCAAAATCAAGCAGGTAATCGACAAAGTGAAATTCCGCCTCAACAAACCCCTCTACATTGGCGGCGTAATTGCCACCATGTACGATGCCCGCAAAGTACTGAACCGCGACGTGGTGGAAACCATCAAAAAATACTTTGGAGAAATTGTGTTCAAAACGATGATTCGCGACAATGTGGCCCTGGCCGAAGCACCTTCTCAACGGAAGGATATTTTTGCTTACAGTCCCAACAGCCCGGGCGCCGAGGACTACCTCAACCTGAGCAGAGAAATCATTGAACGAACGAACTCCAGACACAAAGAAGCATAAGATAGTGTGTGAGTTAGTGTGTGCATAGCCAACCCACAAGATAGGGTGTGGTGTTAGAGTGTGAGTTAGAGTGTGCATCGGCCAACCCACGACTTTAGTCGTGGAAGGCACCAAAAACATAACCCATGACTTTAGTCGTGGGGAAAAACAAAACATGAGTAAAAAAAGATTCACCGCCGGACTAGAAAGCCTGCTCAGCACACCAGATGATGTCGCTTTGCAGAGCAACGCTTTGCTGGCTGAATCTAATGCAAGCAAAGGTAAAGCTGCTGTGGCGGAACTGCCGGAAAAGGAAAGCAAAAAAAACCAGGGCAAACGTTTTACCGATGATTTGCAGGCTTTTTTGATGGAGGCTTTCGAAGAGTCTTTCGACCGCCAGATGCAACACGACCGCAGTAGTGCTGCCGAGCCCGAAGTCAAAAAACGCAGCACCAAACCCATGGATGGCCTCGATGCCCTGATCCGCTCCACCATTGAGCCCAAGGTTCATTTTGATGCCAATACCACCCGCCGTTTGACCGTGCAGTTTGATGAACGCAAGTTGGAAAAACTCAAAACCATTGCCCGCACCGAAAAAACCTTGCTGCGCGACATCATCGACAGCATTGTTGAGGAGTATATTGCGAAGTGGGAGCGGCAGAAGAAGAGCTGAAGACTTAGCGCTCAATCCCCCGCCAAAAAGGACGAAATTTTCCACTTCCCCTGCTTGTTTTTGAACACATACAGCCGATAACCAAGGGGGCTACACACATATTTCCAGAACACCCAACCCTGCTTTTTTCGATCTAAAGTTTCCACCAGGTACCATTCGGGTTCACCCCAGGGGTTGGTACCCTCGGTTTTTTGTAGCGCCTGTTCCGCCTCCACAAACCAGATCACGTCATAATTCAATTGCATCAGTACTTTGGCTTTCAGGTCTGGTTTTTCCCTGATGTTTACATTTTTACCCGTGATCACGCCCACGTTGATGTAGTCATCAACATCCTGTAAGTCAATAAAATGGACATAAGGAAAGGCAAAAGTGTATCGGCCCTCCTGATCATTTTTATCAAAAGCTCCACCCAACTCCAATACCCGGTTCAGGTGATGCCACAAGCTGGTATCGCCTCCATCCAAATTCCAGATTTTTTTAAACGCCTCAATGCCATCATCTCCACCCAAATCGCACTTGATGTTTTCATCCAAAGCCCCCAACAAAAAGGCCTTATCCTTTTTCTTTACCGCCACCTTCAATTGATTGACAAAAGCGACCAGCGATTTGTCCTTGCCGATGTCGTTGATGGGCGGGAATTTGCTGGGTTGGGCAGGCAAAATTTGCTGGAAAACAAAAAAGAACAGGGCTATGCCGAGTGTTTTCATGGATGTTTGTTTTAAATCAAGGGGTAAATTAAATCTTCAGCACTTGATAAACAAGGGGATGGGGAACCTAAAATCAAGTTCAGGGCGTTCATACGTTCAATATATTCTTGCAAAAAAACTATCTTTGCACCTCGAAAAAAATTCCATCTCGCCATGTACAAGGAATACAAGCAGCTCAATTTACCGGAAATCGATCGTGAAGTGCTAGCATTTTGGGACAAAGAGCGCATTTTTGAAAAAAGCATCGCCGAACGCGATGTAGAAAACAGTTACGTATTTTACGAAGGCCCGCCCTCGGCCAATGGGATGCCCGGCATTCACCACGTCATGGCGCGCACCATTAAAGATATATTTTGCCGTTACCACACCATGAAAGGCCAGCGCGTAGAGCGCAAAGGCGGCTGGGATACCCACGGCTTGCCCATCGAGCTGAGTGTGGAAAAAGAACTGGGCATCACCAAGGACGACATCGGCAAAACCATCTCCGTAGACGATTACAACCGCAAGTGTCGCGAAACGGTGATGATGTACAAAGACCGCTGGGACGACATCACCCGCAAAATCGGCTATTGGGTAGACCTCGACAATCCATACATCACTTACGAAAACGATTACATCGAGTCGGTGTGGTGGCTGTTGCAGCAATTGTACAACAAAAAATTGATGTACAAAGGCTATACCATCCAGCCTTACTCTCCCGCTGCGGGTACGGGTTTGAGCTCGCACGAGTTGAACCAGCCCAACGCTTACCGCGAAATCAGCGATACTTCGGCAGTGGCCATGTTCAAAATTGTGGGCAGCGACAACGAGTACTTCCTGGCCTGGACCACCACGCCCTGGACCCTGCCTTCTAATACCGCAGTGGCTTTGGGCAAAGACATCACTTACGTCAAAGTGCGCAGCTTCAACCGCTATACAGGTACACCGATGGTGGTGATTTTGGCCAAAGACCGTTTTAGTCAATATTTCTCTGAGCAAAACCCCGACCTCAAACCCGAAGACGTCAAACCGGGGAATAAACCGATGCCCTACATCGAGATCGTGGCCGAAATGAAAGGCAGCGAACTGGAAGGTATCGAATACGAACAACTTTTGCCTTACGTCAAGCCTGACGGCCCAGCCTTTAAGGCATTGTTGGGCGATTTTGTCAGCACCGAAGACGGTACGGGCATCGTACACATCGCTCCAACCTTTGGTGCCGACGACTTCCGGATCGCCAAGCAGTACGGCATCGTGCCCCTGATGGTCAAGGATGAAGCGGGCAATCCCATGCCCCTGGTAGACAAGCGCGGCCGCTTCGTGGCTGAAGTGACCGACTTTGCGGGCCGCTACGTCAAAGACTACGGCCAAGTAGAAAAACATTCTGTGGACGTAGACATCGTGATCAAACTAAAAGAAGAAGACAAACTGTTCGGGTCCGAAAAATACGTACACTCTTATCCACACTGCTGGCGTACCGACCGCCCGGTGTTGTATTACCCACTTGACAGCTGGTTCATCAAGGCTTCTTCGATGAAGGAGCGCATGTTTGAACTGAACCAAACCATCAACTGGAAACCCGCCGCAACGGGTGAAGGCCGTTTTGGCAAATGGCTGGAAAACCTGCAAGACTGGAACCTTTCCCGCTCCCGGTACTGGGGTATCCCGCTGCCCATCTGGCGCAGCAAGGATGGGGGACAGGAAAAGTGCATCGGTTCGATCCAGGAGTTGCAGGAAGAAATCAGCAAAGCCAATGCGGTTTTGGGCAAAACCCAGGAAGTACCCAAAGACCTGCACCGACCCTACATTGACGAAATCGTGCTGGTAGCCGACAACGGCGAGGCGCTGTACCGCGAACTCGACCTGATCGATGTATGGTTCGACTCTGGTTCCATGCCCTACGCACAATGGCATTATCCTTTTGAAAACCAGGACAAATTCAGGTTCCGTTACCCCGCCGACTTCATCGCCGAAGGGGTTGACCAAACGCGGGGCTGGTTTTATACCCTCCACGCCATTGCCGTGATGGTATTTGATAGTGTGGCCTTCAAAAACGTGGTCTCGAATGGTTTGGTGCTGGACAAAAACGGCCAGAAGATGTCCAAACGCCTGGGCAACGCCGCTGATCCTTTCGAAACCGTAGCCAAATACGGGGCCGACGCTACCCGCTGGTACATGATCTCCAACGCGCAAGTGTGGGATAACCTGCGCTTCGACCTCGCTGGCATCGAAGAAACGCAACGCAAGCTCTTTGGTACCATTTACAATACGTATTCTTTCTTCACCCTGTACGCCAACATCGATGATTTCCGCCACATGGAAGCGGATATCCCGATGTGGAAACGCCCGGAAATCGATCGCTGGATCCTTTCGGCCCTGCATTCGCTGGTGAATGAGGTTGATGCGGATTACGCCAACTATGAGTCGACCAACGCCACGCGCAAGATCATGCAGTTTGTGGATGAAAACCTGAGCAACTGGTACGTGCGCCTCTGCCGCCGGCGCTTCTGGAAAGGGGATTATACGGACGATAAAATCTCGGCTTACCAAACCTTGTACGAGTGCCTGATCACTTTGGCCAAATTGATGGCGCCAGTTGCGCCGTTCTTTGCCGAATGGTTGTACCGCAACCTCAATGGCGTAACACGCCATGAACCCCACCAATCGGTACACTTGACCTTGATCGAAGAGTCGAGCTCCGACCTGATCGACAAACAACTGGAGCAGAAGATGGAATACGCCCAGCGCATTTCCTCCCTGGTGCTTTCGCTGCGCAAAAAAGAAAAAATCCGCGTGCGGCAGCCGCTGCAAAAGGTACTCTTGCCGGTGTTGGATGAAAAATTCATCGAACTGGTGGACGGCGTAAAAGCCCTGATCGAATCGGAAGTGAACGTCAAAGAGGTAGAATACCTGACCGACGATTCTGGCTTGCTCAAAAAACGCATCAAGCCCAACTTCAAAACCCTCGGCAAACGCCTGGGGCCACACATGAAGGCGGCGCAGGAAATCATCGGCCAGCTCAGCCAGGCGGAGATCAGTGCCATCGAAAAATCGAATGAATATATACTCAACGTCAACGGCGCAAGCTTTGACTTGAACCTGGAAGACTTTGAAATCGCCGCCGAGGACATCCCCGGTTGGTTGGTCGCCAGCGACGGCCCACTCACCGTGGCGCTCGACATCACACTGACGCCTGAGCTGATCGCCGAAGGGATGGCCCGCGAACTGGTCAACCGCATCCAGAACATCCGCAAAACCCGCGACTTCAACGTCACCGACCGCATCCAAATCGATCTCGAACGCCACCCGGCGGTAGCGGAGGCCGTAGCGCAATTTGGGCAGTACATCAGCGATGAGGTATTGGCCGTACGGCTGGATTTGCTGGATGGGGTGAATGATGGGGAAGTGCTGGATTTACCGGATGAGGTGAATGTGAAAGTGAGGGTGGAGTTGGCGTGATGTAGCGGCTAATTTATTCGCCGGTCAAAAGGAGGTGACAGTTTTCGTTTTTGAAAGCTGTCACCTCTTTGTATTCTATGCACTTGGATGAATTTTAGGGATACATCCCACTCCTGCTCGGAGCCTTCGGCTCTTTCGCAGGGGACTTTAATGGGAGAGCAGATGACGCGGATTGAGCGAATTTACGCGGATTTATTCGTGCGTGAGTTAAGATCCGCGTAAATCCGCCAAATCCGCGTCATCCGTGCTCCCATTGTTGTCGCTCTTGCATTATGAAGCTTCGGAGCTACATACCTTTACCTCTTCCTTTGTGCTTCAGCCTACCGCCATCCCACCCACCCCAGAAAATTCATTAATATTTTCACCAACCTAACCACTCCTCAAAACATTTTTCCTACATTAGTCGAATTATTGCCATACGAGGGGCCTAACCAAAAAACACCCTCACCTAAAATTACAGCGAATGAAAAAAACATTAATCTGGCTGCCAGCCCTGGCACTCGCCTTTCTGACTTTGCAATGCGCCCAGGAAGCGCCTAAAACCGAAGAAAAACCTGCCGCGGAAACCGAAGCAGAACTTGTCAAACGGGGAGAATACCTCGTGACCATTGGCGGCTGTGAGGATTGCCACTCGCCCAAAATCATGACCGACAAAGGGCCTGCACCCGATCCAAAGTTGCGCCTTTCGGGTCACCCGGCTGGAGTGCCCCTGCCCGCCATCACAGACAAAGGAATGGCGGCGCCTGGCCAGTGGGTGCTGTTTCATCCGATGAGTACAGCTTCAGTAGGGCCTTGGGGGACGTCTTATGCCGCCAACATCACGCCGGACAAAACGGGCATTGGAGAATGGTCATTTGAGCAATTCAAAAAAGCCCTGACCGAAGGCAAGTCCAAAGGCCTGGACGGTGGCCGGATGCTGTTGCCCCCGATGCCCTGGGTCAATTACATCAACATGAAGGAAGAGGATTTGCAGGCCATTTTTGCGTATTTGCAGTCGCTTCCAGCGGTGAGCAATTTGGTGCCTTCACCAGTACCGCCAGTGCAGTAAGGTAAGGTATTGACTAAGCGCATGTCTAAATGTTTTCGCTTAAAACAAAAATATTTAGACATGCGCTGAAATCGCAGTGTACAGCAAGTAATACTCACTTTTACAGGCGCTAAGAATAGGCCTGCGTGATGTGCGTTATTGATATAGCAAAAACGCCTTTGTCTTCTCTTTCCAATCACCCACTTCCGTCAAATCCCGAATTTGGCTAAAAAACCGATCCCCATCCTTTTCCAGCACTTCCCGTACCACAGGCGTCCCCGCCAACAAATCAAAATGCCGTGCTCCGGTTTTATTGACATGGGTAGGATAATTAGCCCATTGGAGCTGTTCAGGATAGTATTTTTTCAACAGCCCGACCAGGTATAACCCCACATAGACCGGGCGAAAAATGGCTGCATCCAGCACCTGCAGCATGATGCCCCGGCAGCTTTGATTTTTATACAAACCTTCACTGGGCATAAAAGAAAAGGGTCGTGCTTTTACCCCTTCGAAGCCACTGTCGTTAAAAGCCTTAGCCAGTACGAAGCCGTCCATCCAGGGCGCCCCACAGACCCGAAACGGAAAAGCAGTACCCCGCCCTTCACTCACATTCAAACCTTCCAAAAAACACAAAGCCGGATAAGTCAACAAAGTTTCCATACTCGAAATGGCGGGCGAACTGGGCACAAAAGGCAAGCCCAAGTCCTGAAAAAATTGCTCCCGTTTCCAGTTTTGGACGGTATACACTTTCAAATCCAGCTCTTCATCAAAACGTTCTTTTTGCCAAAGCAAGGCCAATTCGCCGATCGTCAGACTGTGCCGAATGGGAATGCGCCAACGGCCAATAAACGAGGCAGCCTGAGTCTCATCCAGCATCGGGCCTTCCGCCAGGGCGAGCCTGCCACTAATGGGATTCGGGCGATCCAATACAATCAAAGGAGCCTGGGCTGCGTGGCAAGCCTCCATCACATAAGAAAGGGTCCAAATGTAGGTGTAAAAGCGTACCCCAACATCGGGTAAATCGAATAAAATGCCGTCCAAATCTTGCAAAACCTCCGCAGGTGGGCGCAAGTTATCGCCGTATAAACTGAACACGGGTAAGCCAGTCAAAGCGTCGGTTTGATGGGCCATCAAAGCGCCATCTGCACCTACGACTTGCAGGCCATGTTCGGGTGAAAAGAGGCGGACTATCTGGAAGCCATTGTCCAGCAGGGCTTGGCGTACGGAGATAAAATCGCTGGTAAAAACAGCGTCGTTGGTGACCAGGCCCCAGCGTTTGCTTTTGTCTTGTGGTGTTTGTAAGAAGTTATCAATACCGAAGGTAATCCGAGCCATATACCCACAAAAATTAAATGCTATTTAAAAACCGACGCTCCCCTAAGGTGTACCTTAAGTGCCTTCGGTTGCTTAGGTGGTGAAAAAAACTCAACCTGCGAAGCAGGATATTATTCACCACCTAAGCAACCACAGGCACCTAAGAGGCACCTAAGCGAGTTCTACATTCAAGGCTTCTTCCACACCGCCTTCTTCCACAAAGCCGAGTTCAGCACCCCTTGATACGCCCCCTGCGCAGCCTCCAATTTCCCCTTGGTCAATTGATGCACCTCCACCTGTTGATCCGTTGGCGGGTGATCCCCACTGGAAACCAGCAACTCCTTGCCAATGGCCAAAAAGCGCTCCAACACCCCCACCGGATTGCGGAAGTTATCCTGCCGGGCACCCGTTTGTTTCAGGTCAAGCAGGCCACTTTCGATTTGATACAATTGCTCTTCCAGGTCGAGCAGTTCTTTTTTTACCTCTGCCGATTCCTCCCGGCTGCTGGCCTTTTGCAGATCTGCGCGTTGTTTTTCAATGTCTTCAATCAATTTGACGGTAGCCTTGAGGTCGCGGTTCAATTGCAGACCAAAGCTGAATTGCTTTTGGATGTCGGCGTCATTGCCCTTTACATTGGGGTCGTTGCGCAACTCCAGGATTTGCTCCTGTTTTTTCCCATTGGCAATGTAAACTACGCGGTATTTGCCCGCTGGCACCAGTGGCGCATTCATACCCGGCTGCATGTCCAAATCCCAGGGGTAAATGCTGCGCTCGCCGTTTTTATCCAGTTCTACCCAGTCCTTGTCGCGGGGTTTGGTGCGCAATTTGGGCAAACGGGCGGGCTCCGGGCGCAAATCCCAGTTGGTCCGCTGAATACCCGCTTTATTGACGGTACGCAACTTGCGCAGCGTATCGCCCTGCATGGAGAGCACCAGCAGCTCCGCCGTTTTTTGCAAAGTATCTTTTTGGTAATAATTGATCAATGCGCCATAAGTAGGGTTTTGACCCGAAAAGGAGTCACCGTCCGCATGCGTGCCCAACACCCGCTGAAAACGATACGCTGGCCGCAAACTGAACAAGTGGCTTTCAGCCTTTTGCACCTCGGCGCTGAACTGGCGGATGGGCGTCAGGTCGTCCAGGATGTAAAAACCCCGACCGTAGGTGCCGAGCACCAAATCGCCAAAGTGTTTCTGGATGGCGATGCCGTATACCGCCACAGGCGGCAGGTTATTGCGCAGGCGTTGCCAGGTCTTGCCATCGTTGGGCGAAAAGTAGAGGGCGTTGTCGGTGCCGCAGTACAACAGACCTTTCAAGGCAGGGTCTTCCCGGATTTGAAACACCGTGCTGGACTGGTTTTGGGGCAAATCGCCGATGATTTTGGTCCAGGTTTTGCCGTAATCGCTGGTTTTGAAGATGTAGGATTGGGTGTTGCCTACGTATAAAAAGCGGTAGGAGACATAGCAGGTGCCCGCCTCAAAATTGGAGGGTTCGATGCAGGAAACGCTGCCGCCAGCGGGCAGTCCGGGGAGGTTTTTGGTCAGGTTTTCCCAGGTTTTGCCGCCGTCTCGGGTGAGCTGCAAGAGGCCATCGTTGGTACCAACCCAGAGGATCCCCTCCTTTACGGGTGATTCAGCCATGTTCAGCGTGGTGCAGCCATCCCAGGTGTAGAGGTTGTCGTAGGCGATACCGCCGGAATTGTCCATTTTTTTGGGGTCGGCAGTGGTTAGGTCGGGGCTGATCACTTGCCAAGACTGGCCTCCGTTGGTGGTTTGGTGGATGTACTGACTGCCCACCCACACGGTGTTTGGGCGGTGGCGCGAGAGCACCATGGGGAAGTTCCAATGCCAGCGGTATTTCACGTTTTGGGGATTCCAGCCGTATTGGGTTTCTGGCCAGGGACGTACGTCGCGGGCGATGCCCGTGCGCAGGTCGGTCACATCCAGACCACCGTCGTAGCAACCCGACCACACGAGGTTGGGATTGAAGGGATCGACCTGGGCAAAACCGGACTCGCAGCCCCCCACAAATTTCCAGTCGCTAATGGGAATCCCTCCGCTGCGGCTGTTGCTGGGGCCGTAGTAGGAATAGCCGTCCTGGCGATTGCCGAGCACGTGGTAAGGGATCATGCTATCCACTGCTACGTGGTAAAGCTGGGCGATGGGCAGGTTGACGTTTCTCCAGGTTTTGCCGCCGTTCAGGGTCATGTTCATGCAGCCATCGTGGGCCACCATCTGGCGATTGGGATTTTTGGGGTCAAACCACATGTCGTGGCAATCACCGCCCATGGCCCAGGGGCTGCCTTCACCCGTGACCCAGGACTTGCCGCCATCTTTGGACTTGGAGATGTTGACGCAGATGGTGTACACCTCATCGGCATTGCCCGTGGAGACCCGCACCCGGGTGTAGTAGGGCGCACGTTGGGCCATGGAATGGTCTTTTTTGACCAGGGTCCAGCTGTTACCGCCGTTGTCGGAGCGGTAAAGGCAGGGTTCTTTGTCTTCGATCAGGGCGTACACCACGTTGGAATTGCTGGGGGCGATGCACACGGAGGTTTTGCCGACCGGGTGCTTTTCACTAAATTGGATGCCGCGGGTGTTCATGGGCTCCCAGGTTTTGCCCGCATCGGTGGAGCGGTAAATGCCGCTGGAGGGGCCGCCGGAGTTGAGGCCCCAGGTTTTGATGTCGACCTGCCACATGGCGGCGAAAAGGATGGAAGGGTTGTTGGCATCGATTTCGATCTCGTTGCAACCCGTGGACTCGTTCAGGAAAAAGACCCGTGCCCAGGTTTTACCGCCATCGCTGGTTTTGTACACGCCGCGCTCCTGCTGGGGCGCGTGGGTGTTGCCCAAGGCGGCGACGTAGATGGTATTGGTATCGGTAGGGTGCACCACAATGCGCCCAATGCGCCCGGTTTTCTCCAACCCGAGGTGCCGCCAGGTTTTGCCCGCATCGGAAGACTTGTACACACCATTGCCCAGCGGGTGCGCGGGCCGAATGACGAAGGTCTCGCCCGTGCCGCACCAGATTTGATTGGGGTTGCTGGGGGCAATGGCCAGGGAGCCGATGGCGGCAACGTCTTGGTCGTCAAAAATTGGCCGCCAGTTGAGGCCGCCGTCTTCGGTTTTGAAGATGCCACCCGAGGCTGCACCGACGTAGGAGACCATGGGGTTGCCGGGTTCGCCAAGGACGGCGGAGGCGCGGTTGCCGTCGACGCCGAGGAAGCGGAAGTTTAAGTTCTTGAAGGTTTGGGCGGAGGAAAGGGTGGTAAAAAGAAGGAGGAGAAGGAGGAGGTGGTGGCGCATGGTTTTTTGGTTTTTTTGGAGGGGGAAAATAGGGAATTGGGCGATATTTTGGCGTTAATGGACAGATGAATTTAAATTAAAGTAATTTCAATGAACGTAAAAAATAATATGTTCAGCACTTGCCAGATGAGTAACCATTGTTATCTTTGTTTGAGTGGTCTAAAACCCTTATCTCGAAGACACCTAGAGAAGAGGTAATAATGCACTAATCAAAAATAAAAGAGAACATAAAATTAAATCAATGAATTTCATCACTATTGACTTTGAAACAGCTACTTCTCAAAGAGATAGCCCATGTGAGCTTGGTCTAACATTCGTTGAAAATTGGGAAGTAATAGACACAAAATCATGGCTAATAAAACCAGCGTACTATCCTGATTTTGATTTTTTTAATATCCTTATTCATGGTATTAACCCAGAAGATGTAGCCAATGAACCTGAATTTGATGAGATTTGGGAGGAGGTCAGGCCACTCATCGAAGGTAAGTTTTTGATTGCGCATAACGCAGGTTTTGATTTTAGCGTTCTGCGAAAGACACTGGACATTTACGAGTTAGAATATCCAACCTTGGACTATTCTTGTAGCTATATTTTTTCAAAAAAGGTCTGGGAGGGTTTACCCTCTTATGACCTAAAAACACTTTGTTATTTTAATAAAATTGATTTAAACCATCACAGAGCAGCTGCTGATAGCCGAGCAACAGCCGAATTAACGATAAAAGCCTTTCAATTGGCAGGTGTTACTTCGAAAGATGAATTCCCAGAAAAACTAGGTACAATCGTTGGTAAATTATTTTCCGGTGGTTATAAACCATCAGAAACAAAAAATAACTCTACAGACCTAACCAAAATCGTGGGCGATCCAAAAAAGCACAACCCAGAAAGTATTTTTTATGGGAAGACCGTCGTGTTTACTGGAACGCTTTCCTCCATGGTAAGAGCAAACGCCCAACAGTTAATTGCGGATATTGGAGGATGCTTAGGTAACAATGTGACAAAGGATACTGACTTTTTGATAGTTGGGCACCAGGATTATCGAGTCGTTGGCGAGGATGGAATGAGTAATAAACAAGAAAAAGCTGTGAAATTGATTGAGAAAGGAGCGCAGTTGGAAATAATTTCAGAGGCTGATTTTTTGCGAAACATTTAACGATTTTTAGCCAAAATGTAAGCAAAAGCTGATGCACTAAAAATCACCTTTACGCTAATTTTCTGGCAATTTAATGATTGAGGACATGAAAAAAAACTATTTAGGCGAACCAATTCCTGATTTCAAACAACTATCATCTGAGGTGATTGATAAGGCTGAAAAAATAATTCATGGCGAAAAATACCATTTCACCGAACTATTCTTTAAGAAGCCAAGCGGGTATTATGAGAAAAATCTTGAACTGTTTGAAAAAATCGGTTTTAATAATCGATTGAAAGAATCAGATCCTAATGAAAATGAGATCAAAGGGATTTACATTTTTTATGAAAATGATGAAGCTCAGTACATTGGAATATCACGTAAACTTATTCGACGATTGCGCAACCATTTCCTCGGCAAAACCCATTTTGAGGCAAGTTTAAGTTACCTAGTCGACCCTGAGAAACCCTATTCCCCAATAGGACTTGTTTAGAAGCTCTGTTG
>ENA-UOWO01000617-UOWO01000617.1-activated-sludge-metagenome-genome-assembly--contig:-NODE-617-length-49691-cov-9.948908_pt1 | contig 49691 bp, 34 predicted proteins | sample MGYA00238148_ERZ761564 | MGnify/ENA primary metagenome ERZ761564 (study PRJEB28885, sample SAMN05720194) | activated sludge metagenome | isolation source: Anaerobic digester | place: USA... | reverse complement strand
AAGGATATAAGAAAATTATTCCAGTTCAATTTTTTAAAAGGAATAATTTTCTTATAAGTTTAGTTTTTTTAGTTGATCTGAATTTTTGGTCACAGAATTTTTATGTAGATTTAGACTGCTAATTCGGACTGTATGCATCAGAATAACTATTAATTATTCAAGTTTTAAAGTTTTGATGTTCCTGATTTTGAATTTTTGTGAGTCAGTATAGAGTAGCAAGTAGATTGTATATCATAACATTTTTCAAAATTTGTTTTTGGTTTAATTTACTTAAAAAAAACAGTTCAAGAAATTCAAAAATGAATAACTTGAACTGGTATTAAAAAAACTAAAACTTCAACTAGAGATGTTTTTTCGAGTTTACAGGAGTTAATAAGATTCTGGCCGCTTTCTTTTCTTGAAAATCTTTAAATTTTAGAAAGACAAAGACTAAGCCAGTCAGTGCTAAAACCCAAATATAATCATTAATTGGTACTGCTTCAGCATCTGTACTTTCCAAAGTTATAGCATTATCCGTTTCTGATCCAGGGTCAGCAAATAGTACAAAAGTAGAACAGAAGTAAAAAGTTGCTATATAATATTTTAATATTTTATTTTTCATTTTTTTTTGTTTTCAATGTTTTATAAATATGTTTTAGGGTTTAATTTGCTACTTTCTTGTTTACTACTTTATTATTGTTGGATGTGATTTGAACTATTAAAACTTGGTTCGCATATTTTGTACTTTCGATACTCGTTTCATTTGCGTTAACTTTTGTTTTTTCGAATAATAATCGACCTCTTATGTCATACAATTTTACATTGTCGATAAAAGTTCCATTTGATTTGATGTTAATTTTTCCATTATTTTTGAAAACTACAAGACTATTTTCATCAAAAACTACAGTGTTGGTTCCTAACGTTTTTTGGTATTTCAATGAAAACCTCGTACTTGTTGCACCAGCTTGAGTGGTGAATGTATAGTTTCCAGTTTTTAAATTAGTTTCTATTCCAGTTTCATTGTCTTTCAAGATAATATCTTGATTTCCTGAAAATAAACCGTCTACATGATCAATAGCTATGGAATATTCACCCGCATTAGTCGCTTTAAAACTCAAAGGCACTTCATCTGCTCCATCGAATGGTAAGGCACGACCTTGAATTACATAATCGGTATTGTCTAAAACTGAATTCAAGGCAATAGCTCCATCGTTGTAATGTTTCCCGTCAAAATCGTCTACACCTTGAGTCGCACCAGTAACATAACTCACGGCCATTTGTGAAAAGTTACCAGTCGTATTGGTTGCATTTAGCCAAATTGTACTTCTTTCGACAGCTTTTGTTTTGAAAAATTGATTTGCATTATTGGCAATTCTCTGTCCATTATTGAAACTTACTGAGGTTGCTGAGTTTAAAGCTTCTACAAAAAAACCTTGACCCGTTTGAATAATTCCATTCGGATTTGCAACTTGTGATTCTCCATTAGAAGTGAATACTCCTCCAACCCAAGAACAGTAAGAAGGGCTTGCCGCATTGTTTGTTTTTCTCCAGAAATATAGTGTTCCAGTAATAGTTGTGTTATTGTCTGCAACAAACTGAGCCATACTGATAGGTGATGGGTAAGGGTTTCCAATTAAATTGAACCGTTTTCCAACACCTTCATTTGACATCGTAATTGGAATTATTCCATTATTTGGAACACCAGTAAACACCCCTAGATAATTTGTTCTTACAGTTGATGAAGCATCATTCGGCATACGAATTAAGTACCCTTTTCCTAAACTAAAATTAGTTGTCGATGGACTTCCAATTACAGTATATTGATTAGTCGATGTGCCATAATTATAAAATCTATTGGTACTAGTTGCTGGTGAAAATGATTGTAAAAACAAGCTTGTATTATTGGTTACTGGAGACGACCACAAGGTGTAATCAAGTCGCAATAAAGCCGAACTATTTCGTTTTACAATAATATTTCCCGTATTGGCTGCATTCGAAGTTTGTATCAAATTGGCATTATTTTCTAAAGTGAAACTTCCTGAACTCACTGTAAGGCTCCGTTTAACGTAACGTTATATTCAGAAGGAATTGTTACAACGGCATTGTTATTTATTGTTAGTGTACAAGCATTGATGTTTGCTGAAACATTATAATTACCTGCTATAATTGCTGCGGTAGTGCTTGTAGGTCCTGTGACATTACTCCAAGCAATTCCGTTCCAAGTTACAGAATTTACAGAAATTGTTGCCGTTGCAGATGTAGCTGAACTACAAACACCACTAGTAACTATCGCCCTAAAATATTTGGTTGCAGTTAATGGTCCAATTGCTGTACTTGTTAAAGTATTAGATGTTTCACCCGTAATATTAGTAAAAGTAATATTATCAGTTGAAGATTGCCATTGGATGGTTCCTACATTCCCAGTTAATGTTACGTCCGTAGGTTGAGAATTTGGGCAAATTTCTTGGTTTGCTGAAATTGTACCTGCTACAGATGTTGGGTTTACTGTAACAATTACTTCTTCTCGATTACTTTTTACTGGTTCAAATTTCCAGTTAAAAAATTGAAAGAAAGTACCTGTTCCACTATTTCCGGTTATAGATATTGTTCCGTTAGTCATTGGATATGTAATTCCAGACGTTGCACATGTTAAATCAAATCCAGAAATTTCTCTAGATACTAATCTTAATCCAGTTGCAGCTGGTAAAAAGAAATCTAAAGCTATTTCTTGACTTCCAAAAGTTGTTAATCGAACTATTTTTGATTCTAACATTACTCCAGCATTATCTTGTAATTCTATTAATATCTCTCCTGCAGCAGAATTAGAAACTAGAACAGATTTTAATTTTGTTGGCGTATTACAGTCGAAAATAAGATATTTATTAGCAACAGTCCCTTTTAGCGTTGCAGTTCCAGAAACTGTAATGGGACCTACATTTGGGAGTGTGAGAACTCTTTCGGCATAATAAGAAGTGGTTGTGTTTAGTACTGGAGTGGTAAATGGTGTTCCTGAGGCTACTTCAGCAGTTGCATTTAAAGCATTATACCATTTTATTGTTCCAGATCCAGTTGCTGTTAACGTTGTTGTTTGTCCTTGACAAATAGTAACATCATCACTTGCCACTGGTAGAGTTGTAGTTGGAACCATTATTACATTTTGTACTGTAGCTACACCGTCAGTTAGGGTTACTGGTATGGTTTGGGTTGTATAACCTGACGCTTCAAAAGTCACACTATATGTTCCTGCTTTTTGGACTTTGTGATAATCCCCTTTTGTTGGTGAGGTTTCGACCCATGATCCCCAGCCATCAGCTGTACCGCTAACATATACTTTTGCGTGAATTGGATTTCCGTCTGCATTAGTTACAACACCTTGTAAACCATAACTTGCTTGTTTTACATAATTCAATAATGCTTGTCTGTTTCTATCCCAGAAAAAAGGCAGATCTACAGCTGCTGGTGTTTTTAAATTAGAAATTTCTATGGTTGATTCTTTACTATGATTGAAAAAGTTGTTGTAATCTTGCCTTCCTCCATAAACGGAGTACCAAGCAGCACCATTGGTTGTGCCAGGAAATTGGCCAGTGTTGTATACTGCATCCATATAGTCCAAATTGCCATCGGCTGTTTGGCACAAAGACGCATATTCTTGTGAAATATATTTGAAATAATTGTCGTGCGGATGATAGCTAAAGTTCCCTGTTCCTGGAGTGTTCGAGGTGTCCCAAGGAAAATTGAAAACTTCGGTACCACCGTGATAGTTAGCAGCTAAAACAAAATTTCTTGTAGCTTCAAAACTCATAAAAGCCAATGTTTCTGGCTGATAGGCTGATGAGTCATTATGTAATCCTCCAATAGCATCTCCATAATTTCTATTTAAATCCACCCCATTTGCATTAGCTCTTGTTGGTGTATTAGTTGCACCACCAGGATTGAAAATGTCATTGCCTATAGACTTGTAAGAACCATCAGGATTAGCTAAAGGGTTTATGAATAATTCGGTACTGTTGACAATATTTGTTGCCTCGGTATTTGTGCCGTAGTTAGTCAAAAGATAATCAATGAATCTTAACATTGTTGGATAACCTGTGATTTCATCACCGTGCATAGATGAGGTGTATAAAAATTCTGGTTCTGTTTCGTCAGCCGATGCATTATCTGAAATTTTTAGTACATATAATTTTCTTCCATTCGGGGTTGTACCAATTTCTTGTAACGAGCATAGACTAGGGTAAGTCGCTACCCAATAATTTAGTTTGGCAACATACTCAGAATATTTTGGATAAGCATCCCAAGTAGTATCCCAAGTCCCAACAGTTTTTCCGTTTATCATTTTCCTTTGCGTTAGTTCTTGGGGGATTTCATTATCAGCTGTGGTTACTGTAAATGCTAACCCATAAGTAAGAAATTTTGCAAATTGTTCCTTGTTTGCGTATGCTTCGACCTCTAAATCTTGTTGATCTACATGTTTGTGGCTTACAGAGAGTAATTTATTCAATTCTAAAAATTGAGCTTGGTTGTTAGCTTTAAAGGAAAAAATAACTTCTCCTTTTGTGGCTAAATATTCATTTGCTTTTTCAAGTGATGTCTTTTTTTGTGCAAATGCAATGGTGTTAAAAAACAATAAAAACAAGGTTAAATAAGTAATTCTTTTCATAAGTAAGTAAGTTTTGAGCATCAAACCTAAAACATATTTTTTAATAAAAAAAATTAAATGTCGTTTAAATGCATTTTTTAACGTTTAAATGCGTTAAATATTTTATTATGTAATAAAATAATTATAAATAAACTAATATAGTTGTTTGTAAAAACCTTAAATTGTTATACAGCAACAATGTTTGTTTTGGATTTGATTTTTATAAAGAATTTAATAATGTAATCTTTTGTCAAATTAGAATTGAATTATTCTCCAATCGATATCGAGATTTAAAATTTGAGCTTTTGATACTGGTAGCTATTTAAAATTATTTTCAATCCATTCTTAATAATCTGTTTCTTAAAGATGAAATAAAATTAATAAAGCAAGAAAAGTATTTTGTCGGATTTATATTCTTTTAAACAGATTATTAATTTAATTCTTCGGACATTATGATAATTATCATATTTTTACAAAAAATTAAAAAGCAGTAACAATAACATATTCTTTTGAGTTTTTAGGTGATAATATTAGTTAAATAACGTGTAAATATAAATTTTATTGACAGTTCGTTGTTTGGAGTTTTTAATGATATTTAAATAAAAAATAAGTTAATTTTTAGTTTTTTTATTTTTATTGTCCTTTTCAAATTAAATATAATTACAATAAAATTTCAAAATAGGGATTTAAATATACTGCAGAATAGTTGAAAATGAGTACAAGTGGATGAGTAAAATGGAGGTTGGTAAAAAATTAGCCGATAAAGAGTCGATTTAAAACTAAGCTTTATAAATATAGATTCCAAAAATCGACCTTATTTTCAATAATCTTATGTCACTAGGCTCATTTGAGTCTTGTACTTTAAAATAAAAAATTTATGAAAAATACAATATCCAACGATAGTAATATATTCACAGACTTAAATAGGGGTGATTATTTAATGGATTACAGTATACTAAACAGTACTGAAATGTCTTTTCCAAATGTGACCTTAACGGAATTACTTAGACAACAATCAGAAATTACTCCCAATAACATAGCTATTGAGTTTAATGACATTGAAACAACTTATGAAGAATTATACAAAAAAGCGAATCAACTGGCTCATTATTTAGTAAATCAAGGTGTTAAGCCAGGTGATTTTATAGGTGTATCACTATTAAGAAGTACAGAATTAGTTGTCACACTTATCGCTATATTAGAATGTGGCGCTGCTTATGTACCATTAGATCCCAAATATCCGCAACAACGTTTAGAATTTATGCTTGAGGATTCTGACGCCAAATTTTTAATAACAAATAAGACAACTAATGCATCTTTGTCAAATTCTATTAAAGTATTATTTATTGAGGAAGCTCTGACTATTTTACCTGAATTGCCAAACACTTCTTTAAATAATTCTGCAGACCAAGACAGCATAGCCTACCTATTATACACTTCAGGCTCTACCGGTAAACCAAAAGGAGTTCCCATAACACATAAGAGTTTAGTCAATTTATTATTCAGTATGGCTAAGGAGCCAGGTATTGCAGCAACCGATAGACAATTAGCTGTTACAACTATTTCTTTTGATATTGCTAATGTTGAAATTTTCTCGCCTCTTTTGAACGGAGCAACAATAGTAATGGTAGACAGTGAAACAGCACGAGATGGCAGATTATTAATTGAACTTTTAAAAAGTAAAAAAATAACCATACTACAAGCTACACCTACAACTTGGAAGATGTTATTGGAAACTAATTGGGAAGAAAAACTTGAACTAAAAGCCTGTTGCGGTGGTGAAGCACTTACTAAAGATTTAGCTCAAAAAATATTATTAAAATGTGATTCTCTTTGGAATATGTACGGCCCTACCGAAGTAACTATAGTTAGTACGGTAAAGAAAATAACACCCGAAGACGACATTATTAGTATTGGTAAACCCATTGCAAATTATCAAATATACATACTAAACCCAAAAGGAGAATTAGTTCCGTCTGGAGAGGTTGGAGAAATTGCTATATCTGGGGTTGGAGTTGCAGAGGGGTATTTGAAACGTGATGAACTAACAAATGAAAAATTCATAAATAATAAATTTAGTACTTTAGAATCTAGTAAAAAACTTTATCTCACAGGTGATTTAGGCAAGTTGTTACCGACTGGTGATATTCTTTGTTTAGGACGCTTAGATCATCAAGTGAAAATTCGCGGATATCGAATTGAATTAGGGGAGATAGAAAAAACTCTTGTAAGTATAGATACAATCAAATCTGCAGTTGTGTTAGGACATAACGATAGTCTAATTGCTTTTATCGTACTCGAAAATTTTGAGGATGTCGATACTAATAAAATAAAAGAATGGAAAAACTATTTAGCGACTCATTTGCCAGAATATTTCGTACCTCACGAAATTAAAATCTTAAAAGAATTACCTACTACTCCTAATGGAAAGTTGGATAGAAACGCACTATTAAAAAGTGAAAGTTTAATAACTCCTTCTAGTATTTCATACACAGAACCTAGAACAGAAGAAGAAAAACTCGTCACATCTATTTGGAAAGAAACACTTGATTTAGAGAAAATAGATATTTTTAGTGATTTTTTTGATATAGGGGGACATTCTGTTAAGGCAGTAAAAGTCATGATAGAAATAGAAAAGCATACAGGTAAACGATATCCTTTATCTGCATTATTTGAATATTCTACCATTGAAAAGTTTGCTAAACTATTAAGCACAGGTGATGAAATTAATTCAAATTGTATAGTTTCACTAAAACCAAATGGAACTAAAGTGCCCCTTTTTATGGTACACGGAGGTGGACTAGATGTTTTATATTTAGTTAATTTAAGTAAAAACTTTGATGAGGATCAACCATTTTATGGAATTCAAGGAATTGAATCTAATGGTTATGATAATTGGTACACTTCTGTTGAAGATATGGCGGCACATTATATCGATGCTATTCAAAAAATAAGCCCAGAAGGCCCGTATGCTTTGGCAGGTTACTGTGTTGGCGGTGTTGTTGCTTTTGAAATGACCCGTCAATTAAAAGAAAAAGGGAAAGAAGTTAGTTCAATATTTTTACTTGACTCTTATGTAGATTCGGCTTATTTTTTTAAAACTCGTAAACAAAAAAAATTAGTTAGGCATTACAATCGTACTAAGAGGAGATTAACTTTTTTAATAGAAATGTTCACAAGTTGGAAGGCCTTTAAGATGCGTATTAATGCAAAAAAAGACTATCTCGTTCAAAAACATTTAGATCAAAACAACATAATGTCCGAAGAAGATACATTAGCTCTTGAACAATTTGAAAAAGCTTCTGGTATGATGCTTGGAATTCTTGATCAGTATCACCTTAAACCACAAAATATTAAAATAGATTTATTCAGATCAAAAGATCATCCGGAATATGGTTTAGCTCCTGAGCATTTAGGATGGAAAAAAGCCGCTTTGAAGGGAGTTACAATTCATAATATCCCAGGGGATAATTTTGACATAAGAGAATCTCCTTTTGACAAAGTTTTGGCTAGAATGTTTCAGAAAATTTTAGACGAAAGGCATCATAACGTTTAATATCCTGGAGTTTGATAAGAAATAATTATTACCAATTTTTTGACTACAATACCTATTCATCCTTTCTTATTTGAGTCATTTCAAGCAGATCTTCCATTGTATTTGGTATTGTAAACATTATTAGATTTTTAGAAATTGTAGACAAACCTTCAAACGCTATTGCGGCTAAATATTGATCCTCAAGATCAAAACTATAAATTTGCCAGTTATTACTAGTTTGTAGTAAGTTTGCGTCTATAGTATGCTCTCCGTCTAAACAAGGAATATATTTAAAATCTTCATCGATACCTTTTCCCAATGCTTTCACAAAGGCTTCTTTGCGTGTCCAAGAGGTGTAAAAAGCATGTTTTGTATTAGCAGCATTTTGAACTGCCAATATTTCGTTATCAGCAAAAATTTCTGGCAACAGATTTGAGAAGTTAAAATCCTTAGAAACATATTCAATATCTATTCCAACCTTGGTTCGCGAAATGGCAATAACTGCAAAGTCTTCAGAATGTGAAACATTAAAATGTAGCCAAGGATGAGAAGCTAGAAATGGTTTTTTATTGAAATGATAATCAAGATGAATATTTTTTGCATCTAATTTAGTATGAGATGACAAAACAATTTTTAAAATCGACCTGCAAATAATGAATCGGTTTTTGTCTAATTCCTTGTGAAAGCGCTCGGCTCTGTTAATTTCTGAGGAATTAAGAAACTCAAACAAATCAGATTTTAAGTCGATGAAATTGGGCAAATAAATAGTATAAATGATTACTTCTTTGGAATTTAAAGAATAATTGGGGATTAATGGAACGCCCTTTACATTTGAAAAAGAAATTAAGAGTTTAGATGTTTGCATGTTTTTCATCTAAAATATCCTGAAGCATTCTTGCTAAGATTTTGTCATGTGGAGATACTCTCATATCGAAATCGCTACACGGAATATGGTGTACCGCTACACCTTTTTGTGCCGCTTTTTTCCATCCCAAATGTTTTGGAGCTAAAAGATGTGCTTCATTATCTTTTGATCGAAGCACATCTACTTTTACACTTTGGGGCTTTAGTTGGTATTTATTAAGAATACGGTGCATCATTCCAGTAGCTTTTGTAAATCGTTCAAATGCTAATATGTCTAGTTCAGACATTGTGTTGTTTTCATCAAAATGGTTTTTTAGGATGTACTCTTTTTTTGCGTTAAATCGCTTTTTAAAAGCCTTCCAACTCGTAAGCATTTCTATTAGAAATTTAAGCCTTTTTCGAGTGCGATGAAAGTGTCTTATTAGTTTTTTTTGCCTATACGATTTAAAATAATAGGAGTAATCAGCATAAGAGTCTAGTACTGCTGTTATGCTAACTTCTTTTCCTTGTTCCCGCAATTGTTTGGTAATTTCAAAAGCAACTATTCCTCCAACACAGTAACCTGCTATCGCATAAGGGCCATTTGGATTTACTTTAATGATTGCTTGAATGTATTGTGCTGCCATGTCTTCAATAGAAGTGTACCAATCATCAAAGCTCTTAGAACCAACACCTTGTATACCATAAAAAGGTTGCTCTCCATCAAAGTGTTTACTCGTATTGGCAAAATATAAAACATCGAGTCCTCCTCCGTGAACCATAAAAAGAGGTACTTTGTTTCCGTTGGATTTTAATGGGACTACACAATCTGAATCAATTTTACTCCCCTCATTTAATAGTCTAGCAAACTTTTCTACGGTTGAATATTCAAATAATACAGATAAAGGAAATCGTTTACCTATACTTTTCTCTATTTCCGCTACAACTTTTACGGCCATAATCGAGGTTCCACCCATTTCAAAAAAGTTGTCATCAATTCCAATCTCTTTTATTTGGAGGACTTCACTCCAGACTTTTGCAACTTCTATTTCAGTTTCAGTTTGTGGTTTTCTTAGATTTAATTCTGAATCTTGTCGAACATATTCTGGAGTAGGTAATTTTTTTTTGTCAATTTTTCCATTTGTAGTCAGCGGAAAATCATTGACCCACATAAAAATATTTGGAATCATGAAACTGGGTACTATTTTAGAAAGTTCTTCGCGAATATTAGGGTTTTTATCGCTATCATCCGTGGACTGAAAATAGGCAACAAGACGTGATCCAGAGCCTGGATGGTTACTCATTACAACCGAAGCGAGTTTTATTTTAGGTAGTGCAATTAATGCGGCCTCGATTTCGCCCAATTCTATGCGATGCCCATTAACTTTGACTTGCTCATCAATGCGGCCAAAATATAAAAGATTACCATCTGGCAACCATTTTGCCAAATCTCCAGTTCGGTACATTCTAGTATCGGTATCGAAAGGGTTCGGGACAAATTTTTCCGAAGTTAAATCCTCTCGATTAAAATATCCTCTTGCTACTCCATTTCCTCCAATGTAAATTTCACCTACCTCATCTGCAGGCAATAGCTGCTGATTTTCATCTAAAACATAAATTTTAGTATTTGAAATTGGTTTGCCAATGGGAATACTTTCATTAGAAATTGTAGTATCAAACGTATTGAATTCATAAATAATACAACCCACAGTTGCTTCGGTAGGTCCGTATTCATTAACAATAGTAGCATCAATACTGGATGATCTAAATAGATTTATATGATAATTGTATAATGCCTCACCTCCAATAATATACTTATTTGAGAGTTTAGGTCGAGTTTCTTTATTTATAACGGAAATTAATATACTTATGTGGGATGGAGTTAGCTTTATGAAATCAAAAGGAGCGTACTTAAATAAATTAACATCATCAAAAATTTCCAATCCAGTTCCTGAGGTAAGAATTATTTTTTTACCAAATATTAGGGGAAGAAAAATTTCTGTAATACTGGCATCAAATGATAAAGAAAGATGTGCGAAACATCCAGAATTATTTGAATTTGTATCTATATAATCACTAACACTTAATAAATAATTTAATAGGTTACAATGTTCTATCATCACTCCTTTTGGATTTCCTGTACTTCCAGAAGTATAAATAATATAAGCTAAGTTGTTGGGGTTTAAAGATATTGTTGAGGGAGCATTATCAGCGTATTTTTCTTTAGAAACGAGAAAATTGTCAAGTGCAGCTTGATTAAATGTGAATTTACAGTTACAATCGTTTTGAATATAGCTAATCCTTTGCTGTGGATATTCAGGATCTATAGGTACGTATGCAGCACCAGCCTTAAGGATACCCATAATGCAAACAATTAACATTTCGCTTCTTCCTAGCATTATACCTACTAAATCCCCTACAATTACATCCTGTTCGCTAATTAAGTAGTGAGCAAGTTGATTAGATAATAAATTAAGTTCATTATAAGTAAGTGTCTGATTTTTAAATACAACAGCTATTTCATTTGGCACTTTATCGACTTGTTGCAAAAATAAATCTACAATTGTTTCTGTTAGTGGATTTTTTATGTCAGATATTTTTTTTTTCATAAATGTTATAATTTAAATTCCTTACTTTTAATTTAACATCCTTATATATGTGGAATAAAAATTAAATATCGTATTTTTTAATCTAAAATATCCTAAAGCATTCTTGCTAAGATTTTATCATTTGCAGAATCTATAATAGCAAGATAATCGCCAGGAACTTTATGAATATTGACTCCTTTCAAAGTTGCTTTTTGTATCCCAAATGTTATTAGGTCTAATTAAAAGTTTTCATCATTTTCTGCTATCAATAATTATAAATCATCATTTTGTGGTTTTATTTCCTTCCCAAGATTCATAAAAAGAGGGGTTTGCCAAATCCAGATTAATTAGGTATGCTAAATTTTGTTTTCTGTATTTAATAATTTAGCAAATTTTTCAATAGTTGAATGTTGAAATACAGCAGAAAGAGGAATCCGTATACCTGTCTTTTTCTTAATTTTAACCGCTATTTTAACTGCAACGATAGAATGTCCTCCTATTTCAAAAAAGTTACTAAAAATATCGATACGCTCTTTTTTTAAAGTTTCTTGCCAAATTTCAGCTACTAACTTTTCTTTACTTGTACGAGGGGCGGTATATTCTTGATTACTTTCCGCAAAAAAATTATATTCTAATAATGCTTTTCTATCAATCTTTCCGTTCAGCGTTGTCGGCAATTTCTCTAATAAATTAAAATAATGTGGTACTAAATGAGATGGTAATTGCGACGCTAAAGATTTGCGCCATGAAGGAATAAGAATTTTAGCGCTTTCTATACTGGAATCAGGTACAATATGCGCTATGAGAAAAACATCATTAGCTAAAACAACTGCATATTTTATACCTTCAAGTGATAGCAATGATTGTTCTATTTCACCAGGTTCAATGCGAAAGCCCCTTATCTTAACTTGTTGGTCTAGTCTCCCTAGACATTCTATTTCATTGTTTGAAAGAATTTTTCCTAAATCACCTGTACGATAGAGTATATCTTTTTTAGTTAGAGAAAATCTGTTTTTTGTAAATTTTTCTGCTGTAAGTTCAGGTCTATTCCAATAGCCCTTTGCAACACCATCACCACCAATAGCAATTTCTCCAATCTCTTCTGGTGCCATAAGTTGACCCTGATCATCAATAATATAAAATTGAGTATTCGCAATAGGTTTTCCAATGGTTATAAGTGCATCATCTGCTTTTATTTGTTTTATAGAAGACCATATTGTAGTTTCAGTTGGTCCATACATGTTCCAAAGTGAATAACACTTATTTGTAAGTTCTTTGGCAAGATCTATTGACATTGATTCACCACCACAAAGGGCCTTTAGCGGCAGTGGTTTAGACCAACCAGAGTCTAAAAGCATTGACCAAGTTGTTGGGGTAGCTTGTAAAAAACTGATATTTTCTTTTTTTATTAACTTCAGTAAGAGTAGTCCATCTCTAGCTATTTCTTGGTCGGCTAGAATTAATGTCGCGCCTTTAATAAGGGGTAAATATAATTCTAAACTGGCTATATCAAAAGAGATAGTGGTGATTGATAGTAATCTGTCATTCTCATTAATACCCGGTTCCAAAGCCATACTGCAAAGGAAGTTAACTAAGTTTTTATGGGTAATAGGAACTCCTTTTGGTTTGCCTGTGGAACCAGAGGTATAGAGTAAATAGGCATTATCATTTGGAGTAACATTAGAATTAAGAGGTGATGAAGAATATAGATTTAATGATTTCATTGCATCTTCTATTAAAAGAGTCAATGTCCAAGTGGGTGAGGATGCAGCTAATGTCTTACTGGTTAATAAAATTTTAGCAGATGAATCTTCTAGCATAAATTTCAAACGCTCTATCGGGTATTCAGGATCCAAAGGAAGATAAGCGGCTCCACATTGCATAATAGCTAACAAAGTATAAAGCAGTTCTGGGCTACGTGGAATAGAAACAGCTATGAAATCACCTGATTGAACTCCTTGTGCTTTTAAATAATGGGCTAATTGATTCACTTTTTTATGTAACTCAAAGTAAGTGATTTTCAAATCGTGAAATTCTAAAGCAATATTAGTAGGAGTAATTTCCGCCTGTTTACTTAATAATTCATTTAACGTCACATTTGGATATGGTGTTTTTGTGTTATTCAGAATATTGTACGTAACTAAATATCCACTTTCAATAGCGTGTATTGATGATTTTTTCGTTTCAGATATTGGTTTTTTCATAAGTACTTGTTTTAAATTCCATTCTTAATTAGAATTAATTTAACATCCTTTATATTTGCACAAGGAATAAAAAATTAAATATTCGTATGTCTTTCATCTAAAATATCCTGAAGCATTCTTGCTAAGATTTTATCATTTGGAGGATCTACGATAGCAAGATGATCACCAGGAATGGTGTGAATATTGACTCCTTTTAAAGCTGCTTTTTTCCATCCCATGAATATTGGGTCAAATTTATATTCTGGATCATCTTTTGCTCGAAATAGATCTACTCCAAAGTTTTGTGGTTTTAGATGGTAGCGATCAACAATTTTGTTAACCATACTATTAGTGACAGTAAATTCTTCAAGTGCTAATGTCTCCTGTTCAGTCATAATGTTTTTTTGACCAAAATACATTTCTAAGATATATTCTTTTTTTGCGCGTGTACGCATCTTAAAAGCTTTCCAACTCGTGAGTATTTCTTTTAAATAACTTAATCTTTTACGATTATTTTCATAAGATCTCATTAGTTTTTTTTGCCAATAAGGTTTACAATAATAGGATGAATCTGCATAAGTGTCTAATAAAGCAACAATACTTACTATTTTATCTTGCTCCTTTAACTGTCGAGCCATTTCAAAAGCAACGACACCTCCAAACGAAAATCCAGCTAATGCATAAGGCCCTTTCGGATTTATTTTTATGATTGATTCTATATAACAAGCTGCCATTTCTTCTATGGATTCAAACCAATTATCATATCCATTAGGTCCAATTCCTTGAATTCCGTAAACAGGCTGATCTTCATCAAAGTGACTTACTATGTGTATGAAATTTAAAACATTGAGACCAGCACCGTGAATTATAAAAAGGGGAGGCTTGCTACCTTCAGGTTTAACTGGCACTAAATAGCTTGAATTAATTTTGCTATCACTGTTTAATAGTTTAGCAAATTTTTCAATAGTTGAATGTTCAAACAATGCAGAAAGAGGTAATCTTTTTCCTGTTTTTTGTTCGACTTTGTTCATAACCCTTACGGCAATTAAAGAATGACCACCCATTTCGAAGAAATTACTTAAAACATCGATAGTGTCTATATTTAAGACTTCTTTCCAAATAGTTGCTACTATTATTTCTTCCGCTGTGCGAGGTTCAGTATAGTTGGCTATTTTATTAGTTTTATATTGTAATAATACTTTACGATCTATCTTGCCGTTCAGCGTTGTCGGCATTGTCTCCAATACATTAAAATCATGTGGCATTAAATGTGACGGTAATTTTGAAGTCAAAATTTCACGCCATAAGGGGATTTTCATTTTAGCAGTTTCTATGCTGGAATCTGGCACAATATGGGCAATTAGAAAATTTTCATTGGCTAATACAACAGCCTGTTTTATACCCTCAAGTACTATTAAGGCTTGTTCTACCTCACCCGGTTCAATGCGGTGTCCTCTTATTTTAACCTGTTGGTCTAGACGTCCTAAACATTCTATTTCATTGTTTGGAAGTATTTTTCCTAAATCACCTGTAAGGTAAATTTTATCGTCTTGTGTGTTAGAAAATCTGTTTTCAATAAATTTTTCGGCTGTGAGTTCTGGTCTGTTCCAATAGCCTTTTGCAACACCGTCGCCACCAATGGCAATTTCACCAATTTTTCCAGGAGCCACAAGTTGACCTTGTTTGTCAAGGATATAAAATTGCGTATTAGCAATAGGTTTGCCAATGGTTATCAAGGCGTCTTCCTCTTTTATTTGTTTTAAAGATGACCATATTGTGGTTTCGGTTGGTCCATACATGTTCCAAAGACTATCACACTTCTCTAAAAGTTCTTTGGCAAGATCTGCTGGCATTGCCTCTCCACCACAAAGGGCTTTTATAGGTAATGGGAAAGACCAACCAGAATCTAAAAGCATTAGCCAAGTGGTAGGAGTAGCTTGCAAAAAACTGATATTTTCTTTTTTTAGCAACCCCAATAACAGTCGTCCATCTCTAGCAGTTTCTTGGTCAGCGAGTATTAATGTTGCTCCTTTAATAAGCGGTAAATACAATTCTAAACCAGCAATGTCAAAAGAAATTGTAGTGATAGAAAGCACTCTGTCATTTTCGTGAATACCCGGTTCCAAAGCCATACTGCAAAGGAAGTTAACCAGGTTTTTATGTGTAATAGGCACGCCTTTTGGGTTGCCAGTTGATCCAGATGTGTAAAGTAAATATATCACATCATCAGGGGTAACAGTTGTAGATAGCGGTGATGTAGTATATTGGTCTAATACACTCATAGCCTCTTCTATAAAAAGAGTATGTGGCCAAGTTGGTAATGAAGCTGCTACTATTTTACTAGTTATTAAAACTTTGGCATTAGAATCTTTGAGCATAAATTCCAACCGCTCTTTTGGGTATTCAGGGTCTAAAGGAAGGTAGGCTGCACCACATTGTACAATGGCTAACAGAGTATAAAGCAGTTCTGGACTGCGAGGAAAAGAAACAGCAATAAAATCGCCAGATTGAACACCTTGTGTTTTTAAATATTGCGCTAATTGGTTTACCTTTTTATCTAAATCAGCATAAGTAGTTTTCGAATTGTGAAATTCTAAAGCTAAATTGTTAGGTGTAATCTTTGCTTGTTGACGGATTAAATCTGTTAAGGTTACATTTGGATACTGGATTTCTGTATTGTTTACTTTTTTATAAGTTTTTGTATAATCCTGAAATGTAATTTGTTCCAATGTTTTTGATGGGTCTTCAACTATCTTTCGTAATATTTGTTCAAAAGACACCATCATTTTCTGGATAGTTTCTGGTTTAAAAAGAACCTTGTTAAAAGACCATTCTAAAACAAGATTTTTTTCGTTACCGCTGGCATTAAGAAAAATTTCGAAAGTATTGAAAGATTCTGCGGTATTTTTTAAATTAAAATTAAGATTAGAAAAAGCAACGCCATCCGCCATATCTAAACCTATGTTAAAAGCGACAGGTACCAATGGTATTCTAGAAGGATCTCTGGCTACGTTGAGTTTTTGTAAAAGATGACCGAAACTTAGTTGTTGGTTATCGTAAGCATCAAATAGTTCTGTTCTACGTTTACTTAAATAGTCTATAAAACTGATATTTGATATAGGATTACTCCTTAAAGGGAGTAAATTTACACAATGACCAATTAAATCTTTCATAGCTGTTACAGGCTGTCCTGCTGAAGGAACACCTACAACTATGTCATTCTGTCCTGTTAATTGATACAACAAAACCTCAAAACTAGCTAACAAAGTAGTAATCAAACTTGTGCCGACGCTTAAACCTGTTTTTTTTATCGATGCCAATAGCTCTGAATCTAATGAAAAATCTAAACGCTCACTTTCATAAGTTCTTAGAGATGGTCTAGGATTGTCAGTTGGAAGATCTACTATAGGAATAGAATGCTCATACAATTCAATCCAATATTTTTCAATTTCTTTGTATTCATTACTATTTGAAAATAATTGTTCCTCATTTGCATAAATACTAAAAGGTATTGATTCTGGTAGTAAAGGTGTTTTGTTTTCAACAAAAGCGGAATAAATTATCCCTAGTTCATCTAATATGATACTAATAGACCAACCATCGCAAATAATATGATGGATATTTATTATCAAACTATGCTTTACATCAGAAAATTTAATTAAACCTACTCTAAACAATGGTCCATTGGCAAGGTCAAAAATATAATGGGTTTCTACGTTTTTATAATGTTCAAATGCTTCAATTTGAGACTTTTTATCCAAATTTGATAGGTCTAGATTGGTGATAGAAATAGGTAGCTGTTTGAAAATGGACATATGAATTCCATCAGTGCTAAAAGTAGCACGAAGGGACTCGTGACGATTAATCAAAGTTTGAATAGCAAGTTCCATAGCTTGACTATCTAATAATCCATCAAAATCTAATACGTACAAAAGGTTAAAGGCTCTGTTGGCATTGTCCCCCCCAAAATAACAAGAAGTCCATATTTCAGATTGCGATTTTGTTGTGTAAATTACACTTTCAATATCAGCAGTAAGCGGATTTAATTGATTTTTATTTTGAGTATAAGATTGATCGTTCATTGAGATGTGTAAATTTTGGTTTAATTTATATTTGGAGGCCTTAATGTATATAATTTATATTTATAGGTATCAAATGTTCACTTGTTAACTAAAAGATACGTTCAATGTTTTTATAGCTTTATTGGAAACAAAATTATTTTATTTTTTGAAAAAATGGATTTTAAAACCTTGATATATAGCATTTATTACTTAATTCTATTAAATTTTGTTTTCTTTATTTAATAATTTGGCAAATTTTTCAATAGTTGAATGTTGAAATACGGCAGAAAGAGGAATTCGGATACCAGTCTTTTTCTGAATTTTAACCACTATTGTAACTGCAATTATTGAATGACCTCCTATTTCAAAAAAATTACTAAAAATATCAATACGCTCTTTTTTTAAATTTTCTTCCCAAATTTCGGCTACTAACTTTTCTTCATTTGTTCGAGGAGCAGTATATTCTTGTTTGATTTCCGAATTGGATTTATATTCTAATAAAGCTGTTCGATCTACTTTATCATTAAGTGTAGTTGGCATTTTTTCTAAAACATGAAATTCGTGCGGCACCATAAAAGCTGGTAATTGTGAGGCCAGTTCATTTCGCCATAATCGCACCTCATCTAGTTCGTTAGTGATTTCAAAATCTACTATAATAAATGCAATAAGGATATCGGTTTTAGCTACAACAATCGCTGATTTAACACCATCAATTGCCAATAAAGCTTGTTCTATTTCCCCAATTTCAATTCGATGACCTCTCACTTTAACTTGATGATCTATGCGTCCAAGACACACAACTTCATTGCTTGGGAGTAGTTTTCCTATATCGCCTGAAAGATACATTATGTCACCTTTTTTATTTGTAAACTTATTCGGAATAAATTTTTCGGCTGTTAGTTCATCTCTTCCCAAATATCCTTTTCCAACTCCAAGTCCACCAATAGCAATTTCCCCTACGGTGTTCGGCGGCAGTAGATTTAACTGGTCATCGACGATATAATATTGCATGTTTGCAATAGGGCCTCCAACGGAAATCAATGTTTCTTCGGATTTTATATGTTTGCATGAAGAAAAAATAGTGACTTCTGTTGGACCATACAAATTCCAAAGTTCATCGCCTCTTTTTAATAGTTCCTTAGCCACTGGTACAGGTAGCGGCTCACCACAACACCATATCTTTATAGGTAATTTTTTTGACCATCCAGCATCACAAAGCATCAGATAGGTGGTAGTTGTACCAACCATTAATGAAATTTTTTCCTTTTCTAGCATTTCATACAACAGGGTTCCATCTTTCGATGTTTCATGGTCAGGTAAGACTATGGTAGCTCCTTTGAATAGAGGGAAAAATAATTCAAAACTCGCAATGTCAAAAGAAATTGTTGAGATAAATGGAACTCTATCGGTTTCTTTTATGCCAGGTTCATTCTCTAATGCAAAAAGTAGATTGACGACGTTTCTATTCGATATTTTAGCTCCTTTTGGTTTGCCAGTAGAACCGGATGTGTACAAAAGGTATAGTACATTTTCTGGGTTAACCTCTGTTGGAAGTTTTGTTGAAGGATATTGCTCTAATGATGCCATAGCATCATCTATTAATAAAGTGTTGGAACATTTAGGCAAGGTCAAAGACAGCGCTTTACTAGTTAGTAAAAATTTTGCTTCTGAATCTTCCATCATATATTCAACACGCTTTGCTGGATATTCGTGATCTAGTGGAAGATATGCTGCACCACATTGGATAATTGCTAAAATGGCATAAACTAATTCTGGACTACGTGGATAAGAAACAGCTATATAATCTCCAGATTGAACTCCTTGAGATTCTAGGTAATGCGCAAATTGATTTACTCTAATATGTAAATCGCGGTATGATATTTTTGTGTTATTGTATTCGAGAGCAATATTATTGGGTGTAATTTCAGATTGTTTACTCAGTAATTCCGATAATGAAACGTTAGGATATTGAGTTTCTGTGTCATTTAATTCTCTATATAGGTTTGCATAATCTTGATAAATAATTTGTTCTAATGATTTTGATGGATCTTCGACAATTTTTTGTAATATTTGTTCATAAGACACCATCATTTTATTGATGGTTTCTGGTTTAAAAAGAACCTTGTTAAAAGACCATTCAAAGACAAGATTTTTTTCGCTACCTGTTGCATTTAGAAAAATTTCGAAAGTTTCAAAAGATTTTTTATTGTTTTTTAAGTCAAAGTTAAGATTAGTAAAAGTAACGCCATCGGTTATCCCTAAATCAACATTAAAAGTGACAGGAACTAGCGGTATTCTTGAGGAATCTCGAGCCACATTAAGTTTTTGTAAAAGATGGCCAAAGCTAAGCTGTTGATGATCGTAGGCATCAAATAGTTCCGTTTTACGTTTTTTTAGATAGTCTATAAAACTGATATTCGGTACAATATCACTTCTTAAAGGGAGTAAATTCACACAATGACCGATTAAATCATCCATTCCAGCTGCAAGCTGTCCTGCTGAAGGGACCCCAACAACTAAATCTTTCTGACCTGTTAATTGATATAAAAAAAGCTCAAAAGCAGCTGATAAAGTAGTAATAAAACTAGCACCAACGTCTGTGCCAATTTTTTTTATAGGTGTCAATAGATTTGAATCTAATGTAAAATCTAAACGTTGGCTTTCATAAGTTCGTATTGATGGTCTGGGATTGTCAGTTGGAAGATTTACCACAGGTATAGATTGCTCATATAATTCGAACCAATACTTTTCTATTTCTTTATATTCATCACTATTTGAAAATAATTGTTCCTCATCGGCATAAGTACTAAAAGATATCGATTCTGCTAGTAAAGGAGTTTTATTTTCAATTAGAGCGGAATAAATTATACCTAATTCTTGCAACATAATGCCTATAGACCAACCATCGCAAATTATATGGTGAACCGTTATTATCAAACTATTTTTAACATCTGAAAACGTAATCAAACCAACTTTAATCAAAGGTCCATTTACAAGGTCAAAAATATAATGAGCTTCATCATTTTTATAATGCTCAAATGCGTTAATTTGAGACTTTTCATCCAAATTGGATAGATTCAGTTTGCTAATTGTTATAGATAGCTGTTTGAAAATAGACATATAAACACCATCTATACTAAAAGCAGCTCGAAGTGATTCGTGGCGATTGACCAATGTTTGAATTGCTAGTTCAATTGCTTGGGTATTCAATAAGCCTTCAAAATCTATTGTGAACGACAGGTTATAAGCTCTGTTTGCATCATTTCCTCCGAAATAGCAAGAAGTCCATATTTCAGACTGTGATTTTGTAGTATAAATGACCTTTTCTATTTCTGGACTTGCAAATGGTTTAAATTTTTGGCTTTCTTCTAACTTGTTCATTTGATTTATTTTATTTTATTTTTGGTTTAGGTAATTAAAAGTCATAAACTATTATAATTTTTTAAACAACTTTTTATTATTAGCTTTCTTATTCTTTTTTCTTCAAATACATTAAAATTAAATTTATTAACTATTTTTAAGAAGTTAATAATAGGCTACTTATCATAGTAAATCAATACAAAAAAAAGAAAAATATTTCACTATCACTTGCATTTTCTATATAAAGCCATTAAAATCGTTGAATAGCATATTTTTATATTAGGTGCTATTTTTTTTAAAAAATGACAATAAACTTTTAAGTTAATTATATGGGACATTTTTTTTTAACAACTACTAAATTTTTTACTGATCAATACCTTGTTTGATTTACCCTTAATGGTTTATTTATTTATTTATTTATTTATTTATTTATTTATTTATTTCAAATCTGACTAGTTTTCTGTTTTGAAAATCAAAAATCAACTTTTCTTACAATTATAACTTTATCCAAAAAAATACGTTCAAATTAGTAGATTCCCTAAATAAAGGTTTTTCTTATTTCATGACATAAATAGTTTAAAACCAGCAAAATAATTGTTTAATTAAAATGTTGAATATCTAATTAAACACCCTAATAATTATGAAATAAAAATAATATTCACATATATTTTAAAATTTAAATAAAAAGTGTTTATCAGTACAATTAATGGAATAAAATATCGTTTATTTGCAAATATAATGTAGTTTGTCGAGAATATAAGATATTTCATCTATGTTTTTAATATTTAAAGTAATTTCTTATATTTTATTTTAAATCAGCCTATTAAAAGCGTTAATTATCATTTATAGTACTTTCTGCGTAAGTTAATTATCATTAAAAACATATTTTTAGTGTATTTCATCGGATATATTAGATTTTTATCGGTTTTATTTTTTTAATTAAATAATTTTGTACAACAAATAATTACAAATTAATTAAAGCCCCAAAATCGTGAAACCTCTAAATTTAAATATTACAAACCTACTTGTAATTATGATGTTGCTTTTTTCTTTTAAAGGTATTGGTCAAACTACTCTAGCAAATACTAACGATACTATGGAAACCTTTAATGCATCTGGTGACGATGCAACTGGTAGTTCTGGTTCAGTGACCTATTCAATCGGGCAAGTATTCTACACCTATATTGGAGAATCTGTTTACGATGTAGCCCAAGGAATTCAACAAGAAGAATTAAGTCAAACTTTAGATACTCCAGAAAATAGTATTGAACCTAAAGCAGAAATAGTCATTTTTCCAAATCCAACAACAGATTATGTTACTGTAAATATGGAAGGATTTGAGTTTGAAACTGGGCCAGGTTCCTATCAGCTTTATGACCTTCAAGGGAGACTTTTAAAACAAAATACAATCAATCAAAATGAAACTCAGATTGATTTAAATGATCTTAGTTCTTCTATTTATATACTTCAAGTTTATATTAACAACAAAATTTTGAAAACGTTTAAAATATTAAAAAAATAAAATTATGAAACTTATACTTACCATATTATTATTTGTGACTGTTACGCTTAATGTATTTGCACAGGCACCAGAAAAAATGAGTTATCAAGCAATTATTCGGTCACAAACCAATAGCTTGGTAAAAAATTCGGATATAAGTCTTAAAGTTATTGTGCATCAAGGTGCTACAACAGGAACTAAAGTTTATGAAGAAACTCATTTAGTTAAAACAAATAACAATGGTCTAGTTTCTCTTGAAATTGGAACAGGAAATATAACATCAGGTACTTTTAGTGCCATAGCTTGGGAAAAAGGGCCGTATTTTATAGAAACACAAGTAGATGCTACTGGTGGGACAAATTATAACATTATTGGGATTACACAACTTTTGAGTGTACCTTATGCGTTACATGCAAAAACTGCAGAAAGGCTAGTAGGAACTAGTAGTACGAATCCTTCTAAAGCTGTAGTTATACCATTTACTTCTTCTAGAAATATTGCTGCTTCTGATATAAACAATATTATAGAATGTACAACATCAGCAACATTAACATTAACTTCTAACTTTGGAAGCATGTTAGTGGGTGATACTATTAATTTAGAAGCTCACAATGGAGCTGTTTTATCAATACAAGCATCCTCAGGTGTAACAATTAACTATTCGAATCTTAATGCACAGTTTACGAGTACACCTGGAAACGTAAGGTTCGGGTTACTAAGAAAATCAGGCCTTAATGCTTACATAATATCAGGACAATGAAACATTTAATTTATTTTTTACTCTTTTCCTCTGTAGTTTTTTCGCAAAACTATAACTATGGTATTGATGAGCCTAAAAAAAGCATGGTTCAATCAATACCAGTAGTAAATAACCAATTAGAAGAAATTGAATATTTTAAAGCTTATTTTTTACCTATAACTAAAAAAGCGACTTTACAAGTAGCTTTGGATACTTATGGGTCAGTGCGTTTGGAAAAAGGAGATTATTCAGGTGTTAATATAGTGATGAAAAGTAATCAAAGACTATATGGGCATCCAGCCTTAACCAAAATGTCAAATATAACAATAGCTGCCGGAAGTAGTAATGTAAATATTGAAAGTTTAATACCAACTTTAATTACGCTACAATCAGGTGGTGTAATTTCTAATTGTACTATAAAAACAATAAAATATTGTTCAATTGTAGGTACAAATGTTATGATTGAAAATAATTCATTTATTGATATTATTGGTTCTATAAGTTTAAATTGTGCAACATCTGGATACTTTAGAAATAATAAAATAATAAAACATCAAGTTCAAACAAACACTATTAACCTTCTGATGAAAGGGAATAGCAGCACTCCTAGTTATGGAAACGTTCACTTACATACTAATTTTTTAACACCTTTAGGGGATGTTACGGATATTGATGGGTTACAATCTGCAACTTTTATAGGTCTTGATAGCGAAGGTTGGAATTTAACTGGTCAAGGAACTAAAGCAATGTTTTATGCTAAAAACATGGGTAATGTAAAAATAACTGATTTTGGTGGAGGGAATGGTTATTCTCAAGTTAAAACAGCCTCTTTTGATATTGATGCGAATAATTTGTTTTTTTTAAATAAAGATTTATATTATGCAACAGATGTAATTTCACCAAGAACTAATATGTCATTAACTAGTGGAATTAATGGGTATAGTAGAAGTGCCGGAACGGTTACAGGATATGATCTTATTAATCATTTAAACTCAAGTACAGATGTTTTATATAATAACACTGTCCAATCTTCTATTATTAGTGACCCGACAATTCTTGCTAATGTTACAAAGAGTATATTAGGAACTCAAAATACGCCATGGGCTAGACCAACTTGGGAGAACTTGCCCGACCCATTAGGGACAAATTGGAAAAGTGAAAGAGTTGGTAAGTCAGATCAAACAAGTTATATCCAAGGTTTAATTGATACTAAAGGCATTGCTGAATTACCTGAAGGAGTTTTTTATATTGGCTCTACTTTAAAAATACATTTAGACGGAGCACATGGAATAATAGGAAAAGGAACAGGTAAAACAGTTATAGTTGGTTTAACTGATGATTTTCCTTTATTAACTCTTGATAATGGTACAGATAGTAATTTTTATTTAGCTCATTTAACACTTCAGGGTGGTAAAGTTGGAATATATGCAGCAGGAAAAATTGATGGAGTAGGTATAGGCCAGATTGCATTTCAAAATCTAAAATATATTATATTTAGAGACCAAACTTATGGTATTCAATTACATCAAATATTTGGTCTTGATAATAACTTCTTTGACCACTTAGGGTTTGTTAATTGCAGTAAAGGTTTTTTTCAAGATCCTGTTACACCTTATGCTGGAGATTATAATACTTCAAGTTATATAGATAAAACAGTTTTTTATAAAAGTCAATTCATTAATTGCAGCACGGCAATTTCGATGTTAGCCACAAGAGCAGATAATTTAAACTTATGGGTGGATTGTAAATTTGATAGAGGTCAAAAAGCACTAGATTTAGGTTCACAAAATTTCCCTTTAGTTGCAAATTGTGATTTTACTAATTACACAGGAACAAATGTTATTAAAAGTAATGTTATTTCAATTTATAATTCAAATTTCTATAATAATAATCCAAGTAGCGGAATGATTAGTACAATAAGGGGTAATATTGAAGGTTGTAATTTCTTAGATAATGCTTCTTTATTCTCTCCTGTAGAATTTAATGCTACTCAAAGTTATATTTTTAATTCTACAATTAAAGGCGATGTAGTAGTACCGAGACCATCAAATACGTATTTTATGTATTCTGCAGTGTTTTCAAACAGTAAATTATTAGCTAATCCGACGCTTAGTAAATTATTAGTAAATGTGAAAGCGGGTGTGCCAACAGTAATTATAAACGCAACTCCAAACCCTTATCCTCAACTTTTAGTAACTCAATAAAAATAACATCATCCAATAAACAAAATTTAAGTTTAAGGAATGATCAAATTAAAAAACCAAAAAAAAGAGGTTCAGATGCTTAATCTGAACCTCTTTTTTTTAGTGCTGTCACATAGGATTTCAAATCTTAGATATCTTCTTTAGAGAACTTGATTTTCTTTTGTGTTTATACTTTTTAGTAATGATATTTGATTCTAATTCTACGATAACTCTCCTCTATTTTTAGCTTTCTATTTCTTGCATTGGCATCTTTTTCCTGTTTTTTATTGTGAATGCTTTCAAAGAATCCTTCTAATCAATTATATGTTAATCTAAACAAAAATAAAGTTTAGTTTGTTGAGAATAATGGTAAGATAACATCGTTAATATTATTTTTCTGTCATTAAATCAAGTAAACGATAGTCAAAATATATTATAAATTGTACTTAATCGGATTTTAAAATCCTTTGGACAGATTTATTATTTAAATTTAAAAACCTTACATATTTTTGAAAAATAAATAAAAGATGAGTCAAAAAAAACATTTTTTTTACTATGTATTTTTTTTAATATTTTGTATATCAGGTGGTTAATTCTGAATATAAATTATTTATTTATAAGACATAGCTCCATACTTTATTAGTATGAAAATACGAGAATAAGAAAATTAATTAGAGAATTTCTAGACCTATATACATTAAAAAGAGCAACAAGAAATTATTCATTTTTTATAAATAAATATTTGAAACATAGAAAACGCATACACTATTTTTTTAAATAATATACATTACAAATAACCAAATTTTTAATTTTTAAACCTACAAAAATGAAAACAGGAATAACCTTTAGTGCCTTTGATTTATTACATGCTGGACATGTTAAAATGCTTGAAGAAGCGAAACTTAAATGTGATTATCTAATAGTTGGTTTACAGACCGATCCTACAATAGATCGTCCAACAAAAAATAAACCCACTCAAACAGTTGTCGAGCGCTACATACAACTAAAGGCGTGTAAGTTTGTTGACGAAGTGGTTCCTTATGCTACAGAACAAGACTTAGAAGATATTTTGAAGTCTTTCATCATTGATTTGCGAATTGTGGGTGATGAATATAAAGACAGAGATTTTACAGGGAGAGCTTACTGCGAGGAAAAGGGAATCGAGTTGTATTTTAATACTCGTGACCATCGTTTTTCGAGTTCTAGTCTACGTCGGGAAGTGTTTCAAAAAGAACTTTTAAACACATATTAATGGCAATTAGTAATGAATAACTCCAGTGGTTTTAACTAGAGGAATTGAAAGTAGATTGTTTCTTCTTTCCTGAAAAAGTCTGTTGAGACAATTTCTTGAGCTTTTTTATGGGCAGTCATTTTTTAAAAAAAGAGTATTGCAATTAAAATTTTTTCAATAAAACAATAGGGGTTGGAGATATTGAAAATTGTAAAATAAGCAATTCCATTATGTTGAAATTCCACAAACATTTTACAAATATTATTGAAGTTTATCACCTTAATTTTATTGTGTAAAAAACATCAAATTAATTCAAATGAAAACAAGAGCTAAACAAGCAATCAGAATTTCTTTACTACTACAGTAAAATACAATTCAATATAGTACAACGTCAAAAAAATATTAAAGAGTCCCGATGTCAAACGAAAAAAGAATGATAACTTCTGAAGATTTTGATTTAGCAGTTCAACTAATTGCTAATTATAAATTGCAATTGGATAAAGAGTTAAAAGATTTTTCGATTAGGAATCAAAAAATCAATATTCAAGGAGATATAAAAGAAAGTACCTTTAGGGTACTTCAGAAGTATTATCAGATACATTATGCCACAAGGCTACAGTGGGAAGATTTGAAAGCCATGGATAGACATCTTTTGAAAACTCTAGATTATGATAAAATTAAGCTCCTGAAAGGCTATAAGCGGATGTCTTTGTACAATCTTAAGAAATTAATGATTGCTCATTCTATTTTAGAAAATGAGGAATTTGATCTAAATAAATCTAAATTAGATTTTGATTATTCTTAAAATATCCGATTTAGTAATCGATAAAATACTATTAATATATTTTTGAACAATCAAAAAACAGTTTTACATAAATGAGGAAGTAGATTTGCTAATTAGTAATCCGAATTAAGTTTAAATAAAATGGGATTAGGATTGTAAATTTGATTTACAAGACTTGGAAATAAAATGATAGAGTATAACTTAAAATTATTCCAAAATGACGAATATTTGAAAAATAGAGGTTACACTAGTTTGAATTATTTCGAGTAGTATTATATTATGTTTATATTTGAAAAAAAATTAAAAATTAAAATGAAAATCAAAAATATTTGTTGTCTAGGTGCAGGCTATGTAGGGGGTCCAACTATGTCGGTCATCGCCTTGAAATGTCCAGAAATAAAAGTAACTGTAGTTGATTTAAATGAGGCACGTATTGCTGCTTGGAATGATGAAAACTTAGACAACTTACCAGTTTATGAGCCAAGACTTGCAGAAGTAGTTGGAGAAGCTCGAGGTCGTAATCTTTTTTTTTCCACTGATGTTGATGCAGCAATTGATGCAGCTGATATGATTTTTATTGCCGTTAATACACCAACTAAAACTTATGGTGAAGGAAAGGGTATGGCGGCCGATCTTAAATTTGTTGAATTGTGCGCCAGACAAATTGCCCGAATCGCAAAAAGCGATAAAATCATTGTTGAAAAATCGACATTACCAGTTCGTACAGCCGAGACCTTGCAAACAATACTGGAAAGCACTGGCAATGGAGTGCAATTCGAAGTCTTGTCTAATCCGGAATTTTTGGCGGAAGGGACGGCTATCGAAGATTTATTTAATGCCGATAGAGTATTGATTGGAGGGAAACAAACCCCAAAAGGGAAAGAAGCTATTCAAGCTTTGGTTGACGTTTATGCACATTGGTTGACGCCAAAGCAAATTTTAACAACAAATGTTTGGTCTTCTGAATTGTCTAAATTAACTGCTAATGCTTTCTTAGCGCAACGTATATCTTCTATAAATGCACTTTCGGCTTTATGTGAAGCTACAGAAGCTAATGTTGATGAAGTGGCTAATGCCATTGGAACAGATAGTCGTATAGGGCCTAAATTTTTAAAAGCTTCGGTAGGCTTTGGAGGTTCTTGTTTTCAAAAAGACATTTTAAATTTGGTTTATTTATGTCGTTATTTTAATTTACCCGAAGTAGCTAATTATTGGGAGCAAGTGATAATTTTAAACGATTATCAAAAATCCCGTTTTGCCAAAAAAATTATTAGTTCGTTATTTAATACTGTTAGCGACAAGAAAATAGCCTTTTTGGGTTGGGCTTTTAAAAAAGATACGAATGACACCCGAGAGTCTGCCGCAATCTATGTAGCCGAACATCTTATTGAAGATGGTGCACAAATACACGTTTATGATCCTAAAGTTTCTGAGTCAAAAATAAAAGCCGATATGAGTTATTTATGGGAATTAAATGGACTTACAGAGAAAAGAATAGCATCAAAACTAAAACAAATTTTTGTATACAAGACACCAATGGAGGCTTTAGATCAAGCTCATGCAGTTGCAATATTAACTGAATGGGACGAATTTAAAACTTATGATTGGAAAACTATTTATTCCAACATGTTCAAACCAGCTTTTGTATTTGACGGACGTAATATTTTAGACGTTGAACAACTAGTCGCAATTGGTTTTCAGGTAAAAGGGATTGGGAAAGGTTGAGAGAATCAATTGTAAAAAAAATCTATTTTTAATTATTTTATTTCCATTTCTTGAAAGATATTTTTATAAAACTTAAACAGCATCCTGATTATGATAAGATCGTAAGTTGGGGAAAATTAATTTCGATTACTGGAAGTGCTCAAATTATTGTACAGGCTTTAAGTTTTTTTTCAGGTATCTTAGTAATTCGTTTGTTACCCATTCAGGAATATGCCTTTTATACCTTGGCCAATACCATGTTGGGGACTATGACAGTACTTGCTGATGGTGGCATCACTACCGGAGTTATGGCTCAAGGCGGAAAAGTTTGGCAGGATAAGCAAAAAATGGGAATTATTTTAGCGACTGGTTTAGATTTAAGAAAAAAATTTGCAATTGTAAGCTTATTAGTATCTCTACCCATTTTATTTTATTTGTTACTACATAATGGTGCAAGTTGGGTAACATCCATACTTATTGCCTTAGCATTAATTCCTGCTTTTTATGCAGCCTTGTCAGACTCTTTGCTTGAAATTGTACCCAAATTGCACCAGGCAATACTTCCACTGCAAAAAAATCAAGTTGGAGTTAGTTTGGGCAGGTTATTATTGACAGCGTTGACTATGTTTGTATTCCCTTGGGCATTTATAGGTATTTTAGCTGCAGGAATACCAAGAATTTTGGGCAATATTCATTTACGAAAAGTTGGGTATGAATTAGCGGATAAGTACCAAAAACCAGATATAGAAATTCGTAATGAAATTTTGGTTTTAGTTAAGCGAATCATGCCAACATCTATTTATTATTGTGTTTCAGGGCAAATTACTATTTGGCTTATTTCTGTTTTTGGCAATACAACTTCTTTGGCACAATTAGGTGCGTTAGGCCGATTAAGTGCAATCTTATCTATATTAGTGGCAATTGTAGCGGCTTTAATTATTCCCCGTTTTGCTAAATTAGCGTCGGATAAAAATTTGTTATTGAAACGGTATTCACAAATAATGGGGTTGTTAATTATTATATTGAGTTTAATTATTATTGTGGTTTATTTGTTTCCAATACCAATTCTATGGTTACTTGGTGATACCTATAAAGAATTGCCTTATGAGTTATTATTAAGTGTTATAAGTAGTTGTATTGGCTTATTGGGAGGAATATCTTTTTCCCTATATAGTTCAAGGGGCTGGGCTATGTCACCTATTGTTTTAATTTTAATTAATTTGTTGGCAATTATTGTTTTTGCTAGCCTATTAGATTTAAATAGTTTAAAAGGTGTTTTATTTTTCAATATAGCTATAGGTTTAGTTGCATTATTACAAACGATTTTCTTTTATATCTATAATATTATTCTTATTAAATAATAATTAATATGAATCAACCTAATAAAATAGCTTTGATATATAATAAAGTTTTTAATTTTGTTAATCTAATATCATTTTTTATCCTTAAAATAAGAGGATTACAAGGAGGTAAAAACTCACATATAGAAAGTATTAGGTGTAATTGGCCCAACAAATTAATTTTAGGTAGTAACTGTGAAATACAGAATGAAGTAGATTTTAGAATTTGGCACCCATACAATGATAGTTCATTTATTAAATTAGGTGACAATGTATTTATTGGTCATGCTTGCGAATTTGTTTGTAATGAAAGAATTATCATAGGAAATAACTGTTTAATAGCCAGTAAAACAACATTTAATAATACAGGACACGAATATAAAATAGGCATAAATATTAATTTGCAAGCAATTACAAGTGAGGAGATTATACTAGAAGACGATGTCTGGATAGGTACATCGTGTGTTATTTTACAAGGAGTTACTATAGGTACAGGATCCGTAATTGCAGCAGGTTCTGTTGTAAATAAATCAATACCAGCAAATGAAGTTTGGGCAGGAGTACCCGCACGTTTCATAAAAAAAAGAATATAAAATATGATTTCATCAGTTTGCACCTTATTTGAAGGACATTACCATTATGGTGTTGCTGCTCTTTCTAATTCACTTTATAGCAATGGTTTCCGTGGTACCGTTTATGTTGGTTATCGTGGAGAATTACCCAATTGGGCTTTAAAAGGTAAAAAAGAGTCAATAGGAAATTGGAAAGATGTAATTACGTTATGTCCAACTGAAGGATTAGAGCTTGTATTTATTGCTCTTACAACAAATTATAGTTTGACTAATTATAAGCCTGATTTTATGTTAGAATTATGGGAAGGCCCAGCAAAAAAATCAGAAGCTTTATTTTATTTTGATCCAGATATTGTAGTAGATGATTCTTGGTCTTGTTTTGAACAATGGGTAAATTGTGGTGTTGCACTTTGTGAAGATGTAAATTCTCCATTGCAAGAATTCCATCCTAGAAGAGTTGGATGGAAAAATTATTATAATACACATAATATAAGTCTAACTTTTAAAAATGAAACCTATGTAAATGGAGGTTTTGTTGGACTTTTAAAAAATGATATTTCATTTTTGACTCTGTGGATTATACTACAAGAGAAAATGGGAGATGCTATAGGAGGCCTTGAAAATTCTATTTTTTCAAAACAGACATATATTTCAACCATACCAAAAATGGAAGGGTTTCAAATATTTGACAAATCAGATCAAGATGCACTTAATGCAACTATTGAAGCTTATAATGGTTCCTATAGTTTCATGGGTAAAGAAGGTATGGGGTTTGTACCGGGAAAAGCAACAATGTTTCACGCATTAGGTATAAATAAACCTTGGAATGTAAATTTTATACTTAAATCATTTAACGGAAGAATTCCAAGACTTGTTGATGAATATTATTGGAAATATACAGATCAGCCTATCATTTCCCATACTAAAAGTGAAATAAGTAAAAAAAAGCTGGCTATTAAGATTAGTAAATTTATAGGAAGGTTTTATAAAGTTTGAAAATTTTTCTAATCAAAATTACATGAAAATCCTTTTTATATGTGGCTCATTAGAACCAGGCAAAGATGGTGTAGGCGACTACACACGTCGCTTGTGTGGTGAACTTATTAGAACAGGTCATGAAGTACAAATATTATCATTGTGCGACTATCAAGTAACCTCTTTTACATTAGATTTTCAGGAAATAGAAGTAATAAAAGTTGTTACAAATCGGATACCTAAAGCAACTTCAAATGAGCAAAGGTTTTCTTGGTCTCAAGATATTCTAAATGAATTCCAGCCCGATTGGATTTCTTTGCAATTTGTACCTTACAGCTTTAACCCAAGGGGATTGCCTTTTTGGTTACCTTCTTTATTTAAGAAATTAAAAGGAAATCACAAATGGCATATCATGTTTCACGAATTGTGGATTGGAATGGATTTGCACGCTACATTAAAAAGTAAGTGTATAGGCTTATTACAAAAAAGGTTAGTTTCAACAATTTTAAAAGAAAAAATAATAATAAATACACAAACAGATTTATATCAATATAAAATAGCGTCTCTTGGATTTAATGCACAGATACTGCCATTATTCAGTAATATAATTAAAAATAGTGAATCCTATATACAAACAAATGAAGATGAATCAGAATTGAAATTTTGTATTTTTGGAAGCATTCATTATGGAGCACCAGTAGAAAAATTCATTGAAGAATTGAAACTAGTTTTATTTGAATCAAAAGAAAAAAGAATAGTAAAGTTTGTATTTATTGGTCATAGTGGTGTTGCTATTGAAGAATGGAAAAAAGTATTGTTGGTTAATAAAATTAATTTTGAAATAACTGGATTTGTTACTGACAAAGAAATAAGCAGTATATTGTCGAGTTGCCAATACGGAATTTCTACAACACCCTACATTTTAAATCAAAAAAGTGGTAGCTTGGCAGCAATGTTTGATCACCAATTATCTGTTTTGTCTGTTGCCAGAAATTGGACAGTAAATGGGTTTAATCAGGAGCCATTTTTAAATTTAATGAATTATGAAAACAAAGAGTCTATAAAAGATTTTTTGAACAAAAAATTTATACAATCGAACAATAATAATTTAGAATTTGTAGCAGTAAAATTTTTAGAAGGACTAAAATAAGTATAAATTATGGCTACATTCAAATATTTATGGAAAAACAGGGTTAAGCATCATTGGTTTAGTAAATTGTTTTTTAAAAGTTGGGCCAAGCGTTTATTAACTTTGGCAGAATTAATGAAAAATAATAATAGAAGAAAAAAACTAATTAATAGTGGTGCTTATATTGCTGAAACTGCGGAATTAGGAATTGTTAATATCAACGGAAAAAAAGACAATTTGATTATAGGTGATTTTAGTACTTTGGGCAGAGTTGAGATAGCCTTACATGACAAAGTGACTATTGGTAAATATGTATGCATAAATGATGGAGTGATTATTTTAAGTGCGTCTCACGATGTTTCAGATTCATTATGGCGACATAAAAAAGCCCCCATATCTATTGGTGATTATGCCTGGATTGCAACGAATGCTATCATTTTGCCGGGGGTACATATTGGAAAAGGTGCCGTTGTTGGAGCAGGTGCCGTTGTAAGTAAAAATGTAAGTGATTATGCAATAGTAACTGGAAATCCAGCAAAAGAAATTGAAAAAAAGAGAACAGAAAATTTGAATTATAACCCTTGTGAATTTCTTGCAACAAATAACGCCTGGTTAAAATGATATTATTTTCTCATCCTACATTAAATGCTAATGCTAAAGCATTGATTAACGGTTTACACAAAAATAAAATTTTATTTAAATTATATACTTGTGTTGCTATTTTTCAAGGTCAATTATTATTTAAGTTAGGAGAAAATCCTAAACTTAAAGATTTAAAAAGACGAAGTTTAGATAAAACTTGGCAAAAATTTACTCTATCAAACCCTTTTTATGAAATAGGACGATTATTAGCTTCCAAATTAAAGCTTGAGTTTTTAATAGCACACGAAAAAGGTTTTTTTTGTATTGACAAAGTTTATCAAAATCACGATAAATGGGTGGCCAGTAAATTGGTTCAATCAAAAAAGGAAGGCATTACAGGAGTATATGCATACGAAGATGGCGCATTAGCTACTTTTACTAAAGCAAAACAATTGAATTTAAATTGTATTTATGATTTACCAATTGGTTATTGGAAAAGTGCTCGGTTGTTAATGCAAAAAGAATTTGATTTCAACCCAGATTGGTCTAGTACACTTACAGGTTTTAATGATTCTAAACTCAAGTTAGAAAAAAAAGATCAAGAATTGGCTTTAGCTGATGTGGTTTTTGTAGCCAGTAGTTTTACCAAAAAAACATTGGAAGAGTATTCAGGAAATTTACCAGAAATAAAAGTTATTCCGTATGGCTTTCCACTGGTCAGTCAAAAAAAACAGTATCAATCCCTAGTTAATCGGAAATTAAAAATTTTATTTGTGGGAGGCTTGTCCCAACGAAAAGGACTTTCTTATTTATTTGAGGCCGTTGAAGGATTAGAAAACAAAGTAGATTTGACGATTATAGGTCATAAAGCAGTTCCAAACTGCAATGCATTAAATACAGCTTTAGAGCAACATCATTGGATTCCATCATTGTCACATGATCAAGTATTGGCTTGTATGCGTGAACACGATGTTTTTGTTTTTCCCTCTCTCTTTGAAGGTTTTGGTTTAGTCATTACAGAGGCAATGTCACAAGGGGTTCCTGTTATAACAACAGATCGTACAGCAGGACCCGATATAATCGAAGATGGGGTGGATGGATGGATTGTTCCAGCCGGATCTTCAATAGCAATAAAAGAAGTATTCGCAACAATACTCGAAACACCAGTAATAGTAGAGCAATTTGGACTTGCTGCTCAACAAAAAGCTCAAACAAGACCATGGTCGGTTTATGGTCAAGAAATGGCAAACGCACTTTCTTCCTTAAAGATTGTATAAAAAAACAGATTAATGAATACATTTTCAGAACAGGAGGTAGTACCAAATTATAATTCAATAAAAATAGCCATATGGTTGTATTTTTTTCTTTGGATTTTTGAAGGAGCATTGCGTAAATGGATATTACCTAGTCTAGCCACTCCATTGTTGGTTGTCCGTGATCCAATTGCTATTTACATAATAATTAGGGCTTTTTATTTGAATGTAAAATTTGTAAATCCCTATGTAGTTTTTAGTTCAATTTTCACACTATTTGGTTTGGCAATTACTCTGACTTTTGGACATGGTAATCTATTTGTGGGTCTTTATGGAGCCAGAATTATGCTGCTACATTTTCCAGTAATTTTTATAATTGGTTCAGTTTTCACTAAACAAGATGTATTAAAAATGGGTCGCGTATTACTTGCAATAAATATATTGATGACGATAATTGTTTATTTTCAATTTAGTAGTCCTCAATCGGCTTTCATAAACGTTGGAATTGGTGGCGAGGGTACTGCAGGATTTACTGGGGCTATGGGATACAGTCGTCCACCCGGAACATTTTCTTTTACAGCAGGTCTGTCTGTTTTTTATTCAATAGTATCTGTTTTTATTTTTTACTTTTGGTTATCAAAAGAGTATTGTTCTAAGATTTTGTTATATGCTAGTACGATTACTTTAGTTATAGCTTTACCTATAACTATAAGCCGTGGTGCTGTGGTTGCTGTGTTAATAGTAGGATTATTTGCGATTATTGCGGCAGGAACAAACGGCAAATCACTAATTAAATTATTATTCACAGGTTGTGTTTTTTATATCGTAATCTTAGTATTACAGGAATATACAACAATATTTAATTTGGGTACGGAGGTGTTTATGGATCGTGTTGAATCAGTAAACGTCGCTACAAAAGGAGGTTTTAGAGAGTCCATTTTATTGAGGGCAATCAATGACTTAATTGGTCCATTTGTTGAATTATTAAATCAACCGTTATTTGCTGGAAACTTAGGGATGGGCACGAATGCTGGAGCTCAAATGTTAACTGGTAAAACTACTTTCCTAGTTTCTGAAAATGAATTCAATCGCTTGAGTGGTGAGCAAGGTATAATTTTTGGCGGAGGTTTGATCATTATACGAGTTTTATTAGCTATTGTCATTGTAATGAAGGCTTGGAGTTTGCCTAAAGAGCAAAAATTATTACCTTTTATTTTGTGTGGTACGGCTTGTATTGCATTAGTTCAGGGGCAATGGGCTCAACCAACTATTTTAGGTTATGCAGTTATTGTGGTAGGCTTCGTAATGGCAAGTTTAAAAAAAGAGATAGAACCTTTGCAAAAGTAAATTTATGAGATCAAAAATAATTTTAATTGGAAATTATAAACCTGATAATCAATACAGTATGCTGATTTTTGAAGCATTAATGGTAGAGGGGTATACAAAATTGAATCTCAATGTAAATGTAATTCGTCCGCATAAAATATTTGGAAGAATCAGTTTCAATAAATTAAGTTTATTAAAATGGTTTGGATATTTAGATAAATTTTTGTTGTTTCCAATGCAGATTTTATTTTTCAGACTAAAAAACTGGTTGCTTTTCAATGAAATTCACTATCATATTTGTGATCATTCCAATGCTTTTTATCTATACTTTCTACCCCAAAAAGATGCAATTATAACGTGTCACGATGTGCTTGCTATTAGAGCAGGTCTAGGATATACGGATACATATTGTTCTACTACAAATTCAGGTAAAGTATTGCAAAAAATAATTATAAATGCTTTATCCAAAGCCAAAAAATTAGCCGCAGTTTCTGAATTCACTTTAAATCAAATAAATGAAATTGATACCCAACCCAATCTCAAAAAAAAATGGATTTGCATTCACAATGCCTTGTCTGCTAAATTTCAACCGATGATTGAAAGTGAAATTCAAGAGGTTTTAAAAAGACTTACACCACTATTTGATAAACCTTTTATTTTGCATATTGGTTCAGATTTGGAGCGAAAAAATAGAAGATTATTAGTAAAAATGGTATATGAATTGCAAAATGAATGGGACGGTTTATTGGTTTTAGCAGGAGAGCCATTAAATTCCGAAAATTTTGAATTGATAGAAAAATTAAATCTAACAGATAGAGTAATACATATACACTATCCTACAGATACCGAAATTATAGCACTATATTCGAAGTGCGAAGCAATGATTTTCCCATCATTTTCCGAAGGTTTTGGATGGCCTATTATTGAAGCTCAGGCTTGTGGAGCTCCTGTTATTACAAGCAATAAAGCTCCAATGATGGATGAAGTTGGTGGAAAAGCAGCATTATATGCTGATCCAGACGATGCTCTTTCGTTTGCAAATGAATTTCGAAAATTTTACAATAAAGAATTTCGAAATGAAGTTATTAGTCTTGGTTATAGAAACACAAAAAGGTTTAATTTTGAAAACACAGTACGTCAATATGTTGAATTAATAAATATGTAATTATGCTATTTTTAAAAATAATGACTGTTGTTTTACCTTGGCCACTTAAGCGATTTATTTTAGTCAAGTTTTTTAAGTATGAAATCCATCCATCAGCTAAGATTGGATTCTCTTGGATTTATCCACAAAAACTTATTATGGATGCTAATTCTCAATTTGGACATTTTAATGTTGCTATACATTTAGATAAAATTATAATCGGAGAGCACTCTAGTGTAGCGAGGGGCAACTGGATAACAGGATTTCCAACTAATACTATTTCCAAACATTTCTCACATCAAAAAGATCGTGAATCAAATTTAATTATCGGTCAACATTCTGCCATCACAAAAAATCATCATATTGATTGTACCAATGTGATTCAAATTGGAAATTTTGTAACAATAGCAGGTTATTCGAGCCAATTACTAACCCATTCAATCAATATAGAAAAGAATATTCAAGACAGTAATCCTATAAGAGTAGGAGATTATTGTTTTGTAGGGACTTCGTCAATTATTTTGGGTGGTGCCACCTTACCTTCTTATAGTGTTCTAGGTGCAAACTCATTATTAAATAAATCATATTCGATTCCATATCGTTTATACGCTGGAAATCCAGCTAAGGAAATCAAACAATTGTCAGAAGACTGTCAGTACTTTCATCGAAAAGTTGGTTTTGTCTATTGAAAATATAAACGTCTTGAAACTAATAGTTTTATTATGAAAATAATCCATTTTATTGCTGGGATTGATAAAAAAGAAGGCGGCACTGCCGAATATATGAGATTATTGGGTTCAGAGTTAAAAAACCATGTTGAAATAATTGTTGCAACAGGAATTTCCTCTAATCCTATTGATATTGCTGGTGTCAAAATTAAATTTTTTGAGACAAGTGTTTCAAGATGGTTTTCTATGTTGAAAGAGTTTAAACTATTCTTACTTGCCGAAAAACCGGATATTGTTCATATAAACGGTATTTGGAGTCCTCAAAACTGGGGGTTTCAAAAAGTGGCGCAAGAATTAGGAATAAAGGTAATACTTTCTCCACATGGTATGTTGGAACCTTGGATATTGGCTCAAAATCCTTGGAAAAAAAAATTAGGATTATTTTTATATCAAAAAAAAGCCATTCAAAGTGCATTATGTTTGCATGCAACTGCTCAAATGGAAGCCGATAATATTAGAGCTTTAGGGTTTAAAACTCCTATTTATATTATTCCAAACGGAATTGATTTAATTGATGTTAAAGAAGTTAAACAATATTATGGAACCCAAAAAATGGTATTTTTGTCTCGTATTCACCCTAAAAAAGGAATTGAATTACTGTTAGAAGCATGGCGAAATTGTAATACAGACGGTTGGACACTTGAAATCGCAGGCAATGGAGATGAAAATTATATCGAAAAATTAATTCAGAGTGCTCAGGATTTTAAAAATGTTAATTTTGTTGGAGCAAAATATGGGGAAGATAAGTGGGACTTTTTGCGATCAGCAGATGTAATGGTTCTACCCACGCATAGTGAAAATTTTGGAATAGTAATAGCCGAAGCTTTGGCAATAGGTGTTCCAGTGATAACGACTCAAGGAACACCTTGGGAAGATTTAGAGATAAACCAATGCGGATGGTGGATTAATTTATCTGTCGAGAATTTACAAAAAACCATAGAAACGGCAATTCATATTTCTACAAATGACTTGAAAAAAATGGGAAATCAAGGAAAAAAACTTGTGGCAGAAAAATATGAGATTAAAGTCGTAACAACTAAAATAATAGAATTATATAAAAAAGTTCTTAATTAAAAACACACACCATTGGATTTATCAACTTACAGTCATTCTTTTAGTCTAAAAAATAAAATTTCAAGATTACTATGGAATTTTATCAGGTTAATAGTGTTTCGTCCTTTTGGCTCTCGGTTATTTAAAAAATGGAGAGTTTTAGTTTTAAAATGTTTTGGAGCAAAAATCGAATGGTCCTCGCATGTCTATGCCTCTGTAAAAATATGGGCACCTTGGAATTTAGAAATAGGAGCAAATTCTAGTTTAGGACCAAATGTAGATTGCTACAATCAAGGGAATATAAGTATTGGGTCTAATACTATTATTTCACAAAAAACATATTTATGTGCCTCAACCCACGAATATACCAAAAAAGATTTTCCTTTGATACTCAAACCAATTAAGATTGGGAATGGTGTTTGGGTTGCTGCCGATGCTTTTATAGGACCTGCGGTAGTCATAGGAAATAATGCAGTAATCGCAGCACGTTCTGTAATTATCAAAGATGTGGATGAAAATACCATAGTAGGAGGGAATCCTGCCAAACTAATAAAATCGAGAAACTTTGAATAAAATTCCTATATCCGTAATCGTTTCTGTCAAAAACGAAGCGCTAAATTTGCCTTCTTGTCTGGAAAAACTAAGCCGTTTCTCCCAAATAATCATTGTAGATTCAGGCAGTACAGACGATACTATAGCTATTGCTACAGCTATGGGAGCCGACGTACTACAATTTAATTGGAATGGAAAATTCCCTAAAAAACGCAATTGGGCACTTCAAAACGCAAACCTTCTCCACGAATGGATTTTGTTTCTTGATGCTGATGAATTTGTTACTGATGAATTTGTCAATGAAGTAGAAATTAAAATCCAAGATCCCAATTATAATGGTTTCACCATACAGTTTGAAAATTATTTTATGGGTAAGAAACTAAGGTATGGTTATGGGTTTAAAAAATCGGCTCTTTTTAAGAAATCCAAAGGAGCTTATGAAAAAATCGACGAAGATTTGTGGAGCCACTTGGATATGGAAGTACACGAACATCCTATTATTGAAGGTAAGGTGGGTGTAATTAAAGCTAAGGTTGTTCATAAAGATTTTAAAAACTTAGACCATTACATTGCTAAACACAATGCATATTCCACTTGGGAAGCGCAAAGGTATTTACAATTGAAGCAATCTAAAAACACGCATTTATCCTTAAATCAGAAAATTAAATATAGTCTTCTCAATACAGGATTACTTCCTGCTGTCTATTTTATTGGTGCCTACTTTTTTAAATTGGGTTTTCTAGACGGTAAAGAAGGTTTTTATTTGGCACGTTTTAAGTCACATTACTTTTTTCAAATTCAGGCTAAAGTTGATTCGTTGAAAGTGAAATGATGTTAATCAATTGATAATGATTTTTTTAGAAGTAGAAATTGCTTATTATAATTAAAATTAGTTATTTATTGTGACAATATTATACTAATTTATACAAAGGACGAATTATCAATATGTAAGTACGGTTAGATAAATAATTCTAAATATTTGGGATTGAATTAAAAATAATTAAATAAAAAAAATATGAATATTGCATTTAATATTAACAAGCTAGCAATGATAGGTTTAGGGGTGACATTAGATTCGTTATTTCAAAACATTTCTAATTCAAAAAAAATAAATATTTATATTTTATGTGCAGATTTAGATATTGATGATAAAGAAAATATCAATAAATTATTGTCTAAATACACTTTTACTAATACCATATTTATTGACGTTGACGTAAATGAACATTTTGGTAACTTTTGTTCTTTACAAGGAGATTTAACAACTTATTCACGATTATTATTACAAGATTTTATTTTAGAAGATACTGTGTTATATTTAGATGCAGATCTTGTTATAGAACTAGATGTACTAACTCTTGAAGAATTTGATTTTCAAGGTAAAGCTCTCGCTGCAGTAAACGCAGGACAAATGAGATTTGCACTTGATAATACTTTTTTATGTAATGAAATAGGATTGAGTCCAGAAGTTGATGTGTTTAATGCCGGAATAATATTGTTTAATTTAAAATATTGGCGCGAAAATGACATTAAAAATCAGTGTTTAGCTTTTGGTGAAAAATATTCTAAAAAATTAATTTCTCATGATCAAACAATATTAAATGCATTATTTTCAGGAAGTTTTGCTTTTTTACCTGCTGAGTTTAATATCCCTTGGTATGCTAACATTGAGAGACCAGGTAATAAAACAGGCATTTTGCATTTTGTAGGATCACCAAAACCGTGGGATTTATTTGGAAGATATTTTCACAAGGGGTTTTCAGTTTGGAAAAGTTACTTAGATTTAGATTGGGAAAAAGCATACTTTAACTACAATTATAATGATGTTCTAAGAGTATGGCATATTCGGAGATCATATGCCAAATTATCTATTTTAAAAATCAAATCAATTTTCTCCTAGTTTTTCTTGAAATAAATTACGACATAATTTGAAATTCAAAGTTTGATATTGGCTAATATTTTTTAGTCTTACTACTTATATATTTGAAAACCTTAACTAAAACAAAATGAAAAAAATATTGATAACAGGAGGAGCAGGATTTGTGGGTTCCCATTTGAGCAAAAGATTATTAAATGAAGGAAATGAAGTGATTTGTCTTGACAATTACTTTACAGGAGCCAAATCCAATATCATCGATTTGTTAGACCATCCTTATTTTGAAATGGTGCGTCACGACATTACAGAGCCTTATTATGCTGAGGTTGATGAGATTTATAATTTAGCTTGCCCAGCATCGCCTGTACATTATCAATACAATCCTATAAAAACGATAAAAACTTCTGTGATGGGTGCTATTAATGTATTGGGACTAGCAAAACGGGTTAAGGCCAAAGTGTTGCAAGCCAGTACTAGCGAAGTGTATGGTGATCCTCTTGTACATCCTCAACCTGAAAGTTATTGGGGGCACGTAAACCCAATAGGAATTCGTTCTTGTTATGACGAAGGCAAGCGCTGTGCCGAGACTTTATTTATGGATTATCACAATCAAAATAATGTTGCCATTAAAATCATTCGTATTTTTAATACTTATGGACCCAATATGAATCCTGCCGATGGGAGAGTGGTATCTAATTTTATTGTTCAAGCATTACAAGGAAAAGATATTACCATTTTTGGAGATGGATTGCAAACCCGATCTTTTCAATATGTAGATGATTTAGTAGAAGGCATGATTAGGATGATGGGTTCAGACCCTGCATTTTTAGGACCAGTAAATTTAGGAAATCCAAATGAATTTACGATGTTGGAATTGGCTCAGGCAATTATTGAATTGACAGGTTCCAAGTCAAAAATCATTCATCTGGATTTGCCACAAGATGATCCCAAACAAAGACAACCAGATATTTCTCTAGCCAAAGAGAAACTTAACGGCTGGGAACCAAAAATTCAACTACGTGAAGGATTGGTTACTACCATCAGTTATTTTGATAAGCTACTGTTAAATCAATAAAGATAATTCTTTTTAAAAGTTCCATAATTTAATACTATTATTTTCCCTCAATGCCTTATTGAGGAAAAATTCTCTACGTTCTTTGAGTTAAAGATAGCTTTTTTGTGTTTTTAACGAGTATTGCTGTGTTTCATCGAAAACATTTTTTAGTAGAATACCTTTGATATAATTTTGATTTCGAATAAGGGAAACATTTTTACGTCAATAAATAATTATTATGAGAATTACAATTATCACAGTATGTTACAATCGAAAGGCAACTATCGGAAAAGCTATCAAAAGTGTATTGAAACAAAATTATCATGATGTCGAATATATTATAATTGATGGTAATTCTACCGATGGAACAAAAGAAATCATAGAGTCTTATGGAGATAGGATAAGTCAATATATTTCAGAACCTGACAAAGGGATGTATGATGCAATAAACAAGGGAGTTAAATTGGCAACTGGTGATGTTATCGGCTTGATGCATTCTGATGATGAATTTTACGACGAAAACGCTGTCAGAAGAATCGCAGCTCGTTTCGAATACGAACCAAATTTAGATGGAGTTTACGGGGATGGAGTTTATGTTTCTAATGATAAAGAAGAGCGTTTGATTCGTGACAGAATAGGAGGTATTTTCAGTCTTAAAAAAGTCAAGGAAGGATGGTTACCTTTGCATCCTACTGTTTATTTGAAAAAATCGATTATCGACAAACACGGTTTATACAACCTTGATTTTAAAATAGCCTCTGATACAGAATTCTTACTTCGTTATTTGTACAAGTATAAAATTAATATGGGTTACATTAATGCCTACATTGTCAAAATGAGAATGGGAGGGATGAGTACCAGCATAAAACGCGCTTTCGAAGTTTTGTATGAGGACTATAAAATATACAGATTTCACGGTTTAGCCGCATTTGCAGTTGTATTTCTTAAAAAAACTATTGCTCTAAGGCAGTACTTAGTTCAACTATAAAAATCTAAATATCTAATCCTTTTTTTGTTATTAAAAAAGGATTTTTTATTACTGAATATTATCTATTTTTGTTTCAATAAAATAAAATTTAATACTACTAACATACAATTACTATGAAAAAAATCCTACTAACAATTCTTGTATTGGTTTTATTGACTCTACAGTCTTGTACCACTAGAAAAAACATGTTGTATTTACAAGACTTAGATAAGTACTCTAATTCGACTTTAAATTATGCAGCAACAAAAATTCAACCCAACGATATCTTAAAAATAGACATAAGTGATCTCAATCCTTTAGTAGCAGCACCTTTTAATCTTCCTGTGGCTACTAGTACAACTAGTTCAGTTGACTTAATGAAACTATCAGGATACTTAGTTACCCCTCAAGGAAATATTATTTTACCAATTTTAAATGAAGTTAGTGTAGCTGGTATTACTCCGACTATGGCTGAAAACAAAATTAAAGACCGTCTTATAAGCGAAGGGTATTTGGTAAATCCTACTGTATTAGTTAGAGTCCTTAATAACAAATTCACTATTTTGGGGGAGGTAAGATCTCCAGGTGTAATTCCTTTTACGGAGGAGTCAATTAGTCTTTTAGATGCAATTGGATTGGCAGGAGATCTTACTTACTCAGCAATTAGGAAAGATGTAAAACTTATTAGAGAGTTAAATGGGAAGCGTCTCGTTTATCATATTGATTTAACTACAGCTTCTTGGATGTCTAATCCAGATTATCGTATCAGACAAAATGATGTTATTGTCATAACTCCGAATAAGCTGAAAGTAAATAGTGGGGGTTTAATAACCGATCCAATACAGGTCTTGAGTATCTTAGCATCACTTACTGTATTAGTTTTACTAATTCAAAATAATTAATGTATTAAAAAATGTCAAGCCTTTTTTTATTAGAGTCTTGAGTTAGGTTTATTGTTGATTAACAATAGCAACCAATAAATATATAAGTAATATGGATTTTAAAAAAGAATTTTTCAAGTATTTTCAATATTGGCCGTGGTTTTTGTTTAGTTTAATTTTATTTTTGGGAGCTGCCTTTTATTATATCAAAACGGCACCGTCTACATACCAAACTTCAGCATTAATCCTTATTGATAAAAAACAAGAAGACAACACCAAAATAATAACCATTAATACCGATCAAAAAAAGGATGAAGATAATTTAGAGGACGAAATTAGATTAATTACTTCCAATGATTTTTTGTTGAAAGTAGTAAAAAGTTCGAATCTAAACGTCAGTTATTTTGAAAAGGTATATAAAATAAAGGGCGAATTTGTAGCCGCAGTACCTTTTATTGTAACGCCAACGGTTTCGAAAGATTCATTACAGAAAAATTCATATGAAATTAAAATTGACAATCAAGGATTTACTATAATCGACCCAAATACAGAAAAAAGTTATATTGTAAATGGATATGATGGCAATCAAGTTGTAGATGGTTTGCCATTTAAAATTCGTTTAACTGCCAAAGCAAAGAAGAATCCTTCTAATTATTTCGATAAAGAATATGTGGTAAGTCTTGAATCTAATGCTGATGCTTTAGAAAATTTGAGGAAGTCACTTGTCGTTTTATCTGATGAGAAGTCTAAAGGAACAATAGAGCTGAACCATATTAGTGTAAGTCCAGAACGTTCGCGAAAAATACTAAATGAAATTATTGTTTTGTTAGATAAAAATATTGTAGCCAACAAGCAAAAATTATACATCAATACAGTTTCTTATTTAAATCAAAGGATAAAAAATTTCACTAAAGAAAAAGATTCTATAGAAAGTGTAAAAGAAAAGTTTTTGCAAAACAATGATATAGTGGAAATGGACAATCATATTGTCGAGAAAACTGCTGATAGAAGCCTAAAAAATGAGAGCTCTATGCTCAACGAAAGACAAATTGCAATGACTAATTTTGCTATCAATGATATTAGAAATTCTAGTATTACCCAAACTTTGGGTACGGATTACAAATTAGAAGCACCAACAGTCAATCAAATGCTTTTAAATTATAATGCAAGACTTTTGGAAAGTGAATTAATTTTGCAAAGAGCACAAAAAAATAATCCTGCTTACATTACTTTAACGACTCAGCTTAAGGTTCAAAAACAAGAAATATTGAATACTTTAGAGGGGTATTTAAACTTTCTTAAACAAACAAATAAAGCGAATAAATCTGAACAAAGTGCTGCAAATTCTTACGCTAAAAGTATTCCTACGAAAGATAAAATATTGGGCAATATCAATAGTAATCTAAGCTTGAAAGAAGAAACATATGTGGCATTATTGCAAAAAAGAGAAGAAGCAGTTTTGAATGGTGCGATTTTAGAGTCTAACATGAAGACTTTAAATTCACCCGAAACAAATTATTCTGCTATTTTTCCGCAGCCCAAATCATTTATGTTAGGTGCTTTTTTGTTAGGTTTACTTCTTCCTTTTGGGATCATTTATGTAAATTTACTTCTCGATACCAAAATACATAATGAGGAAGACATTCTGAAAGTAAATGATAGTATTCCTTTTTTGGGGTACATTCCTAAAGTAAATAGGAATGAAAAATTAGATAACACAGCTAATTCTCGCTCATTGATAGCAGAGGCAACAAGAACCTTATTTTCAAATATATCTTATTTACTGCCTGAAAAAAAGGATAATATTGGAAGTGTAATACTGTTTACTTCTTCTATTCAAGGAGAGGGAAAATCCTTTAGTTCTTTTCATAATGCAATAACAATTAGTAATCTCAATAAAAAAGTATTGCTAATTGGTGTCGATTTAAGAAATCCTCAATTGCATGAATATTTTAATTTCGATAAAAATATATTAGGACTCACTAATTACTTATCTAATAAAAGTGATGATTGGAAAAAATTCTTGATAAAAGACAATAATTTTTCTGAAAATCTGGATGTTCTATTATCAGGAGAAATACCTCCTAATCCAACTCAGTTATTAACCAATTCTAATTTTGAATTATTAATTGAAGAGGCAAAGAAGCTTTACGATTTTATAATTCTTGATACTGCTCCTGTGCAAATGGTGTCTGATACACTCAATTTTACTCATTTAGCTGATGTAACTGTATATGTAACGAAATTCAATTTTACCGTTCATAGTTCATTAGTTCAGTTAAATAAGTTTATTAAGAAAAAGCAATTAAAAAACGTTGGTATTCTTATTAACGAAGTCAATATGAAAAGTTCATATGGTTATAATTATGGTATCAACTATGGTTATCAATATCAGGAACAAAAAGCAAAAAAGTCTTGGTTCAAAAAATCCTAATTTGCTTTTTTTCGTTGTATGATTTTTTGATTATGCAATAAATAGAACTAAATGATTGAATTTATACAGTGAAAAATGTCGAAAAAAAGAGTTCTTTTCATTTTCGTTTTTGTTATTGCTGCGGTTTTTTATTTTTCATGGTTGCCAGATCCGAGTTTTAAAAACGAAACCTATTTGCCAAGATGGCTTTTGAAATGGAGTGATCATTATTACAATTTGCGTACTGCTGTTCCGTTTTTAGCTGTAGGTTTCCTATTAGAAGCTTATTCGCGACAAAAGAGTTCAAACGAAATAAATTACAGTAAAAATTTGAATTTTATTAAAAACTTAGGAATTGCAACAATTATAATTTTTATTGCTGAAGGAGGACAATTTTTAATTCGAAAACGAAATCCAGATTTAATGGATGTTTTTTATGGAATTCTTGGAAGTTTAATAGGAGCATTTATCTTCAATTTATTTAACAGATTAAAAGAGTAACACAATAAAAGAATAAAGATTAACAAATGCGTAATAGACATAAATTCACATTCATAATTTGCTGTGCAGTCATTGACATGATTGCTATGGTATTAGGGACTATGTTATTTTTGAAGATAGCCACTGATGAAAATGTTGGTTTGAATGTTTTGTTTCTTGATAAATTGATTCCTATTACAATCTTGAGTTGGTTGTTTTCAATTACTTATTTCAAATTGTATCGAGTGGATGTTCTTTTTAGTTTAGAAGAATTTTTTGGCAATAGTTGGCGTGCTTTCTTTACACAAAGAATCTTATGGTATATTTATATTTATGTTTTTCAAGATAATATTTTATACTTTTTCGGGAGTAGAGCCAATTTAATTCAATTGAGTTTTTTGTTGTTCTATTTTTTGATATCCAGAATTTTGTTTGCAATAATAACAGGAAATATAAAAAGATGGGTTGTAAAGCGTTATACAGTTGCAATTTGGGGATTTAATAAAACAAGTATTGAACTAGCTTCACATTTGGAGAACCATTCCTATTTTATCGATTTTATGGGTATTCTCAACGAAAATTCGTCTGTGAATTATACCACCAAAGAAGAATTTAGTTTAGCACTTTCCGATGCTATTCATAATGCATCTGAAAACAATGTCAATGAGCTTTATATTGTATCTAAGCCTGATTTAATTTCGGATTTGAATTATTTTTTCGAACTTGGTGATAAGCATTGTATGCGTTTGAAATTTATTCCTGATTTTTCGCTAATTTCAAAAAAACATTTTAGTTCAAGCCATTTAGATAATTTTCATGTTATAAAACCCCGGTTTGAGCCACTTCAAAATGCCTATAATCGTTTAGTTAAGAGAATATTCGATCTTGTTTTTAGTAGTTTAGTCATTGTTTTAATCTTGTCTTGGCTCTATCCTTTATTAGCCTTTCTTATCAAAAGACAAAGTAAGGGGCCAGTTTTATTCAAACAAATGCGAACTGGTAAAAAAAACGAACCCTTTTGTTGTTATAAATTTCGAAGCATGTACATAAATGTTGGTGATGAAAGTCAACAAGCAAAAAAAGAAGATGCTCGTGTAACCCCAATTGGCAAATTCCTCCGTCGAACTAGTTTGGATGAATTCCCGCAATTTTTTAATGTATTTATGGGAAATATGAGTGTTGTAGGCCCACGTCCTCACATGATTAAACATACGTCAGACTACAATGACCATATTCATAATTTTATGGTGCGTCATTTTGTTAAGCCAGGAATCACAGGTTTGGCGCAGGTTTCGGGTCTTAGAGGCGAAACTAAAACAGTATCCGATATGATTCGACGTGTCAATAAAGATATCGAATATGTACAGCGCTGGAGTTTAATAACGGATATTAAAATTTGTTTTTGGACAGTTATTGTAACCTTGAAAGGAGATGAAAACGCCTTTTAAATTTAAAAAGTAAAATTTACGAATACTTCTTACTATTTTATTGGCTCACTCACTCACAGGTCTTTCCCTGACTACTTTTTGTATTGGTAAAGAATTATATAAAATACATAATTCGACAAAAACAATTGAATCCAATTTTGAAGTTGTATGATAAAATTAAAAAATCAATAATTTGGATTCTATTGAAATCTAAAATCTAAAAGTTAGCATATAGGTTTTTTTACATGTGTTTTTCACAGTTAATCGTGTTGGATAAAAAGAATCCAAACACTTATATGGCATCTCAAAAAAGTATTTAGACCTTTAAGTATATTTTTTGGGATTAAAAAAGTTCTTTATAAATTAAAAAAATTGATTTATTTTCAAAAAACATAAACGAGAACAGCATTTCATTTATATGTTTTTCTTTTTAAAGGGGATTGATATTTGAAGGCTAATTTATATAATTTCCCACTTGAGTTCCTCACTAAAATATTCGAAGTCTATACTTTCGAAACGTAATCCTAATAAAAAACCCTTAAACGATTGATGTTTAAGGGTTTGTTTTAGTAGCGAGACCGAGATTTGAACTCGGGACCTCAGGGTTATGAA
>ENA-UOWO01000609-UOWO01000609.1-activated-sludge-metagenome-genome-assembly--contig:-NODE-609-length-50154-cov-7.271902_pt1 | contig 50154 bp, 67 predicted proteins | sample MGYA00238148_ERZ761564 | MGnify/ENA primary metagenome ERZ761564 (study PRJEB28885, sample SAMN05720194) | activated sludge metagenome | isolation source: Anaerobic digester | place: USA... | reverse complement strand
ATAGTAAATTATATTGCCGGAAAACCTCTAAGTTTTTGGATTGATTACTTACTTCATGGTTATCATTTAGAGACTCCTTTAACAATCAAACAATTGTGCAAATTATACAAATTATCATTTTATAATTGTAATGATGACACATTAATTACTGACATTTCTTTGGTATATGATACCTATTCTGCAATGATGGGAATTTGGAGTGAAAAAATTGGAGAAAACGAAAATGAAACCTATTTGGAAATCAGGATGATGTCAGAAAATCCAAAATATAATAAAAGAGTTATTGAAACTTACATGAAGATAATCAGTGATAAAATATAAACCAACTTAAAACTTAATATCATGAAAACCAAAATGACAATCGAAAACACAATCAAATTAAATTTGTACGACCCTGCACTTCAAATGGATGAGGTCTTGTTAATTTATGGAAGCCTTGTAAATTTCATTGGTGCTAATATCAATGTTGTAAAGCAAACCAATGGTAAAATTAGTTTCAAACAATCGTGGGAAATACTTTGGTCTACTTATTTGAAACATCAGAACAGACTCCCTCTTTATTTCAAAATCGGATTTGGTTCCTCTCATTTATGGGTAAAACAGATTGACCCAAAGACAGGCAAAACTCTTGATTGTGATGAAAGACTTATATTTGTAGAATTTGAAACCAACTAAAAATCATATAATCATGAAAAAAATTGACATGCTGAATGAAATGTTCTCCGGAACAATGTGGGAAAAATATACTAAAATAATGATGAAGAAACCAAAAGAATACATTGAAAAAGTGTTTAATTTTTGGAAAGTAGAAGGTAGAAACCTCACATTTTGTGCCACATTATTAACTGCAAAATGAAATCAAAACAAATTCTTGTAAGAGCAGCCCGATTGGTAAAATATCAGTCGGGCTTGCCGGCTATAAAAATAACATTCCCTTACAATGCTGCCATTGTAGAAAAGGTCAAGACATTAGAAGGCCGGAAATATCATGTCACTGATTCTTTGAACTTTTGGACCTGCCCTCTAACTCGAAAATCAGTCCATAAATTGATTGAATTTGGTTTCCTTTTAGATGAGGGATTGAAAGCCTATTGGTTCAACTATCCCACAGAATCCATACCAATTAATATTACCGGATTGAAAGGTGAATTAAGACCTTTTCAACAGCAAGGCGTTCAATTTATTCAAAATCATAACGGCCGGGCAATCTTGGCAGACGAGATGGGATTGGGTAAAACAATTCAAGTTCTTGCTTGGTTGCAACTCAATCTTTCAATCCGTCCAGTTATTATTGTGGTCCCGGCCTCACTAAAATTGAATTGGTTTAAAGAAATCAAATTGTGGATGTCTGAAAGTGAAAGAAACAATATTACTATCATCTCCGGAACCAAGGTCAATACAGAGATTCATTCAAACATAATCATAATCAATTATGATATACTTTCTGAGTGGTACGCATATCTCATAACATTGCGTCCTCAGGTATTGGTTTTAGATGAGGTACACGCCATTAAAAATAACGCAGCAAAGAGAACCAAGGCAGCAAAGAAATTGAGCAAAGCAATCCCAAATGTAATTGCGTTATCAGGCACTCCAATTGTTAACAGACCAATTGAATTCTATAACGCTATTAACTTGGTCAATCCTCATATACTTCCGAATTATTGGGAATTTGTGCATAAATATTGTGGTGCGAAGCATAACGGTTTCGGTTGGGATTTATCAGGTGCTACGAATACTCAAGAATTGCATCAACTATTGATTACATCTGTGATGCTGAGACGAAAAAAAGCCGATGTTTTAAAGGACTTACCTGACAAAGTTTATTCATATATTCCAATGTCAATCAATAACAGAACTGACTATCATAAGGCAGAACATAATTTTGTAGAATTTATCAGAAATCAAAAGGGAGTAATTGCTGCAGAAAAAGCAAGTTCTGCTCAGGCCTTAGTTGAAATTGAGACGCTGAAACAATTAGCAGTCCAAGGCAAATTAATTCAAGCGGTTGATTGGATTCGTGAGTTTATTGAATCCGGAGAAAAATTAATAGTGATGGCAGTTCATAAATTTGTGATTGATTTCTTGATGAAAGAATTTGACAAAATTGCTGTTAAAATAGACGGGAGTGTTTCCCAAGCCAACCGACAAATTGCTGTTGATTCTTTTCAAGAAAATCCAAACATAAAATTATTTATTGGTAATATTAAAGCAGCCGGTGTCGGAATCACTTTGACCGCTGCTTCAAATATTGCGTTTTTAGAATTGCCTTGGACCCCGGGGGAGTTAATTCAGGCTGAAGACAGACCCCACAGAATTGGTCAAAAAAATAGTGTTACGGTTTATTATTTACTCGCTGCCGGAACTATTGAAGAAAAAATTGTCCGTATTTTAGACCGGAAAAAAATCATTTTAGATGCGGTTTTGGACGGAATTGAGACTGAACAGAATTCATTATTATTTGAATTAATGAAAACATACTAAAAAACATGATACCTCGTATAACGCATTTTAAAGCTGTTTTTTTGCCCTCCAAATCAAAAGTGGATACTTAGTACAGGTCGTATGGCGTTCGCAGGAATCGTCTGATACCAACGGTTGTAGAGGGGTGTTTTTAAAGACATTGAAAATCGTAGAAGAAAGCAATAAATGATTTTAAATTATATAATTTTTATGGGTGTTAGTCATGTATATACTTTATTTTAGCATCTATTTAGGGCTGTTGGTATAAGATTGAAAAAAATCTTTAAAACTTTGGATATATTTCAATAATATAGGGTAGATTTAAGAAATGGAATTATTGACACACTGAAAATCTAACTTATTGAATATCAACAACTTAAAAACTTAAAACAATGGTACACTACAAATCACACAAAGAAACCACCCGAACATTCAGCATCACATTTGATGTTGAAAACGTGGACGATGTTAGAAAATTAAAAGCGTTCGCAATAATTATGGGAGCATTCAACCCCCTCAAACATGAGGGCACAGATGTAAACGCATTATACGAGGCAAAGAAAAAAGCAAATGAGGATTGTGCGTTTGAAAACATGATTTACGAAGTTCAAACATTGTTAAAATAATAATCAACAAAATCATGGAAAACAAGACAGTAGAATTATTAAACAGCCTGAACTTCACAGAAGTTCAAATTCAAACATTAAAATCAATAGTAATAGAAGGATTTTGGGGTGATACAGACATGGATTTTGAAGATGGGGAAACATATTACTCGTACGGTTATTGCACTAACCTAAAAGGAGGAAAAACTCACTCAGGTATTATGTCAGGCATTTCAAAAAAACTGAAAGAATCCAAAACCAATTTAATCAGTATGTGTTCAGATTGGTGGGGAGATGGTGCAAAAGATGGAGACATGATGTTCTTCAATATGGAACTTTTGGATTCAGACGAATTGACAAATTGGGCTTCAGAATAATTAATAAATCCGGGAGGGCAATGTTAACCCTCCCACAAAACTTAAAATCATGAAAACAACAAAAAGAGAATATGCCACAAGGTTTGGAAGTTTTCCGGAACTGACAATCACATTCCTGAAACAAAATGGAATCAGCAAATCCAAAGATATTGTCAAAGGTATTGGTCTTGATAAATTTTGCACTGAATCACTAATCAATAAATACGGATACATCAAATACCCTGACAGACCTTCTTATTATTTTAGTTTAATTTGCTCAAGACTCATGAATGCCGGATTAATTGAAAGAGTCAACAAAGGCATTTATAAACTGAGTAAAAAAGGTAATCGTATATTTGTTTAACTTAATAATTTTCAACAATGATACAAGATGTAATTAAAATGAGAACCATGTCTGAAGGTGATTTATACCACCATTTGCTCCACAAATATATGACCAATAATTCTACCCGTTCAGAATTGGCGACATTGATAACAGGTAAAAAAATTAAATTATCTGACTGTTCAATTAAAATGCTCATGAAATTAATTAAAGAGATGAGTGATACAGATGTTAGAACTATTCAGATTCGTATTTGGAGTACTGAAATTGCTTGGCATAAAAATTCTTTGTACTATTGTGATTCTGAAGATAGAAAAGACGCTTTGGAAAGCATTCGTGATTTAGAAGAACTAATCAATAATTATAAAGCATAATAAAATGGAAAAATTAATCAATTATTTAGCATGGTCGTTTTATAAGACCACCAGAATCGAGATTGCAGAACTCAAAGCAGAAGCAACATTAGCGTATTTGGAAGCAATGAATGATTATGATGAGTCAGAGGGAGTGAAGGCAACAACCTATGTTTATCAAAGAGTTAAAAATGCTCTAATCAATTTTTGTAAAAAAGAACATAAATATGTGACCTGTTCTTATGTTGAAGATTTGCCCGGATTTAATTCAATTTCCTACAATTATTGTCCTTGGTTTGAATTGTATGAAATACTTCCGGAAAAGGCAAAAAAAGTAGTTAAAATCGTGCTTGAAAACTCAGACAAATTTGACGGTTCCGGAAAACAAATGAGAGGACAAGTTGTTGATTTATTAAGAGAAAATGGAATGAGTTGGTCCCAAGTTTGGGACGGTATGAGTGAAGTTAAAAAAGTATTAGCAATCAATTAATAACAAAAAATCATGACAAAAATTAAAAGTGACTTTTCAAAAAACTGGATTATAGAAAATGCAGTTGAAATTTGTGAGCAATATGATAAAGGGGTTCTCACTTTGAGAGCTTTACACTATCAATTAGTAGGCAGAGGTATGACCAATGATATTAAGCATTACAAAAAAGTGGTAATGAGTATGATTGATGCCCGGTGGGAAAATGTGATTTCATTTGACACTTTTTCAGACCTTGACCGCGTGATGATAGGGAACACAGATTATGAAAAAACCAATGTTGAAGATAAAGCAAGTCAGGCAAAAAGGCAAGTTGGTTTATGGATGACAAGCTACCGTAAAAATCGTTGGGAAAATCAAGATATATACCCTGAGGTCTTCATTGAAAAGAAAGCATTACAAGGCGTGTTTCAACAAAAGTGTACAGAATGGAATGTTTCGTTAGGTGCCTGCAAAGGGTATCCCTCACTCACATTTTTATATGAAGCAAGTTTGAGATTCAAAGAGGCTGTTAGCAATGGAAAGATTCCGGTTATTCTTTACTTTGGTGATTATGACCCGTCAGGTGAAGACATTCCAAGAAGTATCCAAGAAAATTTGAACCGATTTGGTGTTGAAGTGGATGTTCAAAGAATAGCATTAATGGAGCATCAAGTGATTGAGTGGCAATTACCACCGGCACCGGCAAAAGAAACCGACAGCAGAACCACAAATTGGACCGGTCTTGGTCAGGTTGAACTTGATGCCGTGAGACCTGAAAAATTAATGATACTTTGTGAAAATGCCTTGGAGAATATCTTCAACCGTGAGGTATACGAAGAGCTGTTGGAGATTGAGAGCAACGAAAGAGTTGAGTTTAAGAATGAACTGAAATTATTTGTTAATTCATTAAAAGACTAAGTAAATCAAAGCAGACTTTGTATTATAAGTCATGAATATTGTTCAGTTATACCAAGATTTCGGACTTTTTATTGCTCCCGAAAATCATAAACATTACAGAGAAGGATGGGTCAATGTGACCTGTCCTTTTTGCTCAGGGAATCCCGGATACCATTTGGGATGGCATGAGGAGGATGAGTATTTTGTTTGTTGGCGCTGCGGTGGTCATCATATCAACGAAACCTTTTCCCGGCTTCTAAATATCAACATAAATGAAGTCCATTCTATCCTGAAGAAGTACAATAAATTCATAATCACAGAAAAAAAGGATGTCAAAATTAAACTACAGCCTTTTAAACTTCCCTCCGGAACTCAAGACAATTTGGAAATCTCACACAGAAAATATTTACTAAAACGAAATTTTGACCCCGATGAAATTCAGCGGATTTGGAAAATCAAAGCAACCACGACTTATGGCAAATTAGATGATATTGATTACAAACATCGTATCATCATCCCTATTTATTGGAATGATGAAGTCGTGACATTTCAGGGTAGAGATATAACAGACAAACATCCAATGAAATACTTAGCCTGCCCGGAGAATCGTGAAATCAAGAATATAAAAACAATCTTGTATGGCAATCAAAATAAATGGACTGACCTTGGCATTTGTGTTGAAGGAGTTACAGATGTTTGGCGATTTGGAGAATCTTCATGTGGTATCTTTGGAATCAAATTCAAGTCACAGCAGGTAAGAGTCTTGGCAAAGACATTTAAACGAGTGGCTGTGGTCTTTGATGATGATTCCCAAGCCAAGATACAAGCCAAGAAATTAGTATCAGAGTTACTTTTCAGAGGAGTTGATGCTTTTTCTGTGACTATCAATGGAGACCCCGGGGGAATGGAGCAGGATGAAGCAGATAATTTTGTAAGAAATTTACAGACTTTTAAGATAAAATAATACTATATGTTACGTAAATGCTATTCTATTTATACAAAAATGATTTATATAAAAACAAAATTTTTATTAGTAAGTCAAAATGAATTCTATATTTTTACGCTCTGAAAACCACAATTACCAACATAATTAACGACAAATGGAAATAACGACAATTACATCAACACCGGTGATTCAATATAACATCCAAGATGAGCCATTAGTATTTAGTAAGTTTGTCTGTGATGTTTTTTTAACTTCAGAATTTCCCGGTGATTCAATGGCGTTGTATTGGTTTTACTATTACACCGCAAAGTGGCAGGGAACAAGCAGGCCAAAAGCAACCACTCAATATACTGCGCAGGGATTGAATTGGAGTGTGGAAAAAGTCAGACGAATCAAAGAAGAATTACGGATTCTTGATTTAATTAAAGACGTGATTGAAAAGAATGAAGCACAACAAGTTATTGGTCACTATATACAGCTCAATCTTGTTGATAATACTACAAAAAACCACCCTCGGGAAAAACCAGACGGTGGTTCTCGCCACAGTGTGGGAAATCCCGAGGGAAATGCTTTAAATACTGATAATAAAAATGCTTTAAAGTCATATATGGTCATAACAAATAAAAAAATCATAAAATCCATGTTTGACAAATTTTGGGAATGCTATCCAAATAAATCTCAAAAAGGAAAAGCATTGACCATGTGGAACAGAATCTGTGAAAAACCAACATCTGAGCGGCCTGAGTGGAGAGTGATACGAATTGCCCTGAAAGAACAAAAACAATCTCAAAGATGGCAAACACCAAAGTTCATCCCACACGCCTCCACTTGGTTAAATCAGTCCCGGTGGTTAGATGATGCGTCCACAATGATTTCTTACAACACATCTCCAATAGGGATTGGATATACAGATGAAGTGAATCATGAGTACAGAAATGATGGTGAATTATAAAATCAAAATAGGGTTTAATTTCAATTTGTGGCTTAATTAGAAGCGATTGTAGGCAATAAAAAGGCAAATCAATAATAAGTATCCAATAAAAATAAAAGTGGCAAAAACCAATATGTAAATCAATATAATGAGAACAGACGAAATTTGGCATAATAAAGTGAAATCAAAGGTAGTTGAAAAAAGATTCCCTCCACGGATTCAAAATGACCTTCAACGCCTTGATATACCTGCAAATTTGCCCGAAAAAGGAACGAGTTTATACTTATTTGGAGATACTGATACCGGGAAGACAATACTTGCCTCATTCATGTTACTTGAATATGAAAAAGAGTTGTACTTGAATAATTTGCCCGGGGAATCATTATTTGTAAATACCTGTGATTTATTTAATACTTTGAAAGAATCCTTTGAGAATAAAGAAATCACTGAGCAATCCATAATTAAAAAGTATCAACAAGTTCCATTTTTGGTCTTGGATGATTTTGGAACAATTAAACCTTCAGATTGGGTATATCAGACATTGTACCTCATTATTAATTACAGATATGAGCACTTACTTATCACTATTTTCACAAGTAATAATGACATGAAGAAAACAGAGTTGATGTTTGGGGATAATAGGATTACAAGTAGAATTGAAAGAATGTGTCAAATCAAGAAAAAAACAAAATATAAGGTATGATTGAAAGAAAATTAGTGATTGGATTAATCACTTCAACTGAGTTTTTAAATACAATCAGACATAAAGTTAATGCTGATTTAATTGAATCACCGGTTGCAAAATTATTGGTCCGGTGGTGTCTTGATTATTACGACCAATATCATGTAGCACCGGGGAAAAATATCGAACAGATTTATTATTCAAAACTAAAGACTTCCCGGATTCAAAAGGACTTAGCTGAGGAGATTGAGGAGGACATATTACCGGGCTTATCAGAGGAATATGTGAAAGAGGGGGTTGATTTGGAGTACTTAATAAATCAATCAACTATTTACCTGACGGAAAGAGCATTGACTGAGTTACAAAAAGGAATTGAGTTCTGTGTTGAAAAAGGTGACCTGAACCAAGCGGAGGAATTAATAGCACAACATAAAGTTATCACTGAGTCTGAAGATGAGGTTCAATTAAATGGACAAGGCATTAATGAAATTGTAAAGGAAGCATTTACCAATAGTGCTGAACCGATTGTTGAATATCCGGGAGCGTTAGGGGAAATGTGGAACGGGCAAATGATTAGAGGCAATTTTGTGGCTTTTTTATCTCCGGAAAAGAGAGGTAAGTCTTGGATGTTAATTGATATAGCAATACGAGCATCACAGCAAGGCCGAAAAGTGGCATTTTTTCAGGCGGGAGATATGACAAGAAATCAACAGATACGCAGAATTGGAATCTATTTAGCACAGAAGTCTGACAAAGAAAAATATGTAGGGCAGCAATTTTTGCCGGTCAAAGATTGCCTCAAAAATCAACTAAATATTTGTGATAAAAATATACGTGAATGTGATTTTGGAGTGTTCGAGGATAGAGGGTGGAATGAAAAGACTTTACGGGATGAAATCACAAAACAAGATTTAATTGACGCATGGAATAATGAACAAAAGTACAAAAATTGTTATAATTGTCAAGAATGGAAAACCAATCCTCTTGGTGCCGTATGGCTTCAGCAAGTCAATATCAAGAATACTTTGTCTGTAAAAGAAGCTCAATCACGCATTAATTCATTTTTTGTACAAAAAAATAGACAATTACGAATATCCACACACCCAAATGACACTTTATCAGTGAAAAAGATACAGTCGATTCTCAATAATTGGAAAGTGCGTGATGGATTTGTTCCCGATTTAATTGTTATTGATTATGCCGATTTATTGGTGCCTGATGACTCAAGAATTGAATTCAGACATCAACAGAATAAAATTTGGAAATCGTTACGCGGTTTGAATCAGAAATTGGATTGTTTATTAATTACTGCTACTCAGTCTGATGCAAATTCATACGAACAAAATAGTCTCCGTTTGAAAAACTTTTCAGAGGACAAAAGAAAATATGCTCATGTGACTGCTATGTATGCCTTGAACCAAGACCCTTTAGGACGAGAGAAAAAATTGGGCATACTTCGCGTTGGAGAGTTGATTTTACGGGAAGACGAGTTTGATATGACAAAACAAGTTACTGTACTCCAATCCCTGAAGACCGGAAGACCGGTTTGCGGTTCTTATTTTTAACATAAATCAAAATGAGTCAAATTGTATTATATATTTCATAAACAATAAAACACAAAACAATGAAACAGAAAAACAGAAAAAAAAGAGTGGTGAAAGATTTTGGATTTGTAAAATATTTCTCCATTGACGCATCCCCTCACACTCACTTTGATGCAGTAAGAGGAGTGTTTACTTATTTTGCAAAAAATATTAAAAAAATAGATTCAAGAAAATTTTTGTGGTCCGGAAAGGGAACATATATAAAAGCAAAGCATGGAGAATTAAGACATCCATTGGACAAATCAACACCAATATATAAATGAAAGAAATTCGTAAAAAATTAGAGCGGTTAATCGGAGAACGAAATCAAATCAAGAACCAAATTAAATTGGTCCGAAATGATATTGTGTCTTTGAAAAATTCATTGTATCAACATGAGCAGGCCCGGGAAGTAATAAGAGAGGTTGGAATCAAGACCCAACAATTACTCCAATACCATATATCAGACATTACAAGCCTTGCGTTGGAATCTGTATTTGATGACCCCTACCAATTAAAAGTTGAATTTGTTCAGCGTAGAAATAAGACTGAATGTGATTTGTTATTTGTCAGGGATAAAATCGAAGTAGACCCAATGGAATCAAGTGGTTATGGAGCTGTTGACGTGGCTTCTTTTGCTCTCCGGGTAGCATCTTGGTCCATGAAGAATCCAAGAAGTAGAAATGTAATTATATTAGATGAACCACTGCGGTTTTTGTCTGAAGATAGACAAGCCGCAGCGAGTCAAATGATTCAAGAGTTGTCACAGAGATTAAACATACAATTTATAATTGTGACCCATGAGGAGGTTTTAACTCAATATGCTGACAAAGTGTTTCAAGTATCAATAAAGAACAAAGTATCACAAATAAAATCAACAGAGCATGAAAAAATTTAAAAAATCGGAAGTGTTTTATAAAGACGGTTTTTTCATAAAAAAATAGGCCGTATTAAAATTGGGGATGTCATACAAATTGGTAAAAGTCAATATCAAAGAGTTCAAAGGTCTGAGTCTGATTCTAATATTACTACTTGTAATTTATGTTGTTTCAGTAAGAAAGTAAAAAAAGAATTATTATGCATTGCATTACCATTACCTTGTATGGATTCTTATTACATCAAAATCAATACAACCCCACCTATCATTAAAGCGATTACAGGCTATTTTAAGAGATTTTGGTATTTATTGGAAGTATTATTCGTTTTTTATTATTTTGTTATCTTAGATAGCTTAAAAACACCTGTACTTTGGTTTATTTTCCGATTGATATTGGGTACAATTATTTTACATATAATCTTGGTAATATTTTTATTACGACATCCTTTATTGATTTGGTTATTTGATTCTGAGTTGGATGAGTTAAAAAATGATATTAAAAGAGATAATTACATTACTTATTAATGGAGTACTCATTACAAATACTACTCAAAAAGAGGGCAGAAATAAATACTATTTGTAATTCAATCCCGGCTTGGAGTACTGACTACAAAGTTCTTCAAAATAAGATGCAGGACATTGATTTTGCTGTTAATGCTATTGAACAAGGACAAAGAATATCCTCAAAACAACGATTATCTAAAAACAGAAATATTATGAAGTATCATGTTCAGAGTGTGCGAGTATTCAGAGCAGGGGAATGGATTTACAAAAAAGAATACAATAAAGAAATGACTGACGAAGAAATGGATATTATACAACATGATTTGTCTATTTTATTTGTAGTACCAATGTCTGCAATCGGATTTATCAAATCAGAAACAGAAACTCAAGAACAAAAGAACAAAAGAAAATACGGAATGCTATAAATGAAATTAACATTGCTTGTATAATAGATTGAAACCTAAAAACCAAAAAAATATGAACATGGAAATGACAGACATGAATAGAATTGAAGTTGGTGATGAATTCACAGTGGACATTCTTGTTTCTGAAAGGAACGGAAGTCTGATTACAAGAATCAATGGAATTGTAACTTTCCTTGAAGTTGGCAGTGATGTTGTAGCACCTGCTTCAACATGGGTGGTCAGAATCATTGAAATACATAAGGCATTCATGAAAGCAGAGACTCTTGTAAAAATAAGAACAGCTCGTCAAAACTTACTACTCCTACAAGAAAAAATCAAGCAATTTGAAAAACTAAAACAGCCACACAAAAGGAAAGAAGCACCAAAGTATCAATATAAAACCAAAAACCAATTATAATGGAAATAACAGTAATGTTTGAAGTGATAAATGGCAACCTGATGCTGAAGCCTGAAATCAGGGAACGTGTGGTTGAATTATGTACTGAACCCCACGTTGCAGGGATGGGAACACCAAGGTTTCATGCGGTGGAATTTTTATTTCGGAGATTCCAATTAATAGGGATACCTCACCCTTTGGTAATGTCAACAAGAATAGTAGATTCAATCATCCAACACAATCAAGAATAAAAACAATGGCAAATACTCCTCTTTATAACGAAACAAATAAACAAATATTTGAAAGAATATTGTTGGAAAAGTTTAGATTGATTCACATGGAATCAGTTAATGTATCCTTATTTACGGAGGAATCTGTAATGGAATTTGCTCAGTGGTGTAAATATAAAATAACAAAGGAATTTTGGAGCCAAAAGAATAGAACAGCACACACCTTTGAAATCCAAATACCTTCGTCATGGTGGCAGCATTTTAAACAAGATAACATCCATTGGAAATGGTTTTTAAAAAGGTATCCAATCAAAACTACCACCATGCGTAAAACAATTCAAATTGATGCCCGCAGAGTGTTTATTGATATGCCTTGCCTAAAGGATGAGAATGGTAATAATTATGAGTACAAAGAGTTGGTTCAGATAATAAACCAATCATCAGAGTGTAACAAGTTTGATTTTAGAATACCCAAATAATAGAATGTATTTAATCACAATCACATACAGCATTATTCTTGGATTTATCTACCAAATGGTGGTAATCCCTCACAACGTCACAAAAGTTACATTATGCTTTCCTGCAATGATTGGAAATAAAAGCGACACAAAGGGGTTTCCACCATTATTGTCATATTTTCGGATTGCCTATTCAATGGCATTTATATAGACAGCCGTGTACTGAGGCACGGAATCCTCGAAAACAAAAACAATTTGTTCCTCCTGCAACACATATAAAATCAGGGGAGTAAGATTTACCACTATTTGGATATTACGGAAAAGGTGGGGCAATGAGGACGGGCTCACAGAAAAGTGAAAGGCTTTTTAAAACAAAAAACAATTCTCTAAGTAAAAAAAGAACGAAACACCTCAAACAGAAATCCAATGCCGAAAAGATTCACAATAACAATGACAGGAACACCAATTGGAGTGTTTCATAATCGTTATTGCAAAAGTGGATGTATATACTGGCATTCAAGAATCAACAATCCTGAAGGCTTTCAGGAATACACAGTGGTTATCTTATTTGAGGATTTACAAACACCAATCCAATTGCCCTCTACTTATGGTTAAAATCATCTCCTAATAATACAGAATATAACAATAAAACTAAAACCCCTCCGCTCAAATTGGAGGGGTTTTTTATTTAGAATGGATATAAATACCACTACATCATTAAATTTTAACACTATACAAATCAGTAAATTGAATGTTTTAAACTTTAGCGAAAAAAGAAGCAAAATCATAGCAAAGAGAAAAATATACCACCGTATATTTGGTGTAAAATCACACCAAACCAATGGAAAGAACAAGACATTCAACAGCAACTTTATGGAAAGACAACATGCCTGATAGAGCATACCGTCTTGCATTGCTTGGAATGACTCAGACAGAAATTGCTTTGATACTTGGTATCCATATTACTACTTTTGAAGATTGGCTCCAAAAAAAAGAAGAATTTAAAGAAGCTATATTAAGAGGAAGACATGAAGCAGACGGTCATATTGTAGAATCTCTTTACAGAAAAGCCACCGGGTACTCTCATCCGGATACCCAATTCTTTGTAATAAAAGGTGAAGTCGTTGAAGTTCCAACCACAAAACATTACCCCCCTGATACCGCTGCTGCTATATTCTTATTGAAGAACAGAACGCGTGATTTAACAAATCCATGGATTGACCTACGAAGACAAGAAGTAACAGGAAAGAATGGTGGAGCAATAGAATTAAAAGACCTTGACAATTTGGATTTATCGGACCTCTCTAATGAGGAACTTGAAGTCATGTTAAAAATGATTCCAAACATCCGTCAGAAAATTAACAGTAAAAAAGGTGATTCCGAAGAATACGAATACCTAAATGAGAATGAAGATTAAATCAAAATGAATAGAACCACTCCAATAAATACTACCGGAATATCTGACAAAAAACAGGTATTCCAAACACTTATTGGTAACCCCGGGCTAATCGTAAGAGAATTAAATAACAGGTCCTTTTTTCATTTCCTCCAATACTTTTGGTCTGTAATCAGTTCTGAAGAGTTAATCCTTAATTGGCATATTGAATACCTATGTAATGAATTACAAGAAGTGGCCGAAAGAGTAGGAGATAATAAACCTAAATTGAATGATATACTAATAAATATCCCTCCCGGAACTACAAAAACAACAATTGTGTCAATCATGTTTGTAGCATGGTGTTGGTCGAGATGGTATTGGATGAGATTCATTACTGCCTCCTATTCTTCACCATTGGCATTGGAAAGCTCTGAAACATGTAGGGACTTAATCCGTAGTAATGAATACCGGGCCATATATCCGGAAATCGGAATTAAAGAAGATAAGGACACCAAGTCAAATTACCGGGTGATTAAAAAAACAAAGATATTACAAGGTCAAGTAGCACAATCAATTCTTGGTGGTAACAGATATACCACATCAGTCGGTGGGTCTGTGACGGGATTCCATGCACACATTATTATTTGGGATGACCCGATTAACCCACATGAGGCAACAAGTTCCACGGTACTCAATTCAACTAACAGATGGATTGACCAAGTCATATCTACAAGAAAAGTGGACAAAAAGATTGCCGTAACAATCGGAATCATGCAACGCGTAAATCAGAATGACCCCTCAGGACATTTATTAGATAAACAGAAATCCAATCTAAAACATATTTGCCTTCCCGGGGAAATTATCAATTACTCTGACCAAGTTAAACCAATAGAATTGAAGAAGTATTATAAGGATGGATTACTTGACCCTACACGCCTCAACAAGGCTGTGTTAAATGAGATGGAGGAGGATTTAGGGCAATATGGATATGCCGGGCAAGTAGGGCAAAAACCGACACCTCCCGGAGGCGGAATGTTTAAAGTTGATAAGTTTGAAATCATTGACACCCTACCTCACATTGATGAGATGGAACAAATAGTCAGGTATTGGGATAAAGCAGGAACTCAGGGTGGAGGATGTTTCACTGTTGGTTGTAAAATGACAAAATTACGGTCCGGGAAATTCATTATAATTGATATAAAGAGAGGCCAATGGGGAACAGATGAAAGAGAACGTCGGATTCTCAATACTGCAGAATTTGATGGAGCAAGAACAGACCATTGGATTGAGCAAGAACCGGGGTCAGGTGGAAAGGAATCTGCAGAATCAACAAAAAGGAACTTAGCAGGACATAAAATTTATGCTGATTTACCCAAAGGAGATAAGATTTACAGAGCTGACCCTTATTCCGTTCAGGTGAACAATGGGAATATTATGTTGTTGAGGGGTGAATGGAACAGAGAATTCATAAATGAACATGAAAACTTCCCTTTTAGCACATATAAGGACCAAGTTGATGCTGCTTCCGGAGCATTTAGTAAAGTAAATGGAAAGAGAAAAGCCCGTGCGGTAAATAAATAACAAAAATCATGGCACAAAAGAATACTAAAAATAAGACTAACATTGCAGCCTACAATCAATTAACCGGTCGGATGAACTTGGCAGGGCTATTGGGAAGACAATACGGAGGCAAGCGAAACATATATAAAGCTCTTGGGTATCCTGAAGATAATATAACTTACGACGAATACTTTGCCAAGTATATGCGTATGGATATGGCGGGGGCAATTATCAACAGACCGATTGAAGCCACATGGAGAGGAAATGTTGTTATATATGATCCACTTGAATATACTGATGGAATTGATACTTTAAAGAAGGCATGGATTGACCTTGATTGGGAATTGAGATTAAAGGAGAAGTTCATTCGGGTAGATAAGTTGAGCAGTCTTGGTAGATATGGTATTTTGTTATTGGGATTCAATGACGTGAAGAATGCTCAGTCGGATTTCCAAACTGAGGTCCAAAAAACATCCGGGTTGAAATTGGTTTATGTGACCCCTCATGGAGAGGATACGGCAAAAATAAAGACATTTGTAACAGATACCACAAATCCCCGATACGGTTTGCCTCTATTATATGAAGTGAATACGGTCAATGATTCAGGCCAAAGTTTTTCAATCAATGTGCATCATTCAAGAGTAATCCATATCACCGGGGAAACATTGACCTCTGAAACATATGGAATACCAACCCTTCAAAGAGTTTATAACAGATTAATGGATTTAGAAAAACTCATAGGAGGGTCAGCGGAAATGTTTTGGAGAGGAGCACGTCCGGGATATGCTGGCAAAGTAGATAAGGATTACTCGTCTGATGACACCACAGACCAAGAGTTGAACAAACAGTTTGATGAATATGAAAACAATCTGCGTCGACTATTGATAAATGAGGGGGTTGAAATCACAGCATTGCAAACCCAAATATCAGACCCAACCGCTTCAGTCGATGTTCAAATAACAATGATTTCATGTATCACCGGAATACCAAAACGCATATTATTGGGGTCGGAAAGAGCAGAACTTGCTTCATCACAAGACACCGATGCTTGGTACAGTAAGATTGATGAAAGGCGTGAAGAGTATGCGGAACCACAAATCTTGGGACAATTCGTTTCACGACTTCAGAAACTTGGAATTCTTCCGGATAAACGTGATTACGGAATTGAGTGGAAGTCGTTACACCTCACTAATGACAAAGACAAAGCCGAAGTTGGCAGGATTAGGGCGAGTGCATTGAAAGAGTATTCAAGCACCCCCGGCATTCAAGAAATCATGCCCCCGGCTTTGTTTTACAAACATTTCTTAGGATTCACAGATGAACAGATAACAGAGATTGAGCAAATCCAAGAACAAATGTTACTTGATATGCCTGAAGAACAAGACCCCTCCGTTACTGAAACAGAAGAACAGAAGAATAAAGACAAAGAAAATATAACAGAGTAATAGAATGTGTGAAATGTGTCAACATATTGAAGTCTATATAAGACTTAGCAAAGCAGACCCAACGAAAACTACCGCGTTGAGTAATGCCTTTGTGTCCGATATGAAACGCAGATTCAAGGAATTGAAATCACAGATTACCAAGGCTATTGTAACAGAGGATGCCTTTGGATTGAATCAACCAACTATTTACTCAGCATCTCCGGTAGGGAAATTCAACTTTCCACGCTCTGCAGATAAAGTAAACGCATTCATGGGTTGGTTAGACGGTCAGGTGCAAAAAGGAATATTGTCTGTAAAAGAGGGAGCACAATTGGGTCAGGCAGTAGAGGGAGCATGGACAAACAAATACATATCAGACTCATATAACAGAGGAATCACAAGAGGGCGTTACGAATTGGGAAAAGCCGGGTTCAATTTACCTGCAGGAACCACCGCAGTCGGTAGTATGATGAATCCATTCCACATTGATAGACTTGGTCTGTTATATAGCAGAACATACAGTGATTTGAAAGGCATTACCAATTCAATGGATAATCAGATAAGCAAAGTATTGAGTCAGGCAATGGGTGATGGAGATAATCCAAGAACTATAGCAAGAAAATTGAACGCGGTAATATCAGGTGGAGGGGCTACTTTAGGAATCACTGACTCATTGGGCAGATTCATTCCGGCAGAGAGAAGAGCAGCGATGTTGGCAAGGACTGAGATTATACGAGCACATCATCAAGCCACAATACAGGAGTATCGGAATTGGAATGTTGAGGGGGTTTCTGTTCAGGCTGAATTCAGTGCTTTAGGAGATGCTTGCCCTGAGTGTCAGGAATTGGCAACCGGCGGAGTGAATAATGATGGAATTTATACATTGGATGAGATTGAGAACATGATTCCGGTACATCCTAATTGCCGATGTTTGGCATTACCGTTTTTACCTGAGGTAGAAGATGTCAAGACCCAAGAAGAAGCAGGAGTAACAGAGACATCTCCGGGGGAATCAATTCCTACAGAAGGCACTTCAATATCACAAGTACCAACGACCGGGTTAATTGATGACCCGGTGAAAGAAATGTTTGAAAATGCTGGAGATGCAGACGACTATATGATATACCGTAAAAAGTATGATAAAATGTTTTCTCAGTTTACCGCAGAAGAAAAGGAGGCATGGATAACATATGTCAATTCAGAAGATTCCCCCCGTGGAAAAGTTATAGTTGACATAGAGGGAATGCGGGCTAAAATGCAAGATACATTGGGTAATAGTAAAGAAGTATTTGAAAATTTTATTAGTGAATGGCAAACCAATCCATGTAGTAAGCCTTGTGTTGAAATGAAGTTCCAAACATTTACCCTTGAAAAGGGACAAGAAAGTTTTGTTATTAGAACCCATTACAAGGAAATGGCAGAGAAATGGGTTACTGATATGGATGAAGGGTTGATGACTGATTATATTAAAATACGGGCTTTTAATCAATCATATATGGATTGGATTGGGGTTGCTGATGAAATCACATTATATAGAGGTACCGGAGGAAATACAGGCAGAACAATGAGTCGGGCGTTAACTTCATTATCAAAAACCCATAGGACAAAATGGACTATTCAGGATGCAAATTTAACAGGGTATACTGATGATATAGCTATAGCAAATCATTTTGGACGAAATAATTCGGGAGTAACAGTAAAAATAAAGATTGGCAAGTCAGAAATATTTTTACATAAAGACTTAATTCGGGGAATGACTCAGGGGTTTTGGCGTGAAAATGAGTTCATTTTAATAGGTAAAAACAGAAAAATTAATATAAAAGACTTATATTTTTAAAAACAAATTATCATGATGATATCAATAAAAACAGTAAATGTAATTGAAAAAAAAGGAAATGAAATCATATTTTCCCCGGGAGCTGACGCCGGTAATGATGATTGGTTGAGAACAGCCCGGCTGCAGGAAAAAGCAGACAATGGAGATGCAAAAGCTCAGGAGGAAATTGATAAACTGTACAGTGAACCAATACTTATGTTCTCCAAAGAAGAAATATTGGAAGATATAGAAGAACAAAAAGATAATAAAACCAAGTAATATGAAAGATTTATTATTACACACAACCTCTTTAAGTGATTACAAAGCATCACAGACATCCACCACAATTAATGTACCGGTGGTCATGATGGTTGAGGGCGTTCATCATGGAAGTGGTGGACCGATTATGCACACCTCCGCCGGTTTAGAAGCATCTGTAGAGCAATGGAATGGGAAACCGGTGGTTATATATCACCCTCAGGATTCCGAAGGCAATTACATATCCGCTGAGAGTGAGGGGGTAGTTCATGTTGGAGTGATTAGTAATACAAGGTGGGATAGTGGAAAATTGAAAGCAGATTTGATTCTTAACACCTTGATTATGGCTTCAGCATCTCCAAAGGCGGTTGAATATATTGTAAAAGGCAGGCCAATAGATGTATCAATAGGAGCCTATCCGATTAACGAGAATATCTCCGGAGAATGGAACGGTGAAACATATATTGCTACCACGATTGCTTATGAACCCGACCACTTGGCAATACTTCCCGGGGAAGTGGGAGCATGTAGTTGGGATGATGGCTGTGGAATCAGAGTGAACTCGAAACAAGATAACAAACCAAAAATGAAAGGAGGCCAAATGTTTAATGTGAAAGAATCAATCAAGGAATTGTTGGACAATGGACATGTAATAAATGTTATTCAAGGAAATGCTGAACAAGGTTACAGAGAAAAAATGGACAAACTCTATACTCTTGTAAACAGCCTTGACTCGGATATGTATTATCATTATGTTGAGGATATGTTCAACGATTACGTGATTTATCGTAGAGAATCAAAAGGAACACCAAGAACAGAATCACGGTGGTACAAACAAGACTATGAAGTCGTGGAAGACCAATCAATTCAGTTCATGGGGGAACCGGAAAGAGTATTAAAGCAGGTTGAATATAAGCCTGTACAAATTAATGAACAAAACAATAAAACGAAAGGAGAAACAGAAATGAACAAAGCGGAAAGAGTGGCTGCATTGATAGCCAACAAAGGATTTTCCAAATGTGATGAGCAAATGTTGCTTCAGGCTTCAGAGGAGCAACTAAGTGTATTTGAACAAAGCGGAAAACCGAAAACAGAAGAACTGAATGATTCAATTGTGACTACTTATGTAGGCAAAAAATCAAAGGAACAAATCATTGAATTACTTCCCGAGTCAATTCGTGAATCAGTAAAACAGGGAATGTTATTGTATGCCGAAAAACGCAACGCAACGATTGAAAAAATCATGACCAATTCAGGTACCGTGTGGACAAAAGAAGAATTGGAAGTGATGAGTGATTCAATGCTTGAGAAAGTAAGCAAAACAACAGTTGCCCCAACTGATTACAGTGCAGCCGGCGGACAAAGAACTCCGTCAACTCAAAAAGGAATTGAAGAACCATTGTACCCGGTAGGAGTGAAAATTGAAGAACAGAAATAATAATTAAATTGAAAGGAGAAACAGAAAATGAACACAATTAAGTTAAAAGATTACAACAAAAACCAACTTGAGTTGGTAGCAGATGGAGTGATGACTCCCGGAATGCTTGTAGAATTGACTTCTGCAGGAAAGGTAAAAAAACATGCAACTTCAGAGGGAAATGTTTTGGTTATGATTGCCCTTGAAGATGAGTTGCAAGGTAAAGCAATCACAGAAGACTATGCTGATGCTGACCAAGTTCAGGTATGGGTTCCATCTCGTGGTGATGAAGTTTACGGAGTTTTAGCAACAAATCAGGTGATTGTTATTGGTGATTTTCTTGCAAGTAATGGAGACGGGACATTTAAAAAACATGTTCCTATTCAGGCAGACTATCCGGTAGCTGATGCAGCCACTCCAATATTAGTTCAGGCTATTGTTGGTCAGGCTATTGAAGCAAAGACAACCACAAGTGCAGTTGGAAGAATCATGTTCAGAGTTATTTAAGTTTTTAAAAAAATCGAAAGGAGACAAAAGAAATGGAAAATGTAGATATTATTTCACAGGACGGTATTTCAGGAGCAGTAGCAAATGAATTACAAAAAAATCAACTGAACGTAGGTTTAATGCGCCCGTTCATTGGCAATGATGGAAAAGCATACGCAACAGTGTATTCAGGAAAGAATCCGAATGACCCAAAAAGTTATTCAATTGTTCCCTTGCAGACAAATGCTACATTGCGTAGGGATGAGTGGAAACAATTAGATGATGCCGTTTTAATGGCTTCACGTGAAAGATTGGTTGGAATCAATGCATTGGAATCACGCGGTTTAATATTCAATCTCGGTAATGCAATGGGAACTACGGTTCTTGAGTATTCTGATATGGATGACAATTTGAGTGCAGAGCTTAGCATGGATGGAATCACTCGTTCAAAAAATGACCGTCCTGATTTTGGTACAAAGTACTTGCCAATTCCGATTATCCACGTGGATTATCAGATTAATACAAGAGCTTTGAATGCAAGCAGAAACATGGGGAATGGAATTGATACGATACAGGCTGAACAAGCATCACGTAGAGTAGCAGAAAAATTGGAGGACATGCTCTTCACCAATACCACTTACACATTCGGTGGTGGTTCGATTTATTCGTACGTGAATCATCCAAACAGAAATCCTCAGACCCTTACACTTGCTTGGGACAACGCAGGCAAAACCGGTGCTTTGATTTTGGCCGATGTTCTTGCTATGAAAGCTAAACAACTTGCCGACAATAAATTCGGACCATGGGAATTGTATGTGCCTACTGCTTATGACACAATCCTTGACAATGATTTTTCCGCAACTTCAAATGGAGTTACAATTCGTGAAAGATTGTTGAAAATCGAAGGCCTTAGTGGAATTAAAGTGGTTGACAGATTGGCTGCAAACAATGTTTTAATGGTTCAAATGACTACCGATGTAGTTCGTTTGGTTAAAGGATTAGCTATTCAGAATATTGAGTGGCAGACCGAAGGCAAATTTGTAAACAATTACAAAGTTATCACAATTCAGGTTCCGCAGATTCGTGCAGATAAGAGTGGTAAATCAGGAATTGTTCACTTAGCATAAGTAGTAATAGTAACAACAATTTAATCAAAAAATAGTTATGAAAAATTGGATAAGTAAAACAACAAAATCGCTAACCCTACTCACGGGAATAGTGATTGCTCCCGGGGCTTCATTTGAAGCCGAGGACCAAGACATTCCTCAAGCATTTAGAGACATGGTTATTTGTGTAACTCCTCCTAAAAAAGAAGAGGAAAAGAAACAAGACCAAGACCCTCCTGTTCTCACAAGAACAAGAGCACCAAGGGAAGTGAAGACTGAAGAGGAAATACTACAGGACTTACTTGCTGAAGAAGCACAAGCTGATGCCAAACAGGATGAGGATACAAAAGAATCAACCAAAAAGCCTTATGTGAAAAAGCACAATGGGTCGGGTTGGTATCTGATTGTTGACAATGAGGGAGTTCAAGTGGGTGGTCTGATGAGACAGAATAAAGCAAATGAGGAGTTGGAAAGGTTGAATGGATAAGTAATGTTGAAAATGAAGATTACACAACCCATATTAATTACAGGAATCCCAAGAAGTGGGGCAAGTATGATTAGCGGAATCATTTCAATGTGTGGTGGCTTCGGTGGTGTTCTTTCATCCATGGGAGAAAATCCACGCATTAAAGAGATGAATACAATCGTTCTTAATAACTTAGGAATGGATTCGGCCGGACAATTTCCTTTGCCTGATGCTTCACAGATACCGGTGATTAACGATTGGGTTGCGTTAACTTCATTCATCATGCACCAACAAGGCTATAATGATGCAAATACTTGGTTTTGTAAAGATTCCCGGATTGCTTTGTTATGGAAAACTTGGAATGCAGCATTTCCTCAAGCAAAATGGATTGTGGTTAAAAGAAATACGAATGACATTGTTGAATCTTGCCTCAAAACAGGATACATGAGAGCATTCAAGGACCCAAAGATTCTATCACAGATTGGAAAGACCTCTGTTGTTGATGGATGGAAGTGGTGGATTGAGCAATATAATGAGCGATTCCTTGATATAGCAAACAATGTAAGTAATTTAGTCACAATCTACCCTGAAAGAATGGTGTGGAATGATTATTCCGAAATAAAAAGAACGATTGAGTGGTTGGGTTTGGAATGGAATGATGAAGTCACAACATTTATGAATACAAAGTTAAACAAAGTTAAAGTATCGAAAGGAGTTAATCATGGCAAATAGAACAACACTCGAACGCGTATTATCATTGATGTCAGAAATTACGGTTTCTGATACTGATGTTGAGAGTTTTATTGGAGCAGCAAATACATTTGTAACAGCCTATCTTGGGACATCTTCGTTATCAAGTGCTGTGTTGGAGGAAATCGAAAGATGGATGACGGCACACATGATAGCAAGTACTCGTGAAAGAATGGCGACTGAAGAGGGTGCCGGTGGGGCTTATATCAAGTACATAGGAACCTTTGCTGATGCACTAAGCTCAACTCCATACGGTCAAATGGTTACGACTCTTGATACTACCGGAACTCTTGCCAAGATAGCAAGGAAAGTTCTATCAGTGAAAGCAATAACAACAACCTATAATTAAAAAGTCATGGGAATCTTGGAGTTCATTTCTAAAATCTGTGTTCAACCGGCCGTGTATTGGGGTAATCCGATACCAAACGGTTACGGTGGTTACAATTATGATTCACCAATTCAAATTTATGTGCGGTGGGATGATTCAAAGTCTGCTCCGTCATTCATTGGTGGAGATAAGATAACTGTTAACGCCATAGTATTATGTACTCAGGAACTTGATTTGGGCGGGTTTTTGTGGCTTGGAGAACTTCCTGAATATCCGGAAGTGATGCCTGACAATCCATTGGAAGTTGAAAATGCTTACTCCATTCAGAAGTTTACGAAAGTTCCATTATTAAAATCAAAAACTTTGTTTGTTAAAACTGCTTATTTGTAAAAAATCATGCCAAAAGTACAAGTCCATATGAAAGGAATTGATGATGCTTCCAAAAAGTTGAATAAATTCATCAAAAAAATACCTAACATTACGTTGCCCGGGCTGATTAAATGTGCTATTATTTTACAAAGGAGTATGGACAAAGAATCACCAACTGTTCCTGCAGACACCCGAAATCTTCAAAGTTCTTTTTTTATTGTGACTACTAAAAGTGTTGCAGAGGGAGGCAGTCCTAAGTTTGAAGGAGATGATGCGGGACAAATGGCTTCAAATCATACAAGAACTATTCAATCAGGAAAATCAAAAGTGGAGACCTCTCGTTTTCCGATGATAATGTTAGGATTCTCTGCCAACTATGCTGAGTGGATGCATGAAAAAATGGATATTAAACACTACACAAGAGCAGGGTCAGGAGCAAAATTTTTTGAGTCTGCCATTGCTCGGAATACTCAGAAGATGCTTGCTGTGTTAACTAAAGAAGTAAAGGAGGGAATTAAAAATGAATAGTATCTGTGAAGACATAAAGGATATGCTCGAGGATGAAGAAGTATTGAATCTGACTTTTGCAACTAATTTATTCATCATGCAAAGTCCGGCTGTACCTCTTGATATTGTCACTATTTATGACACATCAGCGGGAAATCCTGATATGACATTGAATGGAGATACTACTATTTACAATAATTCTTTTCAAATCCTAATCAGAAACCAAGAATACGACGACGCCTATGCTCTTGCTCAGGCAATAGTTGATTATCTGAACGGGAAAGCAAATGAGATTTGGAACAACACTTATTATATGCTTATATCATTATCAAGCGGACCAAGTCAATTAGCAGGTAGTGGAGGGGTCTCCATATTACAATCGGGAAAAAGAAGAGGGCAAGTTGAACTATCAATTAATTTTAGGGTAAAGAGACAAAAATCAAGTTAATAATTTAAAAAACGAAAGGAGAAACGAGAAATGCCAAACGTAGCAGTAACAGGAAAAGGAACAATTTTCAACAGATGGGACACAGGTACAAGCGCTTGGGTTGCAGTTGGAAATATTAATTCCATAAGTGGACCGACAGCGAGTCGGGAAACAGTTGATGTGACAACATTAGATTCTGCAGGTGGATACCGGGAATTCATTGGGTCACTAAGAGATGGTGGAGATGTAAGTCTATCCATGAACTTTATCATGGAAACTTATACATTAATGAAATCAGATTTTGAAAGTGATGTACGGCAGCAATATCAAATTGTACTACCTGATGCAAGCCATACCACTTTGGAATTTGAGGGACTTGTAACAGAGTTACCGGTTGATATTCCATTGGATGACAAAATCACGTGTGATTTAACAATTAAAATTTCAGGAGAAACAGAATTGTCAAGTGTTGATATTGTTGACTCAGTAGAAACTCTTGAAAATATTTCTGTAGCCAATGGAACTCAATTAGCTGATGCCGGGTTACCTGCAGAAGTAGAGGTAACAATGACAGATGACACAACGGATAATGTTGATGTTATTTGGAATGCCGGAACTCCGATGTATGATGGAGGAACCGCTGGAACATATGTTTTTTCAGGAACATTAGTTATGCCTGATGGTGTATTGAATGTAAATGGATTAAAAGCATCTGTATCAGTAGTAGTTGCAGCCTTGTAATTTTTAAAAATGAAGTAAATTAATCATATTTATTTTGTTTTTGTTTTGTGAATTTGAACTTATTTTTTAAACAATCTAATAATCAAAAAGATGACAGAAGTTATTTTATACAAGAAAAACCAATATTTTATAAGTGTTGGATATTATGCATTAAAGCATACTAATCGTGAATTGGAATCAGCCGGAAAAGGTACTTTATCAATGGACAATTTAATGGGGACAGATATGGAGATTCTTGAACCACTTTTGTATTATAGTTTAGTGATGGGTCACAAATTGGAGGATAAACCCCTTGACTTGGTAAGAGATGATATGGAGTTTGTACTGAATGAATGTTTAACAGAATTCACGGAAGCACTCCCTAAATTTTTTGCAAAAAAAGAAGGGAACCAAAAGTTGGGGGAGGGCAAACCGGTACACAAGGGGAAAGGTTAGAATTTAATTTTAATAAACTTTGTGGCATGGCAATTTCACGGCTACATATTTCAAGTAAAGAGTTCTACGAAATGACTCCGGCAGAATTTGTGGAAGCAATAACGGATAGTGTGAGTAGAGATAAGGATTACCTAACCACAATAGTTCAGACATTGTGGGATTCAACGAGGGTCCATATAATGTTTGACCAACTTGGAAATCCTTATTTAAAGAAACGTCCAAAAAGAGTAACAGATGTTTTGAAGTTCCGGTGGGATTCTGAAAGGAAAGAGCAAGCACAAACTGTAGATGACATGAAAGCGATTTTAACAGCATTGCATGTGGCAAATTATGTCAATAAGAAGGGAAAACGTCATAGGATAAAAGCAGAGCGCGAAAACAAGGCAAATTTGCCTTTGTTTGATGTAAAAGGAGGAAATCATCAAGTAAAATAATAAAGAGCATACAACCGCGTGTAAATTAATAGGAGGGCATATGGATTTAGGAAATATTATAGCGAAATTGGGATTGGATACCACAGATTTTGAAAAAAAGATGTCAACCATGACTACAAAGTTTAATTCTATGTCCAAGAAGATGGCCATTACCGGAGGGGCTATGTCATTAGCAGTGACAACTCCCTTATTGTTAATAGGACGTAAAATGACAATGGCGTGGGATGAAGCAATACAAGCAGAAACGAAATTGAATGCGGCAATCCTATCAACCGGAGGGGTTGCAGGGAAATCCACAAAGGAATTGATGGAGATGTCTGCAGTACTTCAGCAAAAAACAACTTTTGGAGATGATGCAATACAAGGTGCTCAAGGGCTTTTATTGACTTTTACTCAAGTACGAGGAGAGATATATGATAAAGCGATTCCGGCAATTATGGACATGAGCACTATGTTGGGACAGGATTTACAAAGCTCAGCTGTATTAGTTGGAAAAGCATTGAATGACCCAATAAAAGGTATGACCAATTTAAGAAGAGTTGGTGTTTCTTTTACAGAGGAACAAATCAACCTGACAAAGAAACTTGTAGCAGAGGGAAAAATACAAGAAGCTCAACAAATAATCCTGAATGAATTACAGGTTGAGTTTGGAGGGCAGGCTGAAGCTGCAGCTAAAAAGGGATTAGGTCCAATGAAGCAAATGCAAAACAATTTGGGAGATTTAATGGAGCAATTTGGAAAGATAATAGTTGAAGGTTTAACTCCCTTTTTTAATTGGCTTTCAAAATTAGTTGTAAAATTTCAATCACTGTCAGAACCAACTAAAAAGTTTATTGTTGTATTAGCATCTATTGTTGCTGCGGTTGGTCCCTTATTGCTTGGACTTGCCGGAATAGTGAGAGTGATTCCTTATGTGGTTCAAGGATTTAAAGCTATGCAAGGAGCAGTGGCCGCATTAAATAAAACATTAATGTCCAATCCATATTTAGCAATCGCTGCAGCTGTTCTTGTATTAGCAATCGCAATAACTAAATATGTCAAAGAGGGAAGTGCCGCCGAAAAGATGCACAAAAGAGTGTCTGCAGCGGTTGAAAATACAAGGGGTCAAGTCATGGCGGAACAAGATGCTTTGAATAAATCTTTTGAAGCATTAAAAAACAATAATACCAAACAGGATGAACGGGCAAGATTGATAAAAGAAATCAACGAGAGATACGGAGAATATTTGCCAAAATTATTGACAGACAAAACATCTACAATTGAACTTGCACAAGCTCAATCAATTTTAAACAATCAGATTGCTCAGGGCATTATCTTGAAAAGTAAGAATGCTACTATTGAAGAGGAAACTGTTGGAATTCTTGAAACTCAAAAAGAAGCCCTGACCAATATACAATCCACTTTAATTAAGAACGGATGGAGTGCAGCTCAAGCCAACGCAGGCATGAATAAATTAACAGCCTCACTACGAAAGGGAGATACATTTCAAGCTGCATTCCAAAACTCTTTAGGATTGACAACTTTACAAGTAACTGAAATGGCTGGTTCTTTTGATTGGGCTTCCGGAAAAACATCAAGCCTGATGGACTATATGTATGATTTGTCAGGAGCTTTGCAAGATGAGAAAAATGTGATAGCAGGGGTTGGAAGTATGTATGACATTCTTCTTAATTCATTTACCACTCCTATTTCAACTCCTGTACCTACAGGAGGGCTTGGAGATGAAGATGCTCCCCCAACTACTGCTTTGAATGCCTACCAAAAACTAACCAAAGCAATTGGAGATTATAAAGAACAATTACAATCACTAACTACTTTGGCATATCAAGGAAATATATCGGATGCGGATGCTGAGAAAATTCCCAAAATAAAAAAGGAACTTGAAATACTTGAGGCACAGAAAAAACAAATTGATGAAAGTTGGATTCAGTCTTCAGGGGAAGTAAAACAAGCCTTCGACCAAGACTTGGAAAATATGTCTAAATCAAGACAAGAATACAATAAATCGGAAAAAGATTTATTGGATTCCCAATTTGCGGAAAGATACACTCAATTGGATGAAATGTACAAGTTTGAGTCTTTGATGTATTCCGATAATGCCGAACAAAAATCTATTATTGATGCTCAATATTATGCAAGGAGGGAACAATTGGATTCTGAGTACATGCTTCAATCACAGGTTATATTGGACAAGATTAATCAAGAAAATGCTCAATCATACGCCGATTCTTACGAAATTAGACGACAGGCAGATTTTGAAAATCTACAGGAACAGATGGCTATTATGGATAAAGGGGAATGTGCCTATGAGGAATACCTTGATAACAGGGCTACTGATGATGAGTCGTACTATGCATATGTAAGCAGATTGTCAAAATCTTCTTTAACATCACAGATTGCTGATTTTAAGGCTGCCAAAAAAGAACATGACAAGACTTTTTTGGAAATAGCAGGGGAAGCAAAAGAAGCAAAGGAGGAAAAGACATACGATTTTAGCGGAGATTCAACCAATTTTATTACAAGTATTCCTGACTCTATTATGGTTGCCATTCAAAGCATGAAAGAATTAAAAGCAACTTATTCAGATACAATGGCCTCGTTAAATGAACAATGGAAATCGGGGTCCTTATCATATCAGGAATATGTTGATAAAATGAAAGAGGCAACTGCTTCTTTTGAAGAGGATTCTAAAAAAATTGGCTTTGGTAAAACGATAATAAATAGTTTAGCGGAACTTCTTATTACTGTAGGTAAATCTGTTATGGCAATAGGGTTGGCAACGGATGCCATGAAACAGGCTTTTGAAAATCCATACATAGCCATTGCAGCCGGGGCTGCTGCTATTGCAACAGGTATGATATTGAAGTCTGTATTCCAAGGATTAGAAACGGGAGGAACAGTAACAAAATCAGGAGCATTTCTTGTTGGTGAAAGTGGTCCTGAATTGGTAAATTTAAAAGCAGGAGCTGCAGTAACTCCAAATCATTTATTAGGAGCGTCAGGGAATTCTAATACTTTGGTCACACGAATATCCGGTAGAGATTTGGAAATAATATTACAAAGAACAAATTCACAAACCACTAATAGAAGGGGTCGAGGATAATGAAACGAATATTTACAGCGGGGTTTAATAGTGCTTTTTTACCTTATAAGTATAGGATTATTGAGGTGGCACGAACGGATGCTTCAGATATTATACCGGCAACTCTTTGGGGGGATATGGGGATGAATGTTGGTTTTTTGTCTGATGATTTGTTTGAGGGACCAACTAATACTACTACTATCATTGAAGCAGACTCTACTGTAGATAATGCTGCAAGACTTGCCGCTGCCTTTGTAGCAGGTGGAAAAAATGATTGGTATTTACCTTCTTTGGATGAATTACAGTTGATTTATGATAATAAGACAATTATACCTGCTCTAAATACAACTACTCCTTATTGGTGTTCCTCAGAAGTGGCAGGAGGAAAAGCCCCTTCACTTTTGATGTCCAATGGTACTATTTCTAATGATTTTAAAGCATGGTATCGAGGTGTTCGTTGTATCAGGGCATACTATACAAATAATCTACCTAATATAGGGCAGGCAGGGGCAGGGCAGGGTATAATTATATACATACAAGAACTCGCTGAAATATCACATGAAATCAATATATACGATAGGGATGAAGATGGAGATGACCCCGATGTGTTGACATTAGAAACTCCGGGGTACGAAGTTAGATGGAATACAGGCACGAGTGATGTTATTTCTTGTGGTATAATTGAGTCAGAATGTAGTATATACATCCGAAATATCAGTGATGTATTGAGGTCGTTCCTGAATTCATTGGTCAATGCTGCAGAATATAGGTACATTGTAGAAATAAAGAAAAATGAAAAATTGTGGTGGTTTGGTATTTTATTGCCTGATTTCAGTGGAATTGAAGATTTACCTAACAGTAGTATTGAGTTATCTGCAGTTGATGGTCTTGCTTACTTAAATCACATTGAAGCATCTGATATAAACCACGTTGATGAGTGGATTGGAGAGACTCATACATGGGATTATTTGAATGATTTGAAATACATGGGTGTTTTGGGGGATATTTTGTACGGATTGAAAAGATTGCCAACTTCAGATTTATTTTGGAAACAAACAGAAGCAGAAGATAAAGAAACTAAATTTCTATATGTTCATACAGAGTGGTTTGGAGAAGGGATGTTGGAAACAGATGAACCAATGGAAAAGGCATTTGTTATGCCATATCAAGGAAAAGTATGTTGGGGAACAAAAAGTATTGAAACAGGTTATAATGGAACAGAGATAGAAGTAATTACGTATCAAAATTACAGAGATGTGATACAACACATCCTAACTCGTTTTCGTGCCGTTTTGATATTGCAAAATGGAGCGTGGTATATCATACAAAGAGAATGTCTAATTTCAGGGTCAGACATTACCTATCACACATATAGGCGGGAACCCTTGAGACAATCCCCTGCTGTTCCTGATTGGACAGCATTGCCTTCAACCGTATCAGAAAAAACATATAAATCATTCTCACCCACATCCGAAAGATATCGTTCTGCCGGAAATTTCAATTATTTACCCGGTTTATTATCAGCCAAGGTTAAATATGTGGCAGGGGATAATATGAATACAGATAGTTTGGTTCCTTGGAACTATCAACCTGAAGTACAGTATTCAACAATTCCATTAGAAGCTGGTGCAGATAATTTTTTGCAAATAAAAGTAGGTTTTGAACAAGAGTTTTCAAGTCCTGCTGAGTTTCCTGAATGTGGTTTCTTCAGAGCAATACCAAGATACCGTGTTTATTGTAAAGTTGGAACAAAATGGTGGAATGGCACAGCTTGGCAATCAGCGGAAACGTATCAACTCATTGAGGGAACTCGTTTGGAATATAGTGCAGAAATGTACAATCAAGGAGCATTATTCAACGAAACAGACCCACAAGATTCAGGAGTTGAGACGACTCTTTACGGAATGCATTGGACTGATATAAATACAGGTTGGGTATGTGGTGCTCAGGGAGTAATTAGAAGAACACAGAACGCAGGAGAAACAACTTGGGCAGCGGTACAATCAGGGGTTTCTGTAACATTAAGAGCAATTCAATTTCCGTCATTTTATATAGGTTATGTGGTTGGTTATGGAGGAACAATACTAAAGACATCAAATAGTGGAACATTTACACAGCTTAATTCAGGAACGACTAAGAATTTGAATGGTGTTTATTTTTTCAATAATACCACAGGTTGGGTATGTGGGGATGATGGACTGATTCGTAAAACATTGAATGGCGGAGCAACTTGGACTACTCAAGTATCAGGAACAACGTATGCCTTGAATAGTATTCATTTTATTGATACTTATAAGGGGTGGGCATGTGGTGCTCATGGGACTGTTCTTAAAACTGTAGATGGAGGGACAACATGGACAACAGAAAATATTGGAGGATATACAATAGGTTTAAATAGCATAAGAGCACATATATACGCTGAGGATGGGCATACATGGGTTTTATGTTGCGGAGATGATGGATACTTATTTGCCTTTGAACAAACGATGTGGGGTGTAATTGATTTAGAAACTGATGCCAACCTGTATAATGTGTGGGGATATTCGGACACCTATAATCCAATCCAATATTTATGTGGTTCAAATGGAGCAGTTTTCAAGACTGAAAATAACGGAGGAACATGGTCAGAATTAAATGTATCAACTGATGAAGAGTTGTATGCTGTATATTTTCAACCGTTCAATCATCAAAAAGGGTATGTGGCAGGTTCTACAGGCTTTTTATCAAATACGATTGATGGAGGAAGTACATGGATGGCACAAATCACAGACCCTGGCATTATTGAGTCATTGACAGGGACACAGGTAACCTTTGAACAGAATACGATTGATATACCTGAAAATGGTGTTTGTTTATTCAAAATAATGTTACACGATTTCATTTTTGAGTACATACAACATGGTTCCACATTGACATTCATTGCATTGCCCTCAATTACAATAGATGAAGGTAATCATTATCTCATCTATATAAAAGATAACATCGGCCCTGTGAATTGGGTTGAATATGAAGCAATTAATGAGCATTCAGAGGACTACAATGTAACGTATGAGGAGCAAGATTCCATGTTTGGTTCAGCGCAGACAATATATGGAAATTATATAACACCTACGGGTGCCAAGTGGGGGAAAGGGTTTGACAGTGATATGAATTTGTATTTCAATCAGGTTTTGGTTGAAGAAATAGTACAGAATCAAAATCATGCTTTATTGTTGTTCAGCGGTGAATTGCATGACCGCAGTAATTCGCAGTTGGTACCGATTCATGCCTTGCAGTTTGGTTTCAAGGGATGGCAATACAGGTTTTTCCTCAACCAAATATCATACAATCCTGTGATGGAAAGCTATTCAGGAGACTGGATTGAAATAAGCAGAACAAGGCTAAGAATCAGCCATCAAACAAGTGGTGGGGATGTATTCGTGGACATAGATTTAAGTCCACAAACACCTACTGAAAAATTACCAAGATTTAACTTGGATATTTTAGAACTCAATAAGATACCAAGAAAAAAACAACTTCATGTTATCCCTGAAGGGATTCATGCTGTAATGATAGATGAAGATGGAACGCTGTGTAAGAAAACAGCAGAGGGGGTTGTCAGCACCTATAAACAAGTTGATGGATGTAGCATTGGGCAGTCTGTTATTGGAGGAGTCAGAACAAAAGTATTCATTGATGAAACCCTTGCTGTTCCTGAGTTTTTTCAATACAAAGTTGATATTGAGGATTTTGTGGTTGATGGGGATGTTGAAGTGGCAGGGGAAATGGAAATCACTGAGGAAACAGAAGGGGGAAGTGGTACTCAGGTTCAGACTGATTGGGAACAGGATGATGAAGAAGCTGTTGATTTTCTCAAAAACAAACCTACGATTCCAACAAAAACAAGCGACATAACAAACGATAGTAATTTTATTATTGATGCTTCTTATGTTCATACGGACAATAATTACAGTAATACTGAAAAACAAAAGGTTGCCGATTGCGAAATGATGCGTGACATTATGTCTGATGCTTCCAAAGGCATTTATTTTTATGATAATTTTTTATATGCAAAAACAGCCACGGCAGTCGGGCAGGTTGGCTTGTCTTATTACTCACTTGCCAATTCTGCAAGAAGCTCTATCTCTGTACTTGATACGGGGTTTGGTAAGAAGCGTTGTTTGAATCTAAATACATATACGAATGCTGCGGGGGATTCCATGGTGAATGCCTTGGTATCAGTAGTGCCAAGCTACGGAGTAATGAATTTTGAAACACGAATAAAAATACCTGTATTGTCAGCGGCTGCCCAAAGGTTCGTATGTTACAATGGATTACAGGGCGGAATCACTTCATCACCAAGCGACTACATGCGTTTCGAATATCTCGATACATTGAACTCGGGAAAGTTTCTTTGTTCTACTTGTGTGGGTGGAGTTTCGTCAACTGCTGACAGCCTAATCACTGTGGTTGCTGATACATGGTACATTTTGAAAATAGTTAGTAATTCAGACGCCAGCTCAATGGCGTTCTATATTAATGGAAACTTAGTTGCAACTATTACAACAAATATACCATCTGCCGTTGACTTACATACAGTTAATCAGATAATCAAGTCAATCGGAACTACTCAGCGTGATTTATATGTTGATTTCATTAAATTTTACCAAAAATACAATTAATACAATATGATAAAATACAGAGTACATAACGACAGGGGATTTATTGAAACAACCGATGTTGATTTCGCAAAGCAGATGAATAACGGCACATTGGCAGGAGTTGAAGTAATAGAATTTGCTCTTACAACATCAGAAAGCATTGATAAAAGGGCAACGTATCAGGCAGAATGCGACCACATCACAGCCGAAATTATGAGGCGCAAACTGATTGGTGATTTATCAGTGGAAGAGGAAGCAGACTTGGTTTCACAATTAACCCAAAAATCAATACAAATAAAACAATTATAATCATGGCAAAATTAAGTCTATTAAAAACAGCGACAGGGGAGTTTGGAACCCCTCAAGTCAATCATGCTTCATTGGGAATCAATACAAATGAAGAAGTAGTGCTCATTCATGAGAACGGAGATGAAGAAGTCATTGGAGGGGATTCGGGAGCAACAACAGATAGAACTATATATCTAAATCAAGACCTTGCAATGAGTATTGAAGCCCGTAAAATGTTTAAAACCAAGGCAAAAGCAGATGTTTGGTTGGCAACATTAACGGGAGATGATGCCCCGTCAGAATCAAATCATTGGACAATTCAAACAGGAGGGGGTTTCATTGATGAGGATTGGTTGATATATCAATACATTGACATCCAACTACAGGCAGGAACTCGTGTAAAATCAGTGACAGGGGCTTTCAAGCCTGCCACTCCCGCTGATGCTTTATTGGATGCAGTAATTATTGGTGGGACAATATCAACTGTATATATTGCTGAAGATACGATTTTGAACATTCAAAATTGTACGATTGACAAGCTATTGCCTGTGGTAGATGATACTGACGGGCATTTAAAATTGACGGAGTGTTATGTATTCGGAGGGGATTTCAGTAACACATTGATTGTCGGTGAGTGGGAAAGGGTACAATTCATTGCAAGAGTGGATGACATCACAAATTTGTCACACATTGGTACAAATGGAGTAGTGAGATGTCATTTTGTTTCCGCACCAACATCATATAATAATTTTGTTATTTCAGACTTACCATATATTCTACTGTATGCAACAGGTTCTTTTGAATCACTTACAATAGAATCCGATGTGGAGTTATTCGATAGTAGTATTTTGGTTGAGGATTTGACGGTATCAGCTCAGCTGGATGTAGATGGTTCTTTCATCTCATCCACCGCTTTCAAAATCACGGCAAACACTACCAAGCTGACTAATAGCAAGGTGGTTGGTGTTATTGCCTTGACCAATGCTGCAGAGATTGAAACAACAAATAGCGTGGTTAAAAATAACATTCAGTTGAATGACACCTCAACTGCAACCATTAAACAAGGAACTGTCCTGCTTGGAACAATTACACAGGTTGACCCAACCACAACCATTACAGATGAGCGGTTTGTAGTATTGCAATTCGTGGATAATGCGGCTGCGGTAGCAGGGGGATTGGTGGTTGGTAGTATGTATTGGAATACAACTTCATCAGCGATTAAAATAGTGACGGCATAAAATGTAGGTAATATTAACAATAACAATGAAAGGAGGAGGGAATGGTTGAAGTAATTATGTCAATTGGAGCAGGGATTGTAACAATTGTTCTAACAGTTTTAGGTTTCTTTTTGATGCGGTATGTAAGAAGTCAGGACACAAAAAATGAAAGATTTTTTGCTGCTATTGACAGACTTGAGGAAACAAGTAATTTAATTAAGCTAATGATTGAAAAACAAAATTACTCGTGTATCAATAAGATGGACAGAGTAGAATCCCATGTACTTACTCATGAAAAGAGAGTAACCAAGTTGGAAAAGGTTACGGAAACCCATTCAAAACAAATCGGAGGGCATAATGTACTATTGAAAAAACTTAAATCAAAAACAGCATGAAAAATTTAAAATTTGGGTTAAAAGAATATTTCAAACCCACACCAAAAACATTGAGAATCATTGGAGATGCCTGTCTTACAGTTGCTCTGTTTCTCCCTTCAATTGGGTTTATATCAGGATTAACTTGGTTACCTATTGTAGTGTTGATTTTCAGTATAGTGGGAAAATTATTGACCAATATGTTTAGTGAAAAAGAAAAGAGAGGAGGGGAAGATGTTGCGATGTAAAGTATTAACAAGATTTACAAGTCCTGACCAACTCAGAAACATAGTTTTGATAGAGGAGCAGATGGATGCGTGGGGTATTTTCAACATATATGCCCGAAGGGGTTTACTTACTATTGTAGGTAAAGAATCAGGATTCATTCCGAAATCAGAATATAGCTACAAAGGAACTCCTAATAATAGACTACGTTCATTGTTTGGAAGTAAATTATCCAAATATTCTGAAGAAGCATTGACTGAATTAAAAAGAAATGATGTTGCTTTTTATGAAGCTATATATGGAGGTAGATATGGGAACAAAGAGTATGGAGATGGATACAAGTACAGAGGCAGGGGGTTCAATCAAAACACTTTTAAAAGTCTGTACGAAAAATTATCACAGGCACTCAATCTTGATTTGGTAAGTAGTCCTGATTTAATGAATACCCCGGAAGTTGCAGCCATGGCATATATGTACTTCATTAGCAATAGATTCAAAACTATTCCAAAAGATATGTCCGTAAGAAATATCAATGGTTTCACAGACCTTGATTCTGCTGTGTATACTATATTCCGAGCCAATGCAGGGTGGTTAAATACACCTACAAAAGAGGGATTGGAAAGAGCATATACTTTTAGTAAGTTATTCATTTATTAATTAAATTCAGAACCCATGGAAAATTTAATCAAAAAAATATGGGACTTCTTAAAAAGCAGAAGTCCCTATGTGATTGTAATTGCAATTCTTATACTTATCATTTTTTTACAAAAGTCATGTGGTCACAAATGCCCGGAACAAAAGGTACTTTATAAAACGGATACTATTACTAAATATGACACGACTTTAATAATAAGAACAGAATACACTCCTAAATGGATTACAAGATACGAATACATATTTGAACCAGAATTCTTTTTCACTCCGGTTGATTCTGCAGCAATATTGAAAGAGTTTTTAGCAAGTTATATTTACCAAGACACTTTACTAAATGATTCAACTGCTTTTATTTATATCCGGGATTCAATTACACGAAACCAAATGGTGTCAAGGAGTTGGGAGTACAAAGATAGAACCCCCACTCAGATTATCACAAATACAACAATGATAGATGCCGGGTTAAAATGGAATATGGGGATAGGAGGATTTGTTGGAGGCAATTTAAACCGATTTGATGCCGGGGTTGGTCTTGTATTATCTACAAAAAACCACGGATTATATCAGGTTGAGTACTGCTTTTTTGATAAATCATTCAGAGTAGGGATGTATTGGAATTTAAGAAAACAAAGACATGAAAATAAAAATTAGTGATTCATATAGGTATGCAATATGTCCATGCCATATTCAACAATGGTGTATGGAGTTATTAAAATTCACCGGGGCTGAATATATCCCGGAATCCTCTAATGTATATGCGGACATTGGTATCAATGTAAAAGAGAATGTTGGAATATCAGTATTTGTAGATTTGAGTGACCCTTGGTCCTTGGTCAATACTTTGAATGTAGATTTATTGGTGGATGAGAGTTTAAAAAATATGCTTGAAGTACCATTTGTAGCCCCTTCTGTAGCTTTCAAAAATAGTTCAGATAAAGGATTGGCTTGGATTGATTCATTTGATGTTTACACCTCGTTTATAGCAAACAAGCCCGTTCAAGAGTACATTGTTCCTCATTTGAAGCATGCTAAATACATATACACTCCTCATTCATTACCTTTCGATACATTTTTTAATTCGGGTAAGGAAAGAGAGTATGATGTGTTTTTCAGTGGAGCCATGGACCCGAAATGGTATCCACTCCGGAACAAAATTCAAAGAGCTTTACAAAATGCTCCTCAAATTAAACAACAATACTCTCCTATATGTGGAAACAAAGCAAAGGAGATTATTCAAACACATGAAGTATCAAAAGAGGAAATGATTGTTCAGTTTGAGAAACAGTTGTTTGAATTTGCTAATAAGTTGAGAAATGCTAAGTGTACTCTATTTGACGGAACAATTTTTAACATTCCGGTTAAAAAGTACATTGAATCAATGGCCTGTGGTTGTTTGGTATTTGCTCCTTTGCCTATTGATTCAGAAGTATTGGGGTATGTGGATGGTGAGAACATGATAATTATAAATGATACCAATTATATGGATTTGTTGAACTATTACTTAGCTCATCCCGTGGAGATGAAACGTATCACAGACAATGCCTATCAATTGTATTTGGAAAAGTATACCTGTGAAAAGTCTGTAGAAATATTTATGCAAAAATTACAATCAAAATGAAAAAGAGAACAGTTTCAATAGTGGTAACAGCCCGAAACAATGGTAAATATTTAAAAGAGTGTTTGGAATCCTGTTTAAATCAAACAGTTAAACCAATAGACATAATTTATTCCGATGATTGTAGTACAGACAATTCTATAAAAATAGCTTCAAAATTGAAAGGTATTACAATAGTCCCACATATAAAGCATGTGGGGGTTGTGATAGCCCGGAATGCCGGGGTCTTAGCAACTAAAGGAACGATTTTAGTTCATGTTGACGGAGATGATATTTTACCAACTGATTTTTTAGAAAAACACTTAACTACTTTAACTGATGAAACCCCCTTTGTATATTGTGCTGCTCAAGCTTTTGGTACTCATAATACATTGTGGAATGTTCATGAATGGGGTAAATTGTTTTTATGGCATCAAAATTTTGTGAATACTTCATGCATGGTATGGAAAGATAAATTTATTGAAGCAGGAATGTGGTTGGAAACTTGTGAAAACACAATGTGGGATTGGAGTTTAGCAATCAGGTTGAGCAGATTAGGAACTCCGGCAAAATCTCCTGCTGTTCTATTATATAGACAACATCCTGAAAGTTATTCTGAATCCCACGAAAGAGCACAGACTGATGGAATTGTTAAAATCAATATAAATATTAGAAGATGCTTAGTGACAATGTCAATCGGATTAATCTATTCAGGCAGATTGGAAACACTAATGCCATATTGGTTGGATGCATTATTGAATGACATTTCCATATTAAAAAACAAGCCTCAATTAATAATTGTAAACAACAGTCAAAGACCATTGAATTGGATTACATCATATCATAAACAGTTTTTCAGTGAAGTCATTGTCTTGAAAGGTGTTCCACAGATTCAATTCAAAGAAGAAAAGGAACGGAGAATCAAAGTATCCCAATTAATGGCAGATTGTAGTAACATGATTATGAAAAGAGCAACCGGGGAGTTGATTCACTTCCGGGAGGATGATATGATAACAAACAAAGGAGCATTTGAAAAGCTATTTAATTTTATAACTGACATTACTGTTGATAAGAAACGAGCAGGGGTGGGAGCATTATATTTAAACCGACATTGGAATAGGATAGTAGGAGGAATTTATAACACAACTAATCCTCAACAAACTCAAGATTTCAAAGAATCTGAAATTACTACACTAAAACCGGTGCAAGTTGATTATACAGGAACCGGTTGTCTTTTGTTTTGGAAAGACCTTTGTCCTCCAAGATTTTTTCCACAAATCAATAATATTAATGCTCATGATTGGCGGTTTGGAATGGATATAAAAGCACTTGGTAAAACTTTATATATTTTACCGGATGCAATTTGTCGTCATTACAAAAGTATACACTTTGATTATTTGGAGCCTGATGCAAAAACAACTTTAATCACTCCTCCGACTACGTTTTCTAAAATTAGCAGATAAAACAGGCTTAATTAGAAGCGATTGTAGGCGATAAAAAGATAAATTAATAGTAAGCATCCACCAAAAATTTGGAGGGCAAAAACAGCCTCTAAATCAATTTACTTCTTTTTTATAAAAATTGCTTCAAATCCGAGTTCGTTAGTCAATGCCAAGATTAATGCCTTCGCTCCATTTTCAGACAAAAAAATTTCAGTTAGGTGGAGTTTATTATGGAACAAATAAGAGTACGCTCTTGGATTTTTGTCTCCTTTGTCAACACTTTTAAACTGTACTTTGAATCTTGTTGGATTTGGATTTTTGACATTTTTACTATATTGACATTGAAGTACGGAAATACTTCTATTTGTCAATTTTACGACTGTTCCATTCTTAAATTGGGTCAATTTTACCGGTTCATTTTCAATAATTAATGGCATAAATTTTGTTGTTTTTTGATTGATTTTTTGGCTGTTATTTTTTTGATACTAAAAACATGACACCTCGTATAACGCATTTTAAGGCTGTTTTTTGCCACTCAAATTTTTGGTGGATAGTTAGTACGTCTGAAAATAGTTCGTGGAAATTCCTCTGATACCAACGGTTGTAGAGAGGGGTCAAATGGCTGTAGAAAAAATTGAAAATCCGGGTATAAATTGCGTAATTCTATTAGTTTTTGTAGTGATTTTGTGACATCAGAATATTGGGTGGCCATGGTTACATTTACAGTTTTTTTGAGTCTTCCCGGAGACTCAATGTGCCAAAACTTGGTGGAATCATTTGATGATTTAATAAAAATCACATCAGGATTTCTGTTCCAAATAATTTCGGAATTTGAAAATTTTTGTTTTATTATGGTCTGTTTTTTCATCACGAAATCAAATAAAATAGAAATTTAAAAAACCACCGGGGGTTTTTGTCTTGGTGTTTTTCAATCTGATTTATAAATGACATAACAATAATCCATAGGCCTATAATCACGCAACAGAATCCAATTATATAATATGGAATAGTTTTTTCCATCATAAATAAAACTCCTGTTAAAATATAGAGCACTCCAAACATAAATAAAGAAAGTATACAAAAAGCAACAAATACTTTTTTCATAGCAATTATTTTTTAACGATACTATATAAACATTTCCATAACCATTTAGGTCGTAATTTGGTAGAATACGCTCTAATAATTTGCCTATCAAATACCATAAGTCCACACCAAAAGGATACAATAAAGGAAATAATTCCCAAGGTTATCCCGGGAATCCCTGTTTCAATTATTAAAATAATAGTGATGCAAAAACAGCAAATTGAGGCAAAAAATAAAAATAATTTTGTAATCATTTTGTTAATCATTAAATAGTAATGGATAATCATTTTGTAATTTTTCGGAAGCATCTTCAATCTTTATTTTTAAATCTGTAATGGCTGATTCCATTTCTGATTTTTTTACCTCCGCCTGTTTCAGAGTTGAACAATTGAATTCAGTTTTCAGGATTTCCATTTGACTTTCCTTTTGCCCTTTCAATTCAGCAAGTCTGTTTTTTGTTTTGTCAATTTTGCTTTTTATTTCAAGCAATTCCTCGGGAGTGATTTGTGTTGTCATTTTATGTCATTTTTATAAATAATATATCAGTATTTTTTTGTTTACAGCAGGGGTTGGTGGGGCATTTTTCTTCTGAAAATAAAAAATAACAGCGGTTCCTCTCATTGCTGCAACTATCTTTTGAACAATTTTCAATATTAAAATATGTTCCTGTGAAAATATCTTTTACAATATCCCCTTCTTGTATCTCAATAGGAGGGGTTGAAAATAAAGGGCATTCAATTGTTTTCATTATTCTATTACTTTAAGTATTATTTGTTTTACAGGAAATTCAATTTTATTATGCTCCAAAGTATGTAGTAAATTCTTTTCAAAATCAATGTCAGTGGTGTAATCGGAGTTTAGTTTAGAAATGAAGGCATCAATTCTTTCATTCCGCTCTTCTGTTTTAATGGTATCTGCAGCTCTTACAATCACTCCTTTTTCGTGAGGTATTGTAATTGGAATGACCGTATTACTAACTGCATAATACAGCCATACTTTTGGTTCCACTTCAGCCTCGTCTGATTCTTGCCGAGTGATTCCTCCGGGATTCACAAGAAGCCGACCGTGATATTCTTCTACAAATGATTTATGATTATGGCCGGTGACAATTAAATCATACCCTTTGTATTTTCTCATCAATCCCATTGTTGAGGAATCACTGCATCCAATATAGGGAAGTGTTCCCTGATACACTCCCGTATGCCAAAGTAAAACATTTCTTCCCTGAATAGTTATCAGGTGTTTATTTTCAGGATTTTGTCCCCAATGACAGCCGGGTAAAACTTTCAGAGCACCACCGGCTGCAAGTGTATTAATTCCACATTTATCCGTTAGGTCAAGGTTGTGTTGTGGTAAATCATGATTTCCATAAATAGTGAAAAATTGGTCCGGTAAATATCTAAAAGTCTGAGTCAATAAGTAAGGACTTGGTTTCCAATTGTCAAACAAATCACCAACATGATACACCGGGCAATTATAATGTCTTTGTAATTCTGTAACGAATCTGACTTTACTCCATTGAACGACTTCAAAATCATCTGTACGACAAGGCGGAATTGAATCACGCAAATGCCAATCAGAAGTAAAAATAGCATCAGGAACAGGTATTTTATTTATTCGTATCATTCTATTAATGTTTTATTTTTGCATCACATAGCGGACAATTATCCGGACAATTATCATGCCATTTCTGTTCGTGCTCTGTTAGATATATTTGGCCTTGGTACAATCGGTTGTGAACATCAATCAATTTTGCTATTACCACTGATAATGAGTTTAATGAACTTTTCAATACTTTCAACTCATTGACTTTAGTTAGTAATTTATCCAAATCTCCACCCGCAGATTCAACACTTTCAATCTCAATAGTTTTGCGGTTTATCTCTTTGATTTTGTTAATCAATGTTGTGAGTGCTAATAATTCATTGTCCTGAATCTTCAATTTGTCCTCCATATAAATTAATGAAGTAACTGAGGTGTCCGCCTTGATAATTTCATTACAATATATAATCCTTTTTTCAATTCCCTCAATTTTGTAAGTGAGGTTATCCAATGTACTTAATGAGTCACTTTTCTTTTTTAAATCAGAATATAAATTCAGTGTTGATAAAACAAGACCCTCTCCATTAATCGTGGTAGTTTTCACTGTGATTTGGTCTTGTATGGAATCTATTACTGTCAAAACTTTATCTAAGTGTATTTTGGATGTCTTGGTGGATTCTAATTGATTGTGCAGGCTTTCAAGACTTTCAACATCAGTCTGTGCTTGATTTATATATGTGTATGCTTTTAAATCAATTTTGACCTTGTCCAATTCTTTTTCTTTGTACTTCAAGTCTGCCTCAATTCCACGAATCAACGAATTAACATTTCGGGTGGATGAGTCAATTTTTTCAAGGTTGGCCATACGATTGAAATGCAGAGCAACTTCTCCTGAGGTTTCAGAAATAAGAAAGGGTTTGTCTGATTGCTGTTGAAGATTAATGTCATCTAAATTAAGTAACTGAATGACTTCTTCCGGAATGTCAACACCGGCTGCTTTGAATTCAAGTATGACCTCATCTTTTTCAGTTAGAAAGGATGCTTCAGAATTTGTTCGGATTCTTTTGACAATACCCTCTTTCATTTCAACTTCAACTGATGTATTTCCTCCCCAATAACTACGAAATGAATCTCCCCGGGGTTTGCCATACGCCAACCACCGCAAACTTCTAATTATTGCAGATTTTCCGGAATCTGAAGTACCCACAATTACATTCACTCCTTTATGGAATTGGAGTTCTGAGTTCTTATGGCTCTGAAAGTTTTTTATTTTTAGACTTGTAATCATTAATACTTTATTCTTGTAAATACTTTTGTTTCAGTTTTAGAATCTCCTTTGACTGTCTTATACTGATGTTTCAAAATCATCTTATCTCTACCCATACCAGCAATAATATACTCCGTATATCGAGTGGTTGAGTTGGAATAATAGATTCTCACTTTTTGGTAACTTGGCATTTCCCACCACAGTCGTATTGGAATCCTGTCACCATCGTAAAAAAAATAACAAACACCTCCCTCATAAAAATCATATTCACTTGTGACAGTCTTGAGTTCCCCATTGTTTCTGTTTCTGATTTTCACTTTTGTTTCCCATTCTCCTATGAACGGACAATATTTTGCATTTTTATCAGGTTTAACGGGGATGTCAAACTGATTGAATAGGAGGAAAATGAAGAGTGTGAGCAGCTTTTTCATACCTGTTTAAAAATCACATCCGTCTTGTCATATCTTGAGGCGGAATTACATATTATCCCCGCACAATTCTTATCTCTGAAATAACAATTGTTATGCATTCCATAACTTCTTCTAACTTCTAATTTAACACCTTGAAATTTAACAACTTTACCAATAGGAACTTTATTTAATTCCTCTATTGAGTTTACCTTTTTTATTGGTTTAAAAATTCTTTGAAAAATGTTCATAATATTTTTATTTGGTTTTCAAATCTATTATACAATTCAAAACAAATAATACTTATGCTTTAGTACTTTTTAAATATTTGAGCATTTGCTTGATTCCATTATTACTTGCTTTGATTCGGGCTTTTATATAGGCTTGTTTCACATTGTTTTCCGTCAAGTCTTGACCTTTTAAATGTGGCATGAGCAAAGGAGCTGTTCTTTTCAAAATCATTTGTAGATTGTCTGTAATAATCTGTGACATATTATTTCATTTTTAACATTTTCAAAACAGGGGATTCCATTAGTGCTAAGTGATAAATTGATATTGCGTCTGCTATTGCCTCATCCCGGAATCCAATATTCGTCCATGGCACATTATACAACTTTTTAATGGCATTTATTGTTTCCTTTTTAACAGCAGACCTTTTTCCAAGCAAATGATGTTTGGAATCACCTTCACTATACCACTCTACACCGATTTTCATGCATTGGCTTATAGTTTGAACAATCCCTGACACAGCTCCTATCATCTTGGCAGCTGCAGCGTTTTGGCTTCCGTGAGGTAATTCTGTGAACATAAATTGTACATTATACTTTTCAATTAAAGATAGTAAGAAGTCAATAATTTCAGTCATCCGTCGTACATCGTCATCTCCTTTACGGATGCGTCTTTTTTTTGCCGGGGTCCCTTCTGTTTTTATGCACTCTGCGTAAATTATATTTCCGGAATAATCAATTATCACAACCCCCCATGCACATATGGAGGGGTCGTGAGTCATGATTGTAGGTGGATGAATGTCAATATTATCACCCAACATATATAGTTTTGCCGGTTCAGAATTGTGATGTGTTTTGAAATCTACATTACGTGACATAATTGGATTTTTGAGGTATTCGGAAAACTTTTCCTCATCCATCACCTTATTACTTTTTGTTCTTTCCATTACTTTTATTTTTTGAAACTGAAACCCATTCTGATTTCACAAAATGGAAGTTTAATAATCAGCATAATAAAATCCCTGACACATAAAGCGATTCCAATTTGAAAACAGTCTTCTTTAAATATATCCAACCAAAATCTTTTTGCTCTCATTATTTCAGAAGTTTGCTCTGTTCCTTTTCAATGTATTCCAATAGGTCAGCAGGTTTGTAGAATATCTCCGCAATTATTTTCAACTGAGCAATGTGTTTTGCATTTGTGTATGAATATATTTTTTTTGCTTTTACAATCCATTTCGGACTTGCTACAATAAAATTTTTTAATTCAATAGTATCTTCATGAAATACACCATAAGTCCACACATCCACTTTCAATTTATCAGGCAATTCCAATCTGAAATGGTTTGAACTTTCAGGATAGTCAGTATTTGCAGGCATTTTATTCATTTGTTTCAATACTTCCATAGAGTGGTCTGTTGGTTTTATAAGAATGATGTCAAGGTCTTTCACTTGCCTGTCATATAAACCAAGTTCTGATAAAGCAAAAGAACCTGTGACAATTAATTTTTCAGCTGGGAGCATATTGGTCAGCATAAGGATTGTGTCCTCAATTTGTTGTTGTTTTTGTTGAACTTTTTTCATTTGATTTGATTTATTTGTTAAACATGTATCCACTGTTTTTGTGTTCATATTATTGATTTTATCTTGTACCATTATTAATCTGTTTTTAACATCATCTTCATTTATTTTTATTTTCGGTTCAGGTGGGGTGGAAATATCTTCACAATCTTCCCAATAATCACACCCCCTACAATTAATATTATTGATAGAATCATATTTGCCGTGACAACTTGGGGTTTTCTTTTCCATGATTATCTTTGTTTTTTAAGTCTGTTTGAACTGAATTTACTGTCAATTTCTTCCCACAAATCAATCACTTCATTTTTCAACTCTTCCACTAAATCATCCTCCTCCACCCTGTGAATTGCTTCCTCAAGGCTTACACCTACACTATTTCCACCTACCGTGAATGTCGTATTTCTTGTGAAATCTTTTATGTACTGAAGATTAGCTCTAATATCATCAATCCCGTAATCAAAAAGAATAGTGAGTGGTGCTGTCAAATATGGCTTCCAAACAGATGACTTAAACACCTCTACAATTGTGGTTACTCCTATAATTTGCTCAACTTCTTTGCCGGCAATTTTAACAGTCTTTGGTATCTTTTTCGGATTATTGAACCGCAACCGCAAAGAAGCATAAAATCCAATTGCATACCCTCCGGTTGATTTCACTTTACTTGCCCATTTGCCTGCGTCTTGGTTTTCTCTTATTTGATTGGAACAAACCATTAAGTAATTATTTTCAGCAATCAACCTTGCATTCTTTCGCAAGCCCTCACTGAATTCTTTCGCTCTCCTTTGACCCATCTTGTCCCCTTCTTTGTTCTCCATTTCTAAATCAGTGGACAAGGCAGCTAAAGAATCCGTGAAAGTTCCATTGACTATTTTTTTGTTTTTAGGATTCCATTCCCGGATATTTTCAAATATTTCAGTCACAGTATTTGGTTTATCGTAATCAATCTCATCAGTATCCAAATCAAACAATTTAGCAAAGGTTTTGTTGAGCCGGGCCTCAGGGTCATCAAAACGAACATCCCCGCCCTGCCTCTGAACAGCTCCTGCTATTTCACAGAGCAAAACAGTTTTTCCGGAACTACTTGGTCCAAATATCTCCACAAATATTCCTGCCGGAAGTCCTCCGCCTCGTTTCCTCCCGCCTGAAATAGCAAGGTCAAGTAAGGTGGACCCTGTAGAAATCATCATGTCAATATTGCCATCAAATTCTTTTTTTGTTCTGACAACCGGGACTTCCCGAGTCATTTCTGAACTTATTCGTAGTGGTCTTCTTTCCATTATTATAGCGTTATATTATTGATAATCTTGTTAATAATACTTATTGAAATTTTAGGAGCCAATTCAATTTTAATTTGTTCTTTAAACTCACAAAAATCAACTTTTATTTTAGACTGCTTTATGTTCAATTTTCTTTCATTCCAATTCTTTTGGGCAATTTCTGTTAACTTGGTTATGCAAATTTGAATACAGTCTGTAGTATCATCTTGTAACCATTGTAGCACAATATTTCTGAATGTGGTTGAAGTACTTTGTTCTTCAGATAAGGAATACAAATGAATGATTGTCCCAAGTTCCTCTGATAAATAAAATCCAACCAATTTGGATTTAATATTTTTTCTGTTTTTTGCCCACCTTGTTTTGAAAATCATAACAGTAATTTTTAAATAAATGTAATGGCGTTTTTTGGCATTCTAATTATCAAGTGAGTAAAAGTATTCATTTGTAATTATCCTGCCAAAAACGCCATGTAATCATTAGTACAACTTATTCAGACGCGTCCATGCAAGCATCCCATTTATCACAATCAGAACATTCATCATGCTCATTCACATCTGTACCAAACTTAAATCCAAACGGGCATTTATTTGCCTTTTCTTTTTGTGATTCCCTTTGAGGAGTTCTTTGTGGGGTTTCTCTTTTTGGTTTTATTTCTTCTTGTTCCTCTTCAGTATCAACATCTTCAATAGGTTTTCTTCCTGTTCCATTGCAAATTGGACACCGTCTACCTTTGCTATTGGTACCTGTTCCGCCACAAGCCACACAGCGTTCTTTAATTGGAATACTTATGCCATCATCAGCCTCGTCATCATAAAACGGGATGTCATTCTCATCCTCCTCTTCCACCGGTGGTTTGTTTGTTTTTCTTGAACGAGTTTGTGGTTCTTCTTTTTCAGTGGAACGAATACGTCGTGTTGGTTTTTCATCTTGCTCTTCAACCACATCATCATTGGATACGTCTTCGGGGTCAATTTCAAGAAACTTTGCTTTCAATTCTGCGTATGACAAAACAGTTAACAATTTATCAAGATTTGGAACTTCATCCAAAATAGTATCGTCGTATTTGATTTTCCTTTTTTGAAAGTCAATACGATTTGCTTCCATAAATTTATTAGTTCCAAGTGCTGTTTCTTCAAACCTGACTTTCAATGTTAATCCATCTTGAATGTCCGGAAAGATTGCATTGTCTTCATTTTCCTGTAACTCTTCATTCAACAATTTTTGAAACAAGTAATGACTTACATCCCAAATATGAGGGATTTCTTCCATCTTTTTATCACCAACCGGAATCAAAACATACAAATTTCTTTTACTTACATTTAAGCTTTTCAATTCATCTTTGTCGGCATCTTCAGACGCTCTTTTTTTCCGGTGCTCACAAATTGGACACTTCTTTCCAAAAGTGCTCGGACAAACCACCACGTCGTTATCAGAACCAATGTTTCTGTGTACTTTAAAAGGAAATCTGTACCACAAAGTCCCTTTTGCTGCAGTATCATCATCCCTGTCCGGGTGATTATCAATGGTTACTTCATACGGTATAAAATCAAGGTACATTGTACCTTCTTTTGGTTGAAACAAAGAAACACCCTTTGGAATATTTAGATACCCAAAATTGGATTCTTGTTGTTGCTGTCTATCAACATTTTTTTTGATAGAGTTTCTAAAGTTCGTTTTTTTCATTTTTCTGCTTTTTAAATTTAGTTATACTATTTTTTAAACTACGATTAAATTCATCCATAACTCCACGAGTAATTGCTCGACCAAAACAATAAGATAATACAAGAAATGATAATATACAAACAATTCCAATTAATAAGTTATTCATTGTCAAACCTCCTCCTTTGCATTGATTCACCAATTTTTTTATTGTTTGATTTTTGTACCTGACTTTCTTCCCACTCCTTACTAATATCCCGAGGAGCTTTGGGTCCACTGAAATAATTTTGACCGTATAATTTGACAAGATTTTCAAGAGCGGACCGTTTGTCCTGCAAGGCTGCTATTGCTCCATTACACATATTGAATTCGTACTGTGCCTCAATTAAATCATTCATTGCCTCTTTGTACTCGGCGTCCATTAATATTTCTGCAGCAATAGAGGCTTCGGTCACTTTTTCAAGGTTGTATGCTTTGGGATTTATTCGTATTGCCTTGTCCAATCCTGCTTTGACCATATCAACTTGCTCTTTTGCCTGACTGACTAATTTTTTGTAATGAGCAGAGGCTTCACTATACTTGAACACGAGTGATGATTGTTTCAACCACTCAACATCAAGAGCAGACTCATCAATACTTACATCTTGCCGGTAATTATTTTCTTTCATATTATTTTTTTGTTTATGGTATCAAGTCAAAAAAGTAATCAGGTTCAAGTCCCTGCTCGTACAATAAATCCTCAGGATTTTCACCCTCAGCTACTCTGTTTTTCATACATTGTATTTCTGTTTCAGCTTCTTCCAAAGACCACTCATTACACTTCATTAATGCCTTGTGGAGATTTGTTTCAATAATAGGTTTTGACATATATTATTTATTTTGACAAACGATATAACAAGCCAATGTTAATTGAGGAAAACCGGAGTTGAAAAAAGGTTCCATAAATGATTCCAATATTAAACCACAATCATCATTAACAGTACCATTCAATAAAATGCTTTGACAATATCCTAAAACAACTCTACGAATAGCTTCAGGGTCTTGGTCTTTTAGTCCTTTTAGAATTTCGGAAACCTTTTTCCAATCCTTTTTCAACAACATTCGACACAACTCAATACTCGTATTATATTCTTCCGCTTTTTGCTTGGCAACTTCTAATCTCTTAGTTGGGTCAACGCTCAATACCTGCTCCAGT
>ENA-UOWO01000605-UOWO01000605.1-activated-sludge-metagenome-genome-assembly--contig:-NODE-605-length-50424-cov-13.366595_pt1 | contig 50424 bp, 35 predicted proteins | sample MGYA00238148_ERZ761564 | MGnify/ENA primary metagenome ERZ761564 (study PRJEB28885, sample SAMN05720194) | activated sludge metagenome | isolation source: Anaerobic digester | place: USA... | reverse complement strand
GTGTTTACAATGTTATTGTATCACAAGGTGAGAATGCTAAGACACTTCGCGTGATCAAGAGATAATTAATCTCAAGCATAAAATGAAAGCCTTCCCGGAAACGGGGAGGCTTTTTTTATTTTCTGAAATTAGCTAACGTTCTATGACTTTCATATTTGACGAAAAAGGAAGGCTGCTTTGCTTATAGACGTTGCGCAAGAAAAAAACCTACTAAGTCTAATCGTAATTTAAGCATAAAGCACGTGGTGAGTATTTACTGCGCCAGGGATGGAAGCGGTATCCTTTTGCGGATTTTTGGACATACAAGTCTTAAATAATGCCGTGAATTATTTTTATGGCTGCGTAAGCGATGAGGTTCGTGCACCGCAAAAGATATAGCGAACAGCCCGCCCGTGGCGCCATAAAAATTTTTGAATTGGACACAAAAAAACCGACTATTCAGCCGGTTGTATTTTCAAATAAAATTGTATTAAGCAACTTTGCGTTTTCTATTGAAGCTGTAAAATGCAAAAAGGACAGCTGCGACGCCTAGCCATACCAACTTGTCGTTTATAGGGGCAGGAGGTGGGTCATTTCCTTCCAAACCTCCACCGCCATCATCGTCTCCTGGTTGGGCAAACAGGATAAAATCTGTCAATAGGAAAAAGGCAAGGATGTAAATTTTGAATAAATTGTTTTTCATTTCCAGTAGTATATTAAGATGCAAATATATGAATCATTATTTAAAAAACTAGGGAGTTGTCTAAAATAATGAATCTGGCACCTGTTTTTTTGACGGTAAGTCTCATATTACGTTGTAGTTATGTATTTTTATTAGTCAAACTCCGAAGTGAAATAAAGCTTCACCGTAGGGTATTTGCTTTGGGTCATTTGAATCGTAAAGTCAGAGTCTGCCAAAAACACCAATTGCCCAAATTTGTCATGCGCCAAAAACTTTTGCTTGATTCTTTTAAACTCCTTGAATTCGTCGTTTTTTGGATCGTCTGGTTTTACCCAACAAGCTTTGTGTACCGGAAAATTCTCGTAAGTACATTTGGCTCCGTATTCGTGTTCCAGTCGGTACTGGATTACCTCATACTGCAAGGCACCTACTGTCCCGATTACTTTTCGGTTGTTCATCTCAAGAGTAAATAACTGTGCAACACCTTCATCCATGAGCTGGTCAATTCCTTTGTCGAGCTGTTTGGCTTTCATTGGGTCGGCATTATTGATGTATCGGAAATGTTCTGGCGAAAAGCTTGGGATTCCTTTAAAACTCATCGATTCTCCCTCGGTCAAGGTATCGCCAATCTTAAAGTTCCCGGTATCATGCAAACCCACGATATCGCCCGGATAAGAAATGTCGACAATTTCCTTTTTCTCGGCAAAGAATGCGTTTGGACTGGAGAATTTTAAATTTTTGCCTTGACGGACATGTAAATACGGCTTGTTTCTTTCAAAAGTACCCGAAACAATCTTCACAAAAGCCAAGCGGTCGCGGTGTTTTGGGTCCATGTTGGCATGGATTTTAAACACAAAGCCAGACATTTTGGTTTCCTCGGGCTTTACTTCGCGCGTTTCGGAGTCCTTTGGTCTGGGTGATGGCGCTATCTCCACAAAGCAATCCAGCAATTCCCTGACGCCAAAATTATTCAAAGCAGATCCAAAAAAAACGGGTTGCAGTTTCCCTTCAAGATATTGTTCACGATCGAATTTTGGATAAACTTCATCGATCAGTTCTAATTCTTCTCGGAGCTTATCTGCCGGCTTTTGGCCTATGATTTTTTCAAGCTCCGGGCTTTGTACATCCGAAAACGCAATCGTTTCCTCAATGTTCTTACGGCTGTCGCCACTGAATAAATTGATATTTTGTTCCCACAAATTATAGATACCCTGAAAATCGTAGCCCATACCAATTGGGAAACTCAACGGCGTAACCTTGAGTGCTAGTTTTTGTTCTACTTCATCCATCAGGTCAAAGGCGTCTTTTCCTTCACGGTCGAGCTTGTTGATGAATACAATAATCGGGATGTTGCGCATTCGGCAAACCGCCACGAGTTTCTCGGTTTGTTCCTCAACCCCTTTGGCTACGTCGATCACTACAATCACACTATCTACGGCGGTGAGGGTACGAAAAGTGTCCTCGGCAAAATCCTTGTGTCCGGGCGTATCCAGGATGTTTATTTTCTTGTCCTTATAATTGAAAGCCAACACCGAAGTAGACACAGAAATTCCTCTTTGGCGCTCGATTTCCATGAAATCCGATGTAGCTCCTTTCTTGATTTTGTTGTTTTTGACTGCACCGGCTTCTTGAATTGCTCCTCCAAAAAGCAATAGTTTTTCGGTTAGTGTGGTTTTACCCGCATCGGGGTGCGAGATGATTCCAAAGGTCCTCCGTCGTTGTATTTCTTTTGTAAAACTCATAGGTGTTTGTAAATGGTCTGCAAAAGTACTATTTATTCGATTACATAAATCAGGATTTGAAACAAAGTCGAATTTAAAACACTTGAAAACCTTGATTTTACTGGGGTATTTGCAGCGTATAATTTTTTGTTAATAGTAACCGCTATACTTGTTTAATGCATTTGAATTGTTATTTTTGTTGACTCAATTTAACATTCGAGACAACAATAAATCCGAGGCGTTTTTGCCAAACAGTGTGGAACGCAGCAGAATAAATCCATCATAAATTTAAATTTACCAACAAACCGCAATTTAAAAAGAATGAAAATGAAACAATTGGTTTTAGGATTACTACTTTCCTTGAATATAGCGGCTTTCGCCCAAACCACCAAAAAGGAAGTGCTTTTCACCATTGACGACAAACCTTATTATACCGATGAATTTTCAAGAGTTTACAATAAGAATTTAGATTTAGTAAAAGATGAATCCCAAAAAGACCTCACGCAATACCTCGAATTGTTCATCGGTTACAAGCTCAAAATTAACAAGGCCAATAAATTAGGGCTCCAGAACGGAGAGGCATACAAAAATGAACTGGCCACCTACCGCACCCAGCTTTCCAAAAATTACCTTACCGACTCTAAAGTAACCAAAGAACTCGTTGAAGAAGGTTACCAGCGTTCGCTCAAGGAAATCCGTGCTTCGCACATTTTGATTACCTTGGATGAAAATGCGGCACCGGCCGATACACTCGTGGCTTACAATAAAATCATGGACATCCGCAAACGCGCGTTAAACGGCGAAGACTTTGGCGAATTGGCAGTACAAAACTCTCAAGATCCATCGGCAAAAGACAACCGTGGCGATTTAGGATACTTCTCGTCATTTAGAATGGTTTATGCTTTCGAATCGGCTGCGTTTAAAACACCCAAAGGCAAGATTTCTAATCCGGTACGCACCCGTTTTGGTTACCACATCATCAAAGTCGATGATGAAAGGGCTAATCGCGGCGAAGTCACTGTTGCCCATATCATGATCCTCAATCCAAAAGAAGATAAGCCCGAGGAAAAGGCGGCTGCCGAAGCAAAAATCCGTGACATTTACAAAAAAATCCAACAAGGTGAAAGCTTTGAAAGTTTGGCCAAACAGTTCTCAGAAGACAAATCTTCGTCTTCCAAAGGCGGTTTGCTTTCTCGTTTTGGGTCGGGGCAATTGAGTTCTGAGGAATTTGAGAACGCTGCGTTTTCGTTGACTGCAGATAAGCCCGTGTCAGCGCCTTTCCAGAGTAAATTTGGGTGGCACATTGTCAAGCTCATTGAGAAGCATCCGTTGAAGTCGTTCGACGAGATGAAAGCAGAACTCGAAAATAAAGTAGGTAAAGATGACCGCTCAAGGCTCATCACCAACTCGATCAACGAGAAATTGCGCAAACAGTTCCCAATCAAACGCGACAACAAAGTGTATTCGGCCGCGACCAAAACCGTGAACGATACTTACTACGAAAACAAATGGGAAATCCCCGCCGACACCAAACCCTATGACAAAAAATTGTTCGCCATCAAGGAAAGGACCGTTACAGGAACCGATTTCCTCAAATTTGTAAAAGATCAGGAAAAAGGAAACAATACCATCAAACCGGTAAGCCAATTGACCGACAATCTTTACGAGAAATTTGTCGATGTGCAACTCAACAAATACTATATAGATAACCTCGAAAATACTTTCCCCGATTTTGCCGCCATCATGGACGAATACCGCGACGGCTTGTTGCTTTTTGATCTCATGGAGAAAGAAATTTGGGAACGTTCTAAAACAGACACGATTGGCCTCAAGAATTTCTTCGAAGCCAACAAAGCCAATTACAACTGGAAAAAAAGACTGGATGTAACCATCGCTTCATCGACAGACATGAACGTGATCAAAAATGCCCAGAAAATGCTAAAGGCCAACAGCACTCCAGAGCAGCTCAAGGAAAAGCTCAACACCAAAGACAAGGTGAACCTGATGACCAACAGCGGCGTTTTTGAGGAAGGCAACGAAGCCTTACCCAAGAACATCAAGTTTGAAACCGGCGTTTCAGAAATCATCAAGGACGGCGAATATTACTTTGTGGCCAAAGTCAACAAAGTATTGCCCGAAGGCCAGAAGACGCTCGACGAAAGCAAAGGCAAGGCCATCAATGACTACCAGCAATATCTCGAGCAGAATTGGGTATCCGATCTCAAGAAAGAGTTTACAGTAAAGACGTTCCCTGAAGTATTCGAACGTGTAAAACGTGAGCTGAAAAAATAATGAAAAGCGGCGCAGTCGTCATGGGTTTGTTTTTGTTGTTGTGCGCTTGCGGCCAACCAGAAGCCAAGCCACACGCGATTGCCAGGGTCAATGACAGTTACCTGTATGCCGAAGAAATCAAAGAGCTGGTTCCGGCGGGGACTTCTAAAGAAGACAGTATTGCCATCGTGCGCAGTTATATTGATCGATGGGCTTCGCGCAAACTGCTGATCAATGCGGCCGAGGTCAACCTCAATTCGTCAAAAAAAGCCGAATTTGATGAACTCATCGGGCAATACAAAGTAGATTTATACACCAAGGCTTATCTGGATGAGATTGTCAAACGCTCGGTAGACACCGTCGTGACCCAGAAAGAGTTGAAGGCCTATTACGACGAGAATAAGGAGAATTTCAAGACCAATGGCACGCTCGTTAGGTTGCGTTACATCAACCTCTCTAAGGACAATCCTAAATATGAAACCATCAAAAGCAAGTTTTTTGATTTTAGGAAATCCGACAAAAAATTTTGGGAAACCTATGCGCTGCAGTTGAAAAGCTTCGCGATGAACGACTCGGTTTGGGTAGAAGTGAACCAGATATACAGCAAGTTGCCGTTCATCAACCCTGACAACCGCGATGCGTATATCGTGTCGGGCAAGTCGATACAAAAGCAGGATTCATTAGACATGTACCTGGTAAAAATTCGATCGGTCATAGAAAAAAACCAAGTTGCGCCCTTTGAATTCTTAAAGCCAACGCTCAAGGAGGTTATTGTCAATAAAAGAAAGTTAGAATTAATTAGAAAATTTGAAAAGGAAATCACCGATGATGCCATTAAAGACCAAAAGTATGAGATTTATAAATAATAAAATGGCACTTGCTATTTGCCTATTGCTGCTTGCCGTTGGTGCAGGTGCGCAAGAGGTAATCAAAGACACTGTAAAACCCAAAGTGGTTTCAGGGCTCAGGCAAAAAGTAGACGGTGTCATTGCCACGGTGGGCGATTACATCATCCTTGATTCAGATATCGACAAGTCTTTCCTGGAACTTACCAGCCAAGGCAATTCGATTAAGGACATCACACGCTGCCAAATGTTAGGCAAACTGCTAGAAGACAAACTTTACGCACACCAGGCCGTACAGGACAGTATCATCGTAACCGATGACGAGGTCAAAAGCAAAATGGAGGAACAGGTCAATTATATGGTAGAGCAATTGGGCTCGATGGACAAAGTGGTGGCGTATTTCAAGAAAGCCAATGAAGAAGACTTTCGCACCGATTTGTTCGAGATCATCAAACAAAACCGACTTGCTTCAGAAATGCAAAAGAAAATTGTTGACGGCGTAGAGATCACGCCTGAGGAAGTGCGTACGTTCTTTAAAAAAATACCTACCGCAGATTTGCCGGTTTTTGGTGCTGAATTAGAAGTTTCTCAAATTGTAATAGCACCTAAAATCTCGGCAGAAGACCGTCAAAAGGTCATAGACAAGCTCAAAGGTTTCAAGAAAGACGTCATGGAAGGTTCGAGTTTTGCGACCAAAGCGGTTTTGTATTCCCAAGATCCCGGCTCAAGTTCTAACGGAGGTTACTACAAGATGAACAAGAAAACCCCTTTTGTGAAGGAGTTTAAGGATATTGCTTTTAGTCTGGGCGAAGGCGAAATCTCTGAGCCGTTTGAAACGGATTTTGGTTATCACATCATTTACGTAGAAAAAATCCGAGGGCAAGATCGTGACATCCGTCACATTCTGTTAATCCCGTCGGTCAGCGATCAGGCGCTTAAGGATGCCAAGGAAAAAGCCAACACCATTCGCCAGAAAATCATCAATAAGGAAATCACGTTTGCCGAAGCGGCCAGGACAGAATCCGACGAAAAAGAAACCAAAGCCAATGGTGGTATACTGGTCAATCCCAAAACCCAGGACACGCGTTTTGAACTCACTAAAATGGATCCTGCCTTATACAGCCAGGTGTCTAATTTAAAAGCAGGCGAGGTGTCTATCCCGCTCATCGATGCAGATCAGGGTGGAAAGAAAAAATACAAATTGGTCATGGTCACCAACAAAATAGAAGAGCACACCGCAGACTATGCCAAAGATTATATCAAGATCAAGGCGCTGGCTTTGAAGGAGAAGCAAATCAATGCCATCGCCAAATGGTCGGATGAGAAAATCGCCGAGACTTATATTAAAATCAATGGCGAATACAAAAATTGCGAGTTCACCAACAATTGGCTTAAGAAATAATTATAAATTGTGAATGGTAAATGGTGAATTCAATATGCCATTTGCCATTCAGGATTCACCATTTACCGTTAAAAAAATGTCAGACGTAGCAGCAATCAATAATCTGGTCCAGAAAAGGGCCGAACTCAAAAAAGAAATCGCCAAGATTATCGTGGGCCAGGACGAAGTCGTAGACCAAATCCTGTTGAGTATCTTTTCTGGCGGACACGCGCTTTTGGTAGGTGTGCCCGGACTGGCAAAAACCCTGATGGTCAACACCATTTCTCAGGCGCTCGGGCTCGATTTCAAAAGGATCCAGTTCACGCCCGATTTGATGCCTTCTGATATTTTAGGAAGTGAAATCCTCGACGAAAGCCGTCAGTTCAAATTCATCAAAGGACCGATTTTCTCTAACATCATCCTTGCCGACGAGATCAACCGTACGCCACCCAAAACACAAGCCGCATTGCTCGAAGCGATGCAGGAGCGCGCCGTGACGATTGCCGGGCAAAATTACAAATTGTCGTTGCCGTATTTCGTATTGGCTACACAAAACCCGATTGAGCAAGAGGGAACCTATCCGTTACCCGAAGCACAGCTCGATCGTTTCATGTTCTCCATTAAACTCGATTATCCGAGTTTTGCCGAGGAAGTACAAGTGGTCAAAAGCACAACTTCGGACTCTTCTGCAACTATCAATCCGCTATTCTCTGCCCAGGAAATCATTGACTTCCAACACCTGATCCGTCGGGTACCCGTGGCCGATAACGTGATTGAATACGCAGTGACACTCGTGAGCAAGACGCGTCCCGATAATGCACTGTCAAACGACTACATCAAAAATTACATCGATTGGGGAGCAGGACCGAGGGCTTCGCAGAACCTGATTCTTGCCGCTAAGGCACATGCGGCATTCCACGGCAAATTCTCACCCGATATTGAGGATGTCAAAGCCGTAGCTACCGGAATCCTTCGCCATCGCGTCGTGAAGAATTACAAAGCCGACGCCGAAGGGATTACCATTGAAAAGATTATCACTTCGTTGTTCTAATAAAGCGTCCCGAATATAAAAGCCACAAATTCACAGATTGCACTGTTTTGACTTGTGGCTTTTATTTTTGATAGCGAGCGGGGTCGATTAGCGCTCGCTTTTTTCGGTTGCGATTTCCTCGCGGAGCCTTTGACGGATATCGATTTTAGGTTGGCTGAATACAAAAATTGCGGTCCTGTATTCTCTTGCCAACGGGTTGGCTATCGAATCTGCCAATCGGGCTGTTGCAAAAAAAGGACTGGTCGTTTCCATTTCGTCGGTGCTACCTTCAACCTCTTTTACGCGCACAAGATTCTCGATTTTTGTATCGACCAAAAACCAGTCTAAGTAGTCTGCATTGAATGAAACCGCCCTTACATCCTTGTTTTTGCTGTAGTAGTTGATGGCGCCGGCCTGACCGTAATTGTCGCACAGTATCAGTGTTTGATTGCGGTTGGGGAGTTGGTTGCAAATGGCGTCAACTTTTTGTGCGAGTTCTTTCCAGCCCAGCATATCGGCGAAATCTTGTGGCAGTAGATGGTCTTTTCCGTCTTCCCATCGCAGCAGTCCGTAATCTTGATACTCTTGGGGATTCCTGACAATTTCATTAGGATCTTTATTGGGAAACGCGACGCGCGAAATGGGTATGAAGAGCAAAACAGGAACGGCAAAAGCAATAGGCAGCAGGTATCTTTTCCATCCCCACGATAGTGCACGGGTAAGGTAAACCGACCCGAACGCGATATAGATCGGATAAATCCCAATCGCATAATACGACTTGGCCTTGAAGAACATGAAAATGGCGAGCGTAAAAAGCATCGACCAGGCGAAAATTCTATAGCTTTTAAACGGTGGATATAGGATCAATCCAACGATTGAACTGACAAGGACAACGAAGGCGCCTATAAAAAACAAAAGTTGGTCTACCAAAAAATCCATCCGGTCTACATGCACCAATTGGGTTTGTTCTAGTAATTTAAGGTGATGGAAAACCGGAAAATCATTCTGGTATTGCCACAGCAAATTGGGTAAGATGAGCAAAGCGCCCAGGGCAACAGCGAAATAGAAAGACCGACAGAGGAAAATTTTTCTGTGTTTTGTTAAAATAATAGCCGGCAAAAGTCCCAAAAGCAAAAAGACGAAATTGTACTTATTGAGGAAACCCAAGGCAAAAATCACAGCGCCCGCATACAGCCATTTTTTGTCTTCCGATTGGATGTACCGGATGACGATATAGTAAAACGCAGTCCAGCACAACACGTCGAATGAGTTCGGTTGAAAAAGGATGTTCAAACGCAACAATGACGAAAACAACACGCAAATCGCACCCAATGCTGAGGCCAGCCAATGGCCTCCCAATGCACCAATGGTTTTCCAGACAACGACGATGGTTAGCACGCCAAACAAAGCGGGGAAAAACCGCACCCAAAAGACACCAGAACCGAGACACTTAACCATGAATGCAACCCAAGAAGTAAAAGGCGGTACAGATACATATCCCCAAGCCAGGTGACTGCCTTGGTCCAGGTGCAAGTATTCATCGCGGTGTAAATCATAAATAGGGCTTACCAATGCATACTGCAAAACAAACTTTAAGACAATAATGCCCAATAAAATACCGGTGTTTTTGGTCATTGCAGCGTGGTTTTGAAACCCGATGCTCCGTTCAAAATACCATCGAGTTGCTTATCATAAAAAAACAAAAACATACTGCCCATCATATCCTGGTTGATATTGCTGGTGTTGTCCACTTCTTCTATGAGGTCGTATTGATGGTTTTTGTACATCCAAACGCCGGCTTCGGATGAGAACACATCGATTTTAGAAAGCCCGATGCTGTTTTTATGGTTCTCTACATTGCACTTAAAAATCACTTTTTTCGCGGTCTTGTCAAATATGGTCAAAGCTGTTGCATACGGATGCACATGTGTGGCCGCGGCATGCAGCCGCAAGCTGTCGGTAATCTGAAGTTGTGAATCGATCGAACTGCGGTAAGTATGTTTGCCCGGCGGAATCACCCAATGTCCAGACAACACCGCGCCGTCGGGCATGGCGTAACTGTGGTTTTTGGTTTCTACAGGAATGCAGTAGTCTTTGCCGGGATCGGTGGGTTCTTTAAATGGATCGGCTTTGTCGTAGGGAAGCATCACGAATACCGTGCGGCACATAAGTGGTTTCATGGGCGATGCACTTTTGGTGTAGTCTATCGCTACTTCATGCTTGATCAGGTAGTTGACATTGGGATAATTGTGGTTGAGCGACTCGGTGGTGACATACAGCAAATCGTTTCCTTTCATGGGTACGCCATACCCTTTTGGGAATGTGAAATTTTCAAGCCCGTGCGACAGCGAGGTCATGCGTGGATATTGCGTCCCGATGCGGTCTTCGAGATGAAAATTACTAAAGTACTTCACATCGTTGAAATCAATATTGGTATGGCACACAAAGTCGTTCGAGATGCGTTTTTTGGTTTTGGAGTCGAGCGCCTTGACGTGAAATCCGGTAATCCAGAGCAACGTAGAATCTTGTGACAGTTGCACGAAGTTCGACGATTTAGGGCCTTCCATCGACTTGTAAATGCCATCGATGTAAAACGCCGGCGAAATCATCTTGTATTGCTGTTTTTCATTGTCGACTACCCAATCATTGTCTACCAAGCCCGTCTTGAGCAAAAACGTCGTCTTGATGATGGCCTTGTGTCGGTTGGGCAATTGCGCATACCAGATGCTACCGCCGATAATGGCCAGCAAAAGGAAAACGGCAGAAAATTTATATATCTTTGATTTGGTCATGAGCGATCGTGATGAAGACCAAAAATACAACTTTAAATGATTGAAACACCGCGTTCGCGCCAACGGATTTTCGGGCTTGATTTGCTTCGGGTATTGTCTATTGCGCTGGTGTTGTGCTCACATACTTCCTGGATTTATCCGCCGAGTTCAGGCCTGTTGGCTAAAATGGTAGATATGTGTGGATTTTTCGGTGTCGAGTTATTTTTTGTGATGAGCGGTTTTCTCCTGGGCGGCATCATCTTCAGGCAGTTCATCCGCGACGATTACAGTTTTAAAACCACTTTGGTTTTTGTCTACCGCCGTTTGATGCGGATTTTACCCAATTATTACCTGATCATCCTGGTCAATATGGGCATCTGGCTTTGGCTGGGTTATTCTGTCGCCGACAGTTGGAAATACTTCTTTTTCTTGCAGAATTTCGCTTCGCCCTTATTGCCATTTTTTCCCGAATCCTGGAGCTTGCCTATTAAAGAATACGGCTACGTCATCGCTGTACTATTGTTGTATGCCGCATCGGTAGTGTTCAATAAAGTATCGCGCAAGATGATTTTCCTGTCGGTAATTCTGGGCATGCTGGTGTTTTTCTTTTGCACAAAACTCTACTACAACTTTTACACGGCCAATACTACGATGTTGCAATGGGATGTCTCGCTGCGATCGGTGGTGATTTACAGGATCGATACCGTATTGTTGGGTGTACTCGCAGGCTATGTCTCGACCGAGTATCCTGATTTCTGGAAGCAAAAGAAGTTTGTATTCTCTTTAATCGGCTTAATGGTGCTGGGCTTGCTGTTGTTTTGCCTGGGTTATCTTAAGCTCAAGATTGCCGATTTCCCACTCTTCTGGAATGTCTTATGCCTGCCTATGAATGCGTTGGGATTGACGTGCTTGCTGCCGCTTTTTTCTGATTGGAAGTCGGCCCCAGCCAAAGTCACCAAACCCATTGAAACCATCAGCGAACTGTCGTATTGTGTCTACTTGTTGCATTATAGCGTGGTACTTTTCCTCATGAAACACTTTATTGATTCCTCTGATTTTTCAATGCCGCAACTACACCTTTACACCTTGGCCTATCTCGTCATTACGTTCATTCTGAGTTACCTGATGTACCATTATTTTGAAAAGCCAATCATGAAATTAAGGGAAATAAAAGCCTAAACTACGAACTCATTGCCAATGCGGTGGAAATCAGGTTAGACTTATGCGCTTTTGTAACTTTTCCATTCGACAAGGGTTTGATTTCTCTTCGCAAGGTATTTTCCTGCGAAATAATGAAGCGGCTCGTAATTTAGAAAGGTTCTTGACTTGTATTTGAACTTTTTGCGAGTGGTCAATTTCGAATTTGACAATAAAACAACCTTAAATTAACAATAGTGCAAAATTTTAATTTAAAAGTTTTTTTTAATCAATAATTCGGAGCTAAAATCCTTTTTAGGCAATAATAATCTTTTCAAACTGCTCTTTCACTAAAAATAGTGCATCATTAGGTCGAAATCCTTAAATTTGCAATGCAAACAATAAACCAATACAATACTATGGCATTTGATATTGACATGATTAAAAAAGTGTACGGCAATATGACCAGCCGCGTAGACAAAGCGCGCGAAATCGTTGGCCGTCCGCTTACCCTTACAGAGAAGATTTTATACAACCATTTGTGGGAAGGCATGCCTTCTAAAGCTTTCACAAGAGGTAAAGATTACGTAGATTTTGCACCAGACCGTGTGGCTTGCCAGGATGCTACTGCGCAAATGGCCCTATTGCAATTCATGCACGCGGGTAAAGCCAAAGTCGCCGTACCTACAACCGTGCATTGCGATCACCTGATCCAGGCAAAAGTGGATGCGAAAACCGATTTGGCACGTGCCAAACAACAATCCAACGAAGTGTTCGATTTCCTTTCTTCGATCTCCAATAAATACGGAATCGGGTTCTGGAAACCTGGCGCAGGAATCATCCACCAGGTAGTTCTCGAAAATTATGCATTCCCTGGCGGAATGATGATCGGGACCGATTCACACACCGTCAATGCCGGAGGGCTCGGAATGGTAGCCATCGGAGTAGGTGGTGCCGATGCCGTCGACGTGATGTCGGGCATGGCCTGGGAACTTAAATTCCCAAAACTCATCGGGGTTAAACTCACCGGAAAGCTATCCGGCTGGACTGCTCCAAAAGATGTCATCCTAAAAGTAGCCGGAATCCTGACCGTTAAAGGCGGAACCGGAGCCATCGTAGAGTATTTTGGTGAAGGAGCCCTTGCCATGTCTTGTACCGGTAAAGGAACCATTTGCAATATGGGTGCCGAAATCGGTGCCACAACCTCCACTTTTGGTTACGATGATTCGATGGACCGTTACCTGCGTTCTACTGACCGTGCCGATATTGCCGACGAAGCCAACAAAATCAAGGAATACCTTACCGGAGATCCAGAAGTTTATGCCAATCCCGAGCAATATTTCGACCAGGTTATTGAAATCAACCTTTCAGATTTGGAACCGCACCTCAATGGGCCGTTCACACCAGACTTGGCTACGCCGATTTCAAAAATGAAAGAGGAAGCCATCAAAAACAACTGGCCGTTGCAAATCCAGGTAGGACTCATCGGGTCTTGCACCAATTCCTCTTACGAAGACATTGCGCGTTCGGCATCACTGGCCAAACAAGTGGCCGATAAGGGACTTAAAACCAAAGCACAATTTACCATCACGCCAGGTTCAGAGCAAGTGCGTTATACCATTGAGCGCGACGGATTCATCGATATTTTCGACAAAATCGGCGCAACCGTTTTTGCCAATGCCTGCGGACCATGTATCGGGATGTGGGATCGTGAAGGTGCCGAAAAAGAAGAGCGCAATACGATTGTACATTCTTTCAACCGCAACTTCTCTAAACGCGCCGACGGAAACCCGAATACACTGGCTTTTGTAGGATCGCCAGAACTGGTAACTGCTTTGGCCATTGCCGGAGATTTGTCTTTCAACCCATTGACCGATACCCTGATCAACGAAAACGGCGAAGAAGTAAGGCTTGACGAACCAACCGGAGACGAATTGCCACCAAAAGGTTTTGCGGTAGAAGATGCCGGATTCCAGGCGCCCGCTATAGACGGATCTGCTGTTCAGGTGGTCGTTAGCCCAACTTCAGAAAGATTGCAGTTGCTTGCACCGTTTGATGCCTGGGATGGTCAAAACATCTGTGGTGCCAAATTGCTCATCAAGGCTTTCGGGAAATGCACCACCGACCACATTTCAATGGCTGGACCTTGGTTGCGTTTCCGCGGACACCTCGACAACATCTCCAACAATATGCTTATCGGTGCCATCAATGCATTCAATCAAACCGCCAATTCGGTGAAAAATCAACTCAGTGGCGCATACGAGCCCGTACCGACTGTAGCACGTGCTTATAAAGCGGCGGGCATTCCTTCGATTGTTGTGGGCGACCACAATTACGGTGAAGGATCCTCTCGTGAACATGCTGCGATGGAGCCGCGTTTCCTTGGTGTGAAAGCGGTTTTGGTAAAATCATTCGCGCGTATCCACGAGACGAATTTGAAAAAGCAAGGTATGTTGGCACTCACTTTTGCCAATGAGGCCGATTATGACAAAATCCAGGAAAACGACTCGATTAATTTTGTTGATTTGGTAGATTTCGCACCAGGCAAACCATTGAACCTCGAATTCATACATGCCGACGGTACTAAAGATTTCATAGTGGCCAACCATACTTACAACGAAGGCCAGATTGGCTGGTTTGTTGCAGGGTCGGCTTTGAATCTGATTGCTGCCGGAAAGGCGTAAATACTAGATTATATTAAAATTAAAAATCCCGGCTGGTTCCGGGATTTTTTTATGGAGATATATGAAATTATAGCCTATCCGATTAGAAGTCGTCGGGGTATAAGGTGATCACTTCTGTTTCTATCGAGCTGCCATCCACGTAAATCATCCGATAGCCAAAATATGAAGCGTCCCCCTCGATATCTACCGTGTTTTTTTTAATCTGGTACGAAACGGCAGGAGTTACGAATTGCCTGATATTCTCTTGCGAGGTTTCATCTTCAATATGATAATGCCCACAAAAAATCGTGACCGGCTGTTGGTGCCGTAGTAACAGTTCTTGTAATTCCACGCGATTTTCAAGCGGATACTTACGGTCTACCGCCGACGCCACCGATAATATGGGATGGTGGAGGAACAAAATGACGGGTTTCAATGTAGCTGCCAATTCTTGCCTAAACCAATCCAATTGTTCTGTGCCGATTTTATCGGTCGACGAATCCAGGAAAAACCATTTGAGATGTTCGTCTTCCATCGCACTAAAAAAACCGGCTGCGCTGTGGTTTTCCGCTGTGGAAAAAAACAGCCGAACATGGGCCGAAGTGTCATGATTTCCAGGGGTAACATGTAAATTAGGATAGTCCTTCAATGCTTCAAAAAATTCAGGGTAGGCAGAAAATAGCCCAATGTCCCCGCCAAAAATCACCTGATCGGGATTGCGCAGTTTCAATTCGGTGAGGATTTCATTCCAGTTTTTATGTGCGTCGGCACCGTGTTCGCCTGGTCCGTCTTCGTGAAGATGGGTGTCTGTAAAATAGAAGATGGTTTTCCTGTTTTGGCTCATGGCGTGCGGTTTTGTTGCTTAAAATTACGCAATTTTAAATGGTTTCGGTTGCATTTTTTACAGTTTGGATTGCCGTTTTCAACTTTTGTTTATCTTTAGCCAGCCAACCAAACCCGAGGCGCAGCTGAACTGTATAGAGCGCAGCGGAATAAAACCACAATCATGGAAAACCACGAAAACGAACATTTCAAACGCGAACTCGGATTACTAGACGGAACCATGCTGGTCGTGGGTTCTATGATTGGGTCGGGGATATTTATAGTCAGCTCAGATATGGTGCGCAATGTCGGCTCGGCGGGAATGCTCATCGCCATGTGGGTGCTCACCGGTCTCATTACTATTATTGCCGCAGTGAGCTATGGCGAACTCAGCGCCATGTTCCCAAAGGCGGGTGGGCAATACGTTTATCTCAAGGAAGCGTTCGGGAAGCTCATCGCATTTTTATACGGTTGGAGTTTCTTTGCCGTGATTCAAACCGGTACGATTGCCGCAGTAGGTGTGGCGTTTTCAAAATTTGCAGCCTATCTGTACGAACCGTTCAGCGACGAGAATATTTTGTACGAAATGGGGAATTTCAAACTCAATGCGGCGCAAATCGTTTCTATTGTCACCATTATTTTTCTGACCTATCTCAACAGTCGCGGTGTAAAAAACAGCAAAACCTTACAGACGGTCTTAACCATCATTAAGATTGCATCTCTGTTGGGATTGATCATTTTTGGATTTGTCCTCGGCGCAAAATCCGAAATCTGGGATGCCAACTGGACCAATGCCTGGGCCAACCGCAACTTTGTCAAAGATACAAGCGAATGGATTTCTATTGGAGGATCTACAATCATTGCCGGAATTGCCGCCGCGATGGTGGGTTCGGTGTTTTCTAGTGATGCCTGGAACGGCGTGACTTTTATCGCGGGTGAAATCAAGAATCCCAAGCGAAATGTGGGATTGAGCCTGTTCCTCGGAACATTGACCGTAAGTATCCTTTATGTACTCGCCAACTTGATGTACCTCGCGGTAGTGCCGCTCGATGCGATGGCCACTGCCAAAGCCGACCGTGTCGCTGTAGTCGCCTCGCAATACATTTTCGGGAATATCGGCACCTACATCATTGGCGTGATGATCATGATCTCGACTTTTGCGTGCAACAATGGTCTGATTATGGCCGGTGCGCGCGTGTATTACACCATGGCCAACGACGGGCTGTTCTTTAAAAAAGCCGGACATCTCAACGCAGCCGGAGTTCCCGAATGGGCACTTTGGGCACAGTGCATCTGGGCTTCGGCTTTGTGCCTGACGGGAAAATACGGCGATTTGCTCGATTTTGTAGTCATCATCGTATTGATTTTTTACATCCTGACCATTTATGGGATCTTTAAATTGCGCCAAACCATGCCCAACGCCGAAAGACCGTACAAAGCGTTTGGCTATCCGGTGTTACCAGCCTTGTATATCGTCATGGCATCCGCTTTGTCGATTGCCTTGTTGGTATACAAGACAAGCACTTGCGGTTGGGGTGTTTTGATTATGCTGGTTGGTATTCCGGTTTATTATATGACGAAACCTAAGGAATAATTAGAGGTATTATTGAAGTTGGATGCCTAGCCCTGATGAGGGCCGAGCGTTAAAAAAAACAGTCCTGTGGACTGTTTTAGCGAAGGAGCCAGGAGGCGCGTTGGCCAGCAATCAAAAAAAAGCGTACAGCAGCAAATAGTTCCTAAAATAAAAAAATCCGCTCCCAAAAGGGCGGATTTTTTGTGCGCAGGAAAGGTAGTCTCTGACCTGTCCGTTGCTTTATTCGATTAATAGTAAGTATACCTTCTTACTTTAGATATGTATTTCGCCAGACGAATCACCTGATGGCTGTAGCCGTACTCGTTGTCATACCAAATGTAAAGCACGATGTTTTTCCCGTCGGCAGAAACAATCGTGGCGTTGGAGTCGTAAATCGACGGTGCCGAAGTGCCGATGATGTCGGAGGACACGAGCTCGTTGTTCAACGAATATTTGATTTGCTCAACGAGTTCGCCTTCGAGCGCGTATTTTTTCATGATGGCGTTCACCTCGGCAATCGAGGTTTCTTTGTTGACTTCGAGGTTCAAAACCACTAGCGAACCGTTGGGAACCGGAACACGAATCGCGTTCGAGGTCAATTTCCCAGCCAATGCGGGGATGGCTTTGGCAACGGCCGTTCCTGCGCCGGTTTCGGTGATGACCATGTTGAGCCCTGCAGCACGTCCACGACGGTATTTCTTGTGCATGTTATCCACAAGATTCTGGTCATTGGTGTAAGCGTGGATGGTTTCGAGGTGACCTTTTACTACACCCAAAGTATCTTCGATTGCTTTCAAGATTGGTGTAATCGCGTTGGTGGTACATGATGCTGCCGAGAAAATATTGACTTCGTCCGGGTTGTGCTCATTGTGGTTGACGCCATGAACGATGTTCGGAACGCCTTTGCCCGGAGCTGTGAGCAAAACTTTGTCAACACCTTTAGAAGTTAAGTGGCGCGCGAGTGCTTCTTGTGTGGTGAAAGCACCTGTATTATCGATTACGAGCGCATCCTGGATTTCATATTTGGTGTAGTCGATTTCTTCTGGACTATTGGCAGTAATGATGTGTACCGTGGTCCCGTTGATGATGAGCGCCTGGTTGTCTGGATCGGCAACGACCGAACCCTGGAAATCACCATGGATCGAATCGTAACGCAACAACGAAGCTCTTTTTTCAAGGGAAACCGCGTCGTTTTTGTCGCGGGTCACAATGGCGCGAAGGCGCAATTGGGTTCCTTTGCCGGTTTTTGACATCAATTCCCTGGCGAGCAGACGCCCGATACGGCCAAAACCGTAAAGTACCACATCTTTGGGTTTGTTGTTTTTGAAGTCTTTGGCGTTGCGCAATTTGTCTACTACAAATCCTTTGGCATCGTCGTATTTGTTGTCTTCGAGGTGAAATTCGTAGGTGAGTTTACCGATGTCGAGTTTAGACGGCGGTAAATCAAGCGACAAGATGGCGCGGGCAATTTCTACCGAGTCAAAAATAGAAATCGGTTTGCCAACGAATTCTCCTGCATATTCGTGAAGGTTGATGATTTCACTTACATTTTTGTCGATGAGTTGGTTGCGGAAAAGTACCATCTCGATTGATTTGTCATACCATAAATCACTGATGATTTTGATAAATTCAACCCCGGCGCGACGTCTGTCGGCCTGAAATGAGACTTCCTTTTCGTATAAAATTGTGTTGTTCATTTGGAGTAAATTGTAAAAAAGTTGGTTGTTGTTATTTTCAAATTCGACGCAAAAGTATTGATTTCAATCGATTTCGTAAAACATTTTCTCAAAGTTTTTTCATAAAAAAAGCCATCGCAGTGGATGGCTTTCAACTTGATGCTTTGTCGTTTAGATGATAATCCTGACGCGCTGGCCGTTTTTGGTGAGCAGGTCAATGCTGATGCTTTGGTTTTCGCTCTTTTGTCCGAGAACGCGAGAAACCGTTTCCACGTCGGTCGCTTTGACGTTATCGACACTTAAGATGATGCTGCCTTTGAGCTCGTCGTAATATGGCCGTAAATTTTCACTGGTGACTTCGCTGATGCGTACCCCAGCATTGATACGGAATCGTTTTTTATCCGATGGATCAATGTTCTCCAATTGCAAGCCTTTAAACTCGGTTACAATCGTATCATTTTTGCTCAATGAAACCGGAACCGTAAAGGTTTTCTCGCCGCGGATGTAAGTTACCTGGACTTTGTCGTTGGGACGTTTGGTGTTGATGTAACCCGACAACTCTGCATAAGATGAAATGTTTTGGTTGTCTAATTTAACAATGATGTCTCCTTTGGTGAGGCCCGACTTCTCGGCGCCCGAACCTTTGGTCACTTTATTGACATAGAATCCTTGGGTTTCTGCAACTCCCAATTCCTTAGAAACGGTGCTGTTGAGTTCGCCGCCTTCTACGCCTAAAATGCCGCGCTGCACATTTCCGAATTCCATGATGTCCTGGATAATTTTGCGCGCGATGTTAGACGGAACGGCAAACGAATACCCTACATAAGAACCCGTCATCGAAGAAATCATCGTGTTGATCCCGATGAGTTCACCGTGGGTGTTCACCAGTGCGCCACCGCTATTGCCTGGGTTTACCGCAGCATCGGTCTGGATGAACGACTGGATACCATTGGTATCTAGATTTCTCGCCTTGGCCGATACAATACCGGCGGTTACCGTGGAGTTTAAATTGTAAGGATTTCCTACTGCCAACACCCATTCGCCCACTTTAACATTGTCGGAGTCGGCAAAAACGGTATAAGGCAATTTCTCATTGGCGTCGATCTTAAGCAAGGCGATATCCATCTTAGAATCGGTACCTACGAGTTTGGCTTTGTATGTTTTTTTATTGTTGAGTGTAATCTCTAAATCGGTGGCGTCCTGGACCACGTGGTTGTTGGTGACGATATAACCGTCTTCGGAGATAATCACACCCGACCCGGTTCCTACCTGTTCTTGTTGCTGTCCGCCGCGGTATCCGTAGAAAAATTCCATCATAGGGTTAGAAACGGTGCGGTAAGAAACATTCTTCACGTGAACTACCGAGTGTACCGTTTTGTCGGCGGCATCAGTGAAATCAACATTTTCTGCACCCAGCCCCACATTTTTGGTGTAATGTTCTGGCGCGAGGGTTACTATGTTTTGTTTTTTTGAAAAAAGTCCGTCATCGTCTATAAACAGCTTGTAAGCGCCAAGCGTTGTGGCACCACTTAACAATGACACTAGAAATAAACTCGAAAATCTTTTCATTTTTCTGTTTGGATTTGGTTGAACGGATTGTTTGTTTTTTAAAATCAAACGTAAAATTAAAAAAGTATTGTGCTCCAAAAAACGCTTTAACGTCCGTTTAACAGCGTTTTAGCAGAGATTTATCATTTGGGTCGCAGCCGATAACTGGCACATGAATTATCCGTTTTTAATTCTTAATTTTGTTTCCAACTCAGCACTATGGAACTCACTTTTTACAAATACGAAGGCACCGGAAACGATTTTGTCATGGTCGACAACCGCGACCAGTTTTTCCCAAAAGACAACATTGCGCTTGTCAGGCATTTGTGCGACCGACGTTTCGGGATTGGCGGCGACGGACTAATCTTACTTGAAAACGATACTGAAACCGATTTTAGGATGGTTTACTACAATTCTGACGGTAACCCGAGCTCTATGTGCGGCAATGGTGGCAGGTGCCTTGTCGCTTTCGCAAAATCGCTAGGCGTCATTGCTGATCGGGCTTGCTTTATAGCGGTAGATGGTCTGCATCGCGCGACCATAGCTGTAGACGGAATCGTATCGCTCGAAATGTCAGACGTCAATGAAGTCAGGATTTCGCCCGAGTATGTATTTCTCGACACGGGTTCACCACATCATGTACAGGTAGAAACAGACCTGACGCATCTTGATGTGAAATCAGTCGGGCGTGCTATCCGCTACAGCGATTTGTATGGAAACGCGGGAAGCAACATCAATTTTGTCAAACAAATTTCCAACGACACCTTTGCCATCCGAACCTACGAAAGAGGCGTAGAAGACGAAACCCTTTCCTGCGGAACCGGCGCAACAGCAGTAGCCATCGCCATGCATGCGACTGGAAAAACTTCTTGCGATCATCTTCATATCAACGTAGAAGGCGGGAAATTGCAGGTTTCGTTTGAGAAGCAAGAATCCAAATACACGAACGTAATGCTCATCGGGCCGGCGACTTTCGTCTTTAAAGGAACCATCTCATGCTGACCTTAACCGGAAAAAACATCTACCTGCGCGCGCTCGAACCCGAAGATCTCGAGTTCGTTTATGCTGTAGAAAACGATGAAACCGTTTGGCATGTCAGCAACACCCAAACCCCATACAGTCGATTCCTGATCAAGCAATACCTCGAAAACGCCCAGCAGGACATTTATGAAGCCAGGCAATTGCGACTCGCCATCTGTAAACACGGCGCGTTCAGTGCCATGGGATTGGTTGACCTGTTCGAGTACGACCCACGAAACCGCCGCGCCGGTGTGGGCATCCTTATTAAGGATGCGGCAGACCGAAGCCAGGGTTTTGGCGCAGAGGCACTGGAACTTCTCATTAAGTATGCTTTCTCGCATCTGAGCCTGCACCAGCTTTTTGCAAATATTGCTACCGACAATGAAGCCAGTTTGGCGCTTTTTGCTAATTTTGGATTCGAGCAAATCGGAATCAAAAAACAATGGAATCTCGTCAAAGGACAATACAAGGACGAAGCGATTTTTCAACGCATCAACAACTTTTAAATTTCAAACCTTGAACACCAAAAAAATTATAGGCATTGTCTCGGTATTAGTCGTTACCGGACTGATTATTTATGGCTATCTGTTGTACCGCGACATTTTTTCGGGCAATACCAGATTCACCGAAAAAGAAACCTATGTACTCATTCCGACAGGTTCTGACTACGACAAGGTCAAAGAAATTATGGCCAATTACGTCGAGGATATGCAACGTTTTGAAACCGTTGCGCAAAAGAAATCGTATCCTGAAAGGGTAGAAAAAGCCGGCCGATTCCTCCTCAAAAAAGGCATGAACAGCAACGAAATAGTCAACGCGCTACGCCAAAATGTACCGGTTGATTTGGCCTTCAACAATCAGGAAAGGGTAGAGGATTTCGCCGGACGCATAGGCATGCAGATCGAGGCCGACAGTTTGAGTTTACTCGAATCGTTCAAGGACAAGACATTCCTTGAAGAGAATGGCTTTACCGAGGATAATGTATTGTGTATGTTCATCCCGAATTCATACGAGTTTTTCTGGAATACCAAGGCAACCAAGTTTCGCGAACGCATGGCAAAGGAATATCGTAAGTTCTGGAATGACGACAGGCTGGCCAAAGCCAAAGCACTAAACCTAACGCCGATAGAAGTCTCGATACTCGCCTCTATTGTGCACAAGGAAACCGTTAAGAAAGATGAACGCCCAAAAGTGGCAGGTGTTTATTTGAATCGTTTAGCCAAAGGGATGAAACTAGAAGCCGACCCAACCGTTATTTATGCGGTCAAACTAAAATCGGGCGATTTTACCCAAGTAATCAAACGGGTACTCAACAAAGACCTTGCAACCGATTCTCCCTATAATATGTACATGTACGCCGGGTTACCGCCGGGACCTATTGCGATGCCCGACATTACGGCCATCGACGCGGTTTTAAATCCGGAGAAACACAATTACATTTATTTTTGTGCGAGCGTGACCAATTTTGGTTACCACGAATTTGCGGTAACACCGGCGCAGCATGAAGTAAACCGTCAGAAGTATGTGGCTTGGATCAACGGACAAGGAATTAAACGATAAGATTTTGAATAAACCTCTTTTATACTGGCTTGTTTTGCTGTTGCCTGCAATGGTTATCGCGCAAGGTGGCCTTGATGGATTCCTGAAACCTGCCGATTCTTTACAAAAGGCCAGAAGGAATGGCGTAGTGATAGCCGAGGTGGCCGTTGGAGCCGCAACCTTGGTTGGGTTGAACCAGCTTTGGTATGCCGATTACCCAAAGTCGGACTTTCATTTTAAAAATGACAACGCCGAATGGTTGCAGATGGACAAGGCAGGACATGTTTTTTCTGCGTATCATCTGGGGAGCATAGGGAAAAATGCGCTGCAATGGAGCGGCGTGAGCAGAAAAAACCAACTCATTTACGGATCGACTATTGGTTTTGTCTTTTTGTCTGCCGTTGAGGTTATGGATGGCTATTCCTCTAACTGGGGCGCTTCTGTTGGCGATGTGGCTGCTAATTTTTCTGGGACGGCTTTGTTTGTAGGACAGGAATTGCTTTGGAAAGAGCAGCGAATCATTCCCAAATTTTCATTCCACACCACGCCTTATGCTTCGGCACGGCCCAACGTACTCGGAGAATCTTCGGCCGAGCAATTGCTTAAGGACTATAACGGGCAAACCTATTGGTTGTCTGTAAATCTCCATTCGTTTTTAAAGGAATCCAAAATTCCAAAATGGCTTAACCTGGCTGTAGGTTATGGTGCCGAAGGGATGATAACCGGAAACGATGAATTCGTCAACACGGTTTTCCTGCCTGAGAAGGAAAGATACCGTCAATTTTACTTTAGCCTTGACGCCGATTTGACCAAAATCGAGACGAAATCGCATACTTTGAAAACGATTTTTCATCTTTTCAACACCATTAAGATTCCGGCTCCAACGATTGAAATCAGCTCCGGACAAGGGTTTAAATTCCGCGCCCTGTACTTTTAGAAAAAATTAACTCACTGATATTCAGATTTCTATTATTTAGTCCTATATTTGCCCCGCAGAAATTTCTTGGGGTGACAGGCCGGGAAGAAATCTAATTTATGATAAAGCAGTGGTCTTTTTACAGCGGTTTGGCTTTGGTAATCATTTACTTGAGCTCGGGTTTTAAATCTTTTGAGTTGCAAAACCACGATTGGTTTCAATCGACAAACGAGGAGTTGGCTTACCAATTTCCGTCAAAAGAACAGAAGGATTATGCAAATCTCAATATCCCATTTACCGGAAAGTTTTTTATTGGCTTCAAGGAAGCCGTCGCTTTCAAAGAATCACAAGGAGAATATCATAGAATCAACCAACTGGGATATATGGGAAAATACCAGTTCGGTGAAGAAACACTAAAAACCATTGGAGTCCACGATACTTCGGCTTTTTTAAGAAGCCCCAAACTCCAGGAAAAAGCTTTCGTTGCCTTATTGTCTAAGAATAAATGGGAGCTTCGTAAGGAAATCGAGAAATTTTCGGGTCAGGTTGTCGCCGGTGTTAAAGTGACCGAGTCGGGCATATTGGCGGCCGCGCATTTGGGCGGTGCAGGATCGGTTAAGAAATTTCTCTACAGCAACGGAAACAAAAAATGCAAAGATGAAAACGGTGCCTCGATGAAAACCTATATGCGTGAGTTTGGCGGTTATGAAACTGCCGGAATCATCGCCGATAGTGCCGCATCAGTGAAATAATCAATCACCGATAGAAATACAAAACCTGCCCAAACGGCGGGTTTTTTTACGCCTGCATTTTATGGATGATGAACAAAGTAGGGCGGTTGTGCAAGTCTATTTTTGTCTTTTTCCAATCCTGTACACGCATGGTTTTGATGTATTCGGTAGGCAAGGTAATGTCGGCAGCTATGCATAAATGGGTAGCAGGTTGCAAAGTTTGCAGGATGTCTTCGAGTAGTTTGTTATTCCTGTACGGCGTTTCAATGAAAGACTGCGATTGGTTCTTGTCGGCAGAGAGTTTTTCCAGATTTTTGAGCATTGTTTTCTTATCGCCTTTCTCAATCGGGAGGTAACCATTGAAAGCGAAACTTTGGCCGTTCATCCCCGAAGCCATCATCGCAAGCAAAATCGAAGACGGACCAACAAGCGGAACCACCTGGATGTTTTTCTCATGTGCGATTTTTACAATGGCAGCACCCGGATCGGCGATTCCCGGACATCCGGCTTCACTCATCAGTCCAACATTACGGCCCTCGATACAAGGTTGGATCATTTGGTTGTACTCAGAACTGTCGGTGTGTTTGTTGAGTGCGTGGAGTCGGAGTGTCGCCTGTATTTTCTCGGGAGCTATACTTTTGATGAACCTGCGTGCCGTCTTTTCATTCTCGACAATATAATCGTCGATTAGTGAGACGATGCGTTTGACGGTCATGGGCAGCACGTCCATCGGGTCGGTTTGTTTCGCCGGATTGCTATTGTTTGTGTCTCCTAAAGTGGTTGGAATCAGGTATAGCTTTCCGGTTGACTTCATTTCTGTAAGTGTTGGGCGATTAGTTTTCTTGCAATAATCTCGCAGGCTTCATCAAGCATTTTGTAGACCGAGTCGAATCCGTTTTCCATCCCAAAATAAGGATCGGGAACATCTACATTCTCACCAGGGAAAAGCTCGTCAAGTATGAGTTTCACTTTGTTCTTTTGGGCATCGCTTTTGGCCAAAGCCACTACGTCGCTGTAATTGGACGTGTCCATGACGTAGATGTGGTCAAAGTTTTCAAAATCCGACACCTTAAATTGCCGGCCTTGCTGGGACGAAATATCCACACCATTTTTTTTTGCTACTGCTATCGATCGGTCATCGGGTTTGTTGCCTACATGCCAGTTTCCGGTGCCTGCCGAGTCGACAAAGAAGTCATTTTTGGGGAGTTTGGCTGCGAGCAAGCCTTCTGCCAAAGGCGAACGGCAAATGTTGCCTAGGCAAACCATTAAGATTTTAACGGGCATTTGTTATAAGGATAGTTTTTTATGGATGTCTTCGACAAATTTCTTGAATTGTTTGTCGGTGGCGACCAAATTGTCAACTGTTTTACAGGCATGCAATACCGTGGCGTGATCGCGGTCACCGATTTGTGAACCAATGTTGGCCAAAGAGGCTTTGGTGAATTTTTTGGCGAAGAACATAGCAAGCTGTCTGGCCTGAACCACATGGCGTTTGCGGGTTTTGGATTGTAGGGTTTCAAGGTCGAGTTGAAAATAGTCCGAAACAATTTTCTGGATATAATCGATTGAAATCTCGCGTTTTACATTCTTGACGAATTTCTCAACCACATGTTTGGCCAAATCCAGCGTGACTTCTTTTTTGTTGAAAGAGGATTGGGCAATCAAAGAGATAATCGCGCCTTCGAGTTCCCGTACATTCGACTTGATGTTGCGCGCCACGTATTCGATGATCTCCTCGGGCATGTCTACGCCGTCACGGTACAAAATGTTTTTGAGTATCGAAATACGGGTTTCATAATCGGGTTGGTGCAACTCGGCAGACAATCCCCATTTGAAACGCGAGAGCAAACGCTGCTCAATATCCTGCATATCCACCGGCGCTTTGTCTGAGGTCAGGATGACCTGTTTGCCGTTTTGGTGCAGGTAGTTGAAGATGTGGAAAAATACATCCTGCGTACCCGATTTGCCCGAGAGGAATTGTACGTCATCAATGATCAAAACATCAATGAGTTGATAAAAATGGATAAAGTCGTTGCGGTTGTTTTTCTTAACCGAGTCAATGTATTGCTGGGTGAAAATTTCGGCCGAAATGTACAGCACGGTTTTCTCCGGATATTTGTCTTTAATTTCTACGCCGATAGCGTGGGCAAGGTGGGTCTTCCCCAAACCAACACCACCAAAAATAAGCAGCGGATTAAATGAAGTTCCGCCAGGTTTATTGGCTACAGCCATTCCTGCAGAACGAGCGAGTCTGTTAGAGTCTCCCTCGAGGAAATTCTCAAAACTATAATTGGCATTGAGTTGCGACTCGATTTTTAGGTTGCGGATGCCTGGAATGACAAAAGGGTTTTTGAGTTCCGGGCTCAGATTTTTGAACGGCGCATCCACTTCCTGGGTTTTCATCGGGCTTCGGTGTGCGCTGGGCAACTGCTCGGTAAAAGGTTGTTTGTTGCCATAGGTGTTCTCCATCTTGATTTTGTAGAGGAGTTTGGCATTTTTTCCCAGTTCCTTGGTGAGAGCAACTTTTAATAATTTCACGTAATGCTCTTCGAGCCACTCGTAGAAAAATTTACTGGGAACTTGTATGTAAAGTGCATTATCGGTAAGCTCAACAGACTTAATCGGTTCGAACCAAGTTTTATAGGCTTGGTCTTGGATATTGTCCTTTATGAATGAGAGACAATTTTCCCAGACTGATTGCGCAGTTTTGCTCATATAATTTATTAAATTTGTGTTTTTATTAAAGGTTCTCTTACAAAGAAAAACAGGGGTTTTTTCCTTGTTTTTTGGGGTAACAAATATGTGAACAAAAATCGTTAAAAAAAAATTATTTAGCGGTTGATTTTTTAAAAATATTGTCGTAAGACCTCGATTTTACCCTTTATAAAGATACCATTTTTTTATCACAAACAACATGAAAGAACATCAAATTGAAGTCCGTGTGCGTTATTCAGAAACAGATCAAATGGGGGTAGTTTATCACGGCAACTATATCCCTTATTTTGAGATAGGTAGGGTAGAATGGCTGCGTAGCAAAGGGGTTTCTTATAAGAGTCTCGAAGATTCGGGTATTGCGCTTCCCATCGTTTCCATGACGCTCAACTATAAAAAACCGGCGCGTTATGACGATTTACTCGTCGTGAAAACCAAGTTCAAACAGAGCAGTTCTGTTAAAATAGAATTCGATTGTGAAATCTGGAGCGAGGCGCAAGAGTTGTTAACAACGGCACATTTCATTTTGGTGTTTGTAGATATGAAAACAGGACGTCCAACGAGTCCTCCAGAGCACATCCAAATATTGCTCGACCAAATGGAAGACTAAGTTCCTTTTTTCTTGATCGCAATCTCAAACATCGACTCGAAAATCCCAAACACCAAATCGGCATTTTTCTTTCGTGTAGCAATTTCTATTTCGCAGTTTTCGGCCATGTTTTGCGCCACGATCTCAAGATTTTTTTCCTTGATTACCCGCATGACCTTATTCATGTTTTTGTAATCGAATGAAATCAGGTAATGGATATCTATGGTTTTCTCTACGATTTCTGAGGCCTCCAAAGCCATTTGCGCCGCCGTGCGATAAGCAGAAATGAGCCCGCCAACGCCCAACTTTGTCCCGCCAAAAAACCGGACAACCACCACCAATACATTCGTCAATCCAAAAGACTGGATTTGCCCGTAAATAGGCATTCCCGCACTGTTGCTGGGTTCGCCGTCATCATTGGCGCGAAAAGTAAAAGTTTCGGTTCCCAGTTGAAATGCGTAGCAAAAATGCACCGCATTGTAATGCTTCTTGCGCAACGGCTCGATAATAGATTTGATTTCGGTTTCTGAAGCCAGCGGAAAAGCATACCCAAAAAACTTGCTGTTCTTTTCCTTATAAAGTATTTCTGGTGATGGGTATGCGAGGGTTTTGTAACTGTCGGTAAGGTCCAAATGATTTACAATATTTTCTTTTCAAACAAATCCACCACGTCTTCCTTTCCTACTTCGAGGTTCCAGACATTGATACCCAAAGCTTCTGCAGCATCGGTATTCTCTTTCTTGTCATCTACAAACAAGGTACGTTTGGGAGACAAATCATGTTTGTTGATAATGTAGTTGAAGATTTCGGGACTGGGTTTTCTCATGCCCATCTCGTATGAATAATACACTTTTTCAAAACATTGGTAAAAGTCGCTAAAGAAAGAGACGCCCACCTTGTGCTCAAAACGGCTGATGTGGATCGAATCGGTGTTGGTCAACAAAAACAAACGGTATTTGTGCGAGAGCATCTGCAAAAACTCCAACCGATACAACGGGAACTCCCCAATCACTGCGTTCCATGCTTTGCGGATGTCGTGCACATCGGCATTCGGGATGTATTTCTGGAAAGTTTCAATAAACTGCAACTCGGTGATTTTGCCTTTCTCAAACAAGTCATTCATCTCTAATAATTCTTCATTCGGGCCATCCAATCCTAGTTTCTTGAACTCATCTATCGATGCCTGTTTCTCCAGGTTGATGAAAATATCGCCGAAATCAAAAATTATCGTGTTAATCATGGTTGTAAAAAATTAAAAGTTCATCCTGCAAAACCATTTTTTGGTGGGCAACCGCTTGCGGTAATCTGGGCGCCGCGATGCCGTTTTCAAACCGATTGGTTCCTTTGAAAATTCGGGCTTCATCCCATAGGTTTTCTAAAAGAAAAGTCTCCAGTGTTCGTGTGCCGCCCTCAATAATTACCGATTGGATTCCGTCCTGGTACAACCGCCCGGCAAGCGCCAAAGCCACGTTGTCTCCAAAGTCTCCAAACCCCGAATATACCAAGGTTTTCGACCGATTCCCAAAGATATGACTTTCTTTTGAAATCCGGTTATTTTGGTCTAAAACAATTCTCGTGGGGTTTTCGCCGGTCCAATCGCGCACATCCAAAATAGGATTGTCATCCACGACAGTTTGTGTTCCTACAAGAATCGCCTGCTCTTGGGCGCGCCATTTGTGTACCAATTGCCTTGAAAATTCGTTGGTAATCCAAACGGGTTTGCGTTCGTCTTTTTGCAGCGGAGCCATAAATCCGTCGGCACTTTCGGCCCATTTCAAAATGATGTACGGCCGTTTTTTTTGGTGGAAGGTAAAGAAGCGTTTGTTGAGCTCGTTGCATTCATTTTCCAAAACACCAACCGTCACCTTGCGTCCGGCGGCTTTTATTTTGGCAATGCCTTTTCCCGCCACTTTTTCATTCGGGTCTCCCGTACCGATGACGATTTCGGGAATGTTATGCTCCAGGATCAAATCGGCACAAGGCGGCGTTTTTCCAAAATGGCTGCAGGGTTCAAGGCTTACATAAATCGTCGATCTGGCCAATAAATTCGGGTCTTTCACCGAGCGTATCGCGAGCACTTCGGCATGCGGCTCGCCCGATTGTCTGTGCCAGCCTTCCCCAATGATTTTGCCGTCACACACCACCACCGCGCCTACAAGCGGATTGGGGTAGGTGGTTCCCAATCCGTTTTTCGCGAGTTCAATGCAGCGCGCCATGTATTTTTGGTGTACCTTCACTTCGCAAAAATAAACGAAAATAGCCTCGATATTCGCAAATTTCAAAATTCAATATTGCTTCGCCATTTCGCTGACGCTCGGGTCGTTGTTCAATATTCATTTTTATTTTTGATTTTTGAGAGCTGTATCCGGCTTTCCGTTGCAATCTTTTTGCATTCCGCTGCGCTTCATGAAGATTTTCTTCCGCTGCGCTCCAGACAATCCAAAAAGGATTTCCACTGCAATCCGGGCTAGGGCATCCGTATCCTAAATTTTGAATCCAGAAATGTCGAACAACGAATGTCGAACAACGAACCTTAAAATGAACCTCAAAGACTACAGAACCCACTTCATCCAAACACTTACGCCGCTCTACGATGCGGGAGAAGCCGAGAGTTTCTTTTACTTAACGCTGGAAAACCGCCACGGCCTCAAACGCGTCGATTTGGTTTTGCAGCCAGATTTTCACCTGTCTGACCATGAAATCCAGGACTGGAATCAAATCCTCGACGGGCTCATAGATTTCACGCCCATACAATACCTTTTAGGGAGAACAGAGTTTTACGGGCTCGAATTCCAAGTCAATGGCAATACCTTAATTCCGCGCCCAGAAACCGAAGAACTCGTGCAATGGATCCTCTTCGATTGTGAGCGTGCCCAACGTACACAGCCACTACGAATTCTCGACATCGGTACCGGCAGCGGTTGCATCGCCATCGCACTGGCCAAAAACCTTCCAGACGCAATGGTTTCTGCTATCGACGTTTCACCAGAAGCCCTCGAAGTTGCGGCGCGCAATGCCGTGTTCAATGGTGTAAAAGTGCAGTTTTTGCAACAGGATATTCTTGAAACAACAGACCTCGCAACCCAATATGATATTATCGTCTCCAATCCGCCCTATGTGCGCGAGCTCGAAAAACAGGAGATCAAACCCAATGTGCTCGAACATGAACCGCATCTCGCGCTATTTGTCGCCGATGACGATGCGCTTGTCTTTTACAAAAAAATCACCCAACTCGCCCTAAAGCACTTGCCCCAAGACGGCAAGCTCTATTTTGAAATCAACCAATATTTGGGAACCGAAATGGTGGAATTGCTTAAAAGCCTTGACTTTAAAAGCCTCAACCTGCGCAAAGACATTTATGGCAACGACCGCATGCTCAAAGCCGACCGTTGAATCAAATCTAAGCCATAAACGGCGAAATTTTTTTGAGTTTTTTGTAGTTGAGATTTATTCGACGCGCTGTTTGCGTTCGGGTACGACAAGCTCGGTGCTCAAATTGGGCAAGGATTGGCGCAAAGTGGCCAGGTCTTTCCCCGAAGTGTCTATAAAGTACCAGTGCAATCCTGCGTCGTTCGAAATGGCAATCAGTGAATATTCAGAGATAATGGCTTTTCCCTCATGCGACATCTCAAACACTTGCGGAACCGTGGTTTGCCATTCGCTGCCCACCACCAAAACCTTTTCGGGCTTGCCAAAGCTGATTTTTGTAATCGACACACCGTTTTGTTGCATTTGCTCCATAGCGTTTTTGGTAGCCTCGATCAGTTTTTCCTTGCTTCCGGCCATGGCAATGATCCCGGGATAAAGGTAGTTGGCATAAGCAGTGTATTTTTTTTCCTGCAACAGTTTGGCCATATTGGTGACTTCAGAAATGATTTTCTCTTCGCTGTTTTCTTGCGCCAAACCTTGCCAGCACCATCCCAGAAAAACCAACAATAGCCCTATTTTTCTCATATAATTTGATTCTTGTTTCATGCCATCCGGTATTAATTATTCGTAGCGCAACGCTTCAATCGGGTCAAGCCGTGACGCTTTCAGCGCAGGATACGAACCAGAAATAATTGCCACAAAAAAGGTCGTCACAAAAGCTGCAATGATGGCGCCCCAAGGTGTGACGAATACAAATTCGAGCAAAGTCGCAATGCCGTATCCGGCCGAAATGCCGAGCAAAATCCCGAGCAAGCCGCCCAATTGTCCAATAACTAGTGTCTCGATAAAAAACTGTGTCGCAATCGTGCCGCGTTTGGCACCGAGTGCCTTTCTAACGCCAATTTCGCGCGTGCGCTCGGTGACAGAAACCAGCATGATGTTCATGAGCGCAATCGATGAGCCGAAAATCGTGATGATCCCGATTACCCAGGCCGAAAGCCCCAAGTATTGGGTGATGTCGAGGATTTTGTTGATGAGGTCGTCGCTTCTCGAGATCCCAAAATTATTGTCCTTGACAGGGCTCAGTTTTCTTACCCTTCGCATGGTGCTGTTGGCTTGGTCTATGGCTTGGTCGAGTAATTCTTTCTTATCCACCATCACACTTACCGTGTAGTTGATGTTGGGCGTGGTAAAAAGCGAGCGCACGACCTGTATCGGAATCAGTACACGTAAATCCTGACTGTTGCCAAAAGTCGATCCTTTTTCCTTGAGTACGCCGATGATCTTGAATTTGGAGCCGCGTATCGAAATCACCTTATCAATCGGGTTCACGTCCTTGAGCAGGTCCTTTTCAAAATCCGAACCCACAACGCAGCAGTACGTATTGTTCGACACATCGAAACCCGTAAAATTGCGGCCTTTGGCAATCTCGAGTCCCGAATTCACTACAAAATGTTCATCAACGCCCATGACAGTAATCTCTGGATCTGTTTTTCTGGATTCAAATTTCACCTCGGCATTGGTCACGGCTGTGAACGACAGCGCGGTATGGGTAAAGGGAAAATTGTATTTGTCTTTGAAGGCAACCGCTTCGGGATACGAAATAATAGGATTGACCACCTCGCGCTCGCCACCACCAAAACGTCTGGTCTCAAAAGCATATTGTTGCACGTTGAAGGTATTAGAACCCATCGACGCGAAATTCGTCGACAGTGTATTTTCGAGCGCGGCCACCACCGTAAGGATGCAAACGAGCGCCGTGATGCCGATGGCGATGATCAAAACGGTCAATATGGTGCGCAGCAACTGGGTCCGGATAGAGCCCAAAGCGATGCGGATGTTTTCTTTTAAAAGCTTGAACATGGTCAATTTTAAGATGCCACTAAATTAGCATTTTGGCAGATTACTTCTGCGATTCGCTGGGATTTTTCCCAAATTAAATTTTTAATATTGCAGGTAAAACAACCACCGATGCCAGTCTCCTTTTTACGACTTACGCTTTTCCTTTTCTTGTCGTGCGCTGCCACAGCAATCGCCCAAACCGGGAAGCTGATTTACCCAACAGACGCTTATACCTTATATAAGGATGCGGTGCTGCAGCAACAATTTACCGCGCGCGCCATTTCAAGTACCGAGCTGACATCGAATTACCAAAGCCCGCAAAACCTGTCGGTATCATCTAAGATTATTTTCAAGTTCAGCATCAACGGCAAGGACAATGAGATGACGCCGGGCGTCGACCACCAGTTCAATTTCACTGCTGGATATAGGGAAACGCCAATCATCAAGTTTGGCAGCCAGCTTCGATTCAATGATTCGGATGAATCGACTATCTCGCCAGACAGCCCGCTCAAAATCAGGCTCGACCTGCGCGATGTATTGGCCGAATTAAAATCCAAGGGCTATTTTACGACTTTCAAAGGCGACAAAATCTTCAAGGACGATTTCAAGCATGTCTACATTGCCGGAGCCACCGCACCACTTTCCTGGGATTTCGACAACCTGCACCAAAAGCCCGAGCTCGAGATGAAAGATCCTGATGGCGATGGAATTTTCGAGACGACCCTAATTTTTAACGCAAAAAAAGACAAGAAGCAAACCGACAGCCGTTGGAAACTCGGTAAAAACGTATCGCAATTCCCGCAATACGAATCGGATTATGTGCTTTCGGATGCCTTGTACAACCTGGCTTTGGAGGAAATGGACAACGCGGTTGAGAAAGATTCCACATTCAGGACCGGCAAGGAATGGGCCGGAGTCTGGACGCGCGACATCAGCTACAGCATCATCCTTTCTATGGCGTATCTGCAGCCCGAAGTGGCCATGAACAGCTTGATGAAAAAAGTCAACGCCAACCAAAGAATTGTCCAGGATACGGGAACCGGTGGCGCGTATCCGTGCTCGACCGACCGTATCATTTGGGCGACCGCGGCTTGGGAAGTTTACAAAGCCACCGGAAGCAAGAATTGGCTCGAAAAGACGTACACGATTGTAAAGAATTCGATTGAAGACGATTATACAGTGGCTTACGACTACCAAACGGGTCTCGTGCGTGGCGAATCGTCCTTCCTAGACTGGCGCGAACAAACCTATCCCAAATGGATGCAACCGGCCGACATTTTTGAATCTGAAAACCTGGCCACCAACGCCGTGCATTACCAAGCCAACGTGATTTTATCGCAGATGGCTCAGATACTCGACAAACCTGAAGTCTCGAGAAAGCATTCGGCCATGGCCCAAAAGATCAAGAAAGCAATCAATAGCTATTTATGGATGCCCAAGAAAGGTTATTATGCGCAGTTTCTATACGGGCGCAATTTTAAGATCGTGTCGCCAAAGGCAGAGGCGCTCGGCGAATCGTTATGCATTTTGTTTGGTATTGCCGACGCCCATAAAGCGGCTTCGATTGTAGAAAAATCGCCGGTTACGGATTTTGGAAATACTTGTATTTATCCGCAGATCCCTGGTATTCCGCCGTACCATAACGATGCGGTTTGGCCTTTCGTACAATCGTATTGGGCGATGGCTTCGGCAAAGGCAGGGAATGCTGCGTCGGTGATGGAATCGGTTGCTGCGGTGTATCGCCCGGCGGCGTTGTTCCTGACCAACAAGGAAAATTTTGTGGCGTCGAATGGGGATTTTGCCGGTACGCAAATCAATTCGAGCAATATGCTTTGGAGCCTTTCTGGGAGCATCGCGCTCGTGCATAAGGTTTTGTTCGGATTGGAATTTGAAAGTGACAAGTTGGTTTTTCATCCATTTGTGCCTAAGGAACTCGAGGGTATGCGCAGGCTCACGAATTTCAAATACAAGAATCTGGTACTTGATATAGAGTTGCAAGGTTCTGGCAACCAGATTGAGACTTTCCTTGTTGATGGTAAACCGTCCAAACCTGAAATTTTAGGTGATGGTTCGGGAAGACACAACATCAAGATAGTGCTTACGCAATCGAAAGGAAATACTTTAAAAATCAATAAAATTGCGAATTATTTTACGCCTGAAACACCGCAGGTTTCTATAAAGGGCGACTACTTTGATTGGAATCCGATTGAGAATGCAGTGAGCTACCAAGTCATCAGAAACGGCAAAGTCGTCGCGCAAATCCCAAACACCACTTACTGGATTCCCGACACACATTACGCCGAATACCAAGTAATAGCTGTCGACAAAAACGAGGTTGGTTCTTTTGCGAGCGAGCCTTTGGTGGTTTCAAAACCCGAATCGACAACGGTATTTGAAATAGAGAAAGCCTATTCAAAGTCGACACAGGATTACAAAGGTTTTTCGGGTGATGGTTTTGTCGAGACTTCAAAAACTGTGAATACAAAAATGCAATTCGAAGTTGAAGTCCCGCAAACCGGAACGTATGCCATCGATTTCCGCTACGCCAACGGCAACGGCCCTACGAATACCGAAAACAAATGTGCCATCCGCAGTTTAAAAAAGAACGGGAAACTCCTGGGAACATTTGTTTTTCCGCAACGAGGCATGCAGGAATGGAGCAATTGGGGCTGGAGTAACAGCGTCAAAACCAAGCTTGAAAAAGGGAAGCATAAACTGGCGTTGGATTTGGATGCCGCCAACGAGAACATGAACGGCGCGGTAAATCAAGCAATGGTCGATAGGCTGAGGCTAATAAAGATTGATTGATTTCTGGCGTTTTGCCTTTAACGATTGCTGTAGTTTTTCTGCTTGAACGGTATTGGAAAAAAAGGTAGATTACCTTCAGGGAAGGGGCTGTTGTGTCCCTAAGAAATTTAACGATATCCAAAATGCAGAAAATCTGGAAACTTTGTTAATTTTAAAATCATCACTCCTTTGCAAATTTCCCGACAATTCGTAAGTTTTAAAAACCACACCACAATTTCGGCTAAAAAGTAAGATATTTGCAGTCTCAAAAACTATAGCAGCAATGGCATCAAAACCCAGTATACCTAAAGGAACCCGCGATTTCTCTCCGGCAGAAGTAGCCAAGAGGCAATACATTATGCAAATTATCAAAAGCAATTTTGAAAAATTTGGGTATCAGCCCATTGAGACGCCGTCGTTTGAGAATTCGGAGACGTTGATGGGGAAATATGGGGAAGAAGGCGACCGGTTGATTTTTAAGATTTTGAATTCTGGGGATTACCTCGCCAAAGCCGATGCAGCAATTTTGCAGAACAAGGAAAGCAACAAACTCACTTCGAGTATTTCAGAAAAGGCTTTGCGTTACGACCTCACGGTGCCCTTTGCACGCTACGTAGTCCAAAACCAAAACGACATTGTTTTCCCGTTCAAACGTTATCAGATCCAGCCGGTTTGGCGTGCCGACCGTCCGCAAAAAGGACGTTTCCGTGAGTTTTACCAATGCGATGCCGATGTGGTCGGATCCACTTCGCTGTGGCAGGAAGTAGAATTGGTGCAATTGTACGATGCTGTGTTTAGTGCGCTCGGTCTCAAAGGCGTGACCATTAAAATCAACAATCGCAAAATACTTTCAGGCATTGCCGAAGTCATCGGAGCCAAAGACAAACTCATCGATTTTACTGTCGCGCTCGACAAACTCGACAAAATAGGCGAAGACGGCGTGAAAAAAGAAATGATCGAGAAAGGAATTTCTGAAGCTGCCATCCAGAAGGTACAGCCGCTGTTTCATTTTACAGGTAGCATCTCTGAAAAGATAGACAAACTATCTACTTTACTTGCGTCTTCCGAAGAAGGCAAAAAAGGCATCGAAGAATTGCGTTTCATCTGTGACAACATACAAAAACTCGGCCTCAAGGATGCCATTTTAGACCTCGATGTCACGCTCGCGCGCGGACTTAACTATTACACTGGTGCCATTTTCGAAGTCGCGCCACCAGCATCGGTATCCATGGGATCCATCGGCGGCGGCGGGCGTTACGACGACCTTACCGGAATCTTCGGGCTCAAGGATATGAGTGGTGTGGGTATCTCATTTGGTCTAGACCGCATTTACCTGGTTATCGAAGAACTGGATTTGTTCCCGCAAACCGTCTCGTCGACCTCAAAAGCGTTGTTCATCAATTACGGCGAAACCGAAGCCTTTTATGCCATGCAGGCGATAGCCAAATTGCGCGATGCCGGAATCAAAGTCGAGCTGTATCCCGATGCCGCGAAAATCGGGAAGCAGTTTACCTATGCCGACAAACGCGGCATCCCTTACGCCGTAGTGGTTGGCGAAACAGAAATGCAGCGCAATCAATTTGGTTTGAAAAACCTGGCGAGTGGCCAGCAAGTGATGGTTGATTTTGAGGGGTTGAGGGAAGGGTTGTTGTAGCTGTTTGCTCCCAAAAAAATCACTCATTCTCCACCAAAATCTTCCTCGCTACCTCGCCATTATCAGACTGTACCTTAATCAAATACGTCCCGTTCGACAAGACCTGTGTCAATGGGAACTGTTCCTGCAACTGGTCCCTGACAATCCACGAAGTGAGTCGTTGGCCCTGCACATCGTACACTTCTATCGAGTTGATGGCGTTTGAAGGCGAATTGTTGCGGATGTTGAGAATGTGCTCCCTATTGGCGAAACGCACCACGATGCCGTCGCCCGCATCAGCTAGTTGGGTACTCAGCAAAAGAGACATTGCGAACCGCAACGAAAACCGATTACTTACCGTTCCGGCTGGCAGGAATAACTCAAGATTCCCATCGCGCAGGTTGTGGTATTGGTTGGTAAGACCATCATGGATGTAAACGGGAATGTTGGCGGCCAGGTTTTCTGTGTCGTCTAAGGTAAAACCGATGGTGCCCGGAATCGCGGTCTTGACTTCGAGCGGGAAGACACTGCCTGTTTCAAAATGGCCTACGCCTTGTATGACAAGCCGGTAATCGCCCAGGACGAAAAAGAGGTCGCTGGGTTGGTTGTCAATCTGAACGGCATCATAACCGGGGTCGAAGTCGGCGGTGGCGAGGTCATCCATGAAACCCAACAACAATTGCCGATGGAAGCCGTTGGCCGAATTGAACCCTACGCGGATTTTAATGAATTCGTCGTCACCATGGTGTTTTGCCACTTGGGCCCGCGAGAATGTCGTCAGGAAAAGGCAGGCGAATGTCACTGCCTTTCTGCGGGAGAAAGTAGTTTTTTCCATTTTTTATAGGGATATATGGTAGGCTTGGGACCTATTTTTTACTAGGACGAAAATACACAAAATCAATTTGTCAATTCACAAAACGCGAATGTTTTTCGATGAACTACACGCATTTTGTCCTTTTGTTCTGGCGGACGTGAAAACTTCCATAAAAAAAAACCGCTCAAATGAACGGTTTCTAATGGCTCGGGGAAATAGATTATTTGAGGATTATTTTTTTCGAGATATCGCCTTGCGAAGTGTGTACGCTGACCAGGTAGGTTCCGCTGCTGAGTTTACCTACAGGGATTTGAATCGCTGTTGACTTTGCGTCAGCAACATTCCATCGGCTCACGACTTGCCCAAGGACATTGAAGAGCGCCACCGACTCGATTTGCGAAACAGCACCCAACCTTACAATCGTCAACATATTGTTGCTATTGGTATAACGCACGTCGATTTGAGCGCCATCCGTCAGGAAATCGGCAGTTCCCAGTGTTGAATCGGTAAATCGAAGCGAAAAGCGGTCATTGATTGTCCCAGCCGGTAAATCGAGTACAAAGGCGCTTTCACGGATATCGTGGTAGGTGTCACTCGCATTGTCATGGATGTAAATCTGCTGCTCGGGATTGAAATTCTCGGTACCGTCGAGCGTAAAGCTTACCGTCCCGGCTGAAGCGACTTTCAACCCCAGCGGATACACTTTGCCCACATTGAAAGGACCAACACCTTGGATAACCAGCGGTGAATCGCCCGCAAGAAATACCATATCATTGGGCTGGTTGTCTATTTGGATGGCATCATAGCCTACATCTAATCCATCGGTGGCGCGGTCGTTCATAAAACCAATCAGGAGTTGTCGGTGAAAACCGTTGTAGGAGTTGAAACCAAGCCTAATTCGTGCCGATGGATCTTCTTGCGCAACAACGTCGTCAAAATTGATTGGCGTCGCAACAGTCTGTTGTTGCCTGAAAAGGATATTCGAATCGGCATCGACTTCTTTGGCAAAGACGCGCTGGCTGTTGTTGAACAGGATGTTTCCGCCGGTTGCGCTTCCGTAGAGCAAAAATCCCTGCCCCACAGGGATGTATCTTCCGGGTATCCTAGTACTTGATCCGAGCCCGCTGATTCCCGCCGGGGAAACCGGAGGTGTTCCGCCCACTAAAGTCCGTGCCGCATAACCGCCTTGGTATTCGATCAAAATATGCGAGGTATTGCTCGGGAAATGCTCCCAAAAATAAATTGCTCCGGTTGTAGAACCCATGTTGGCGGTAATGAAAGCGTTGGCATCGATCGCCGACGGATACGGATTGCCGCTCAGATTGCCATTGTTGGCAGCCACCGGACTCAGGATTTCGCCATTGTTTGGTTTCCCGGTAAAGGTGTAATTCTGCGTCGATCCTTCGCTGCTACTGCCTTTCATGGTAAATCCCTGCGAGGCGAAAAAGGTTCCGTTGGGCCCGGCATACGTCCAATTGGCATATATTGGTGTGAGGTTCTGGAATTTGAAAATCCAGTAAGTACTTAAAGTGATGGGAATCGTTGCGCTACTGTCATAACCGGTAGTCCAGTCAAGATTGAGCGGATTCATCGGGTCGGTTCCGTCGCGCATCACGCTGTTCACGGTAAAAGTATTGTTGTTGGTTGTCGTACTCAGGTTGCCCACCGGAGAACTCCAATAGTTGTAGTTGTAAAGGCTGGCCTGGCCTTGCTGGTCTCGTTCTAGATAGCCTGCGCTGTCTGTAGCCAGATCGCTCTGGGTGGTTTGCACCAATTGTGATTGGCCTTGCAGGTCTATTTTGCCGTCGAGTTTTAGGTACCAGTCGTTCTGGATTTTGGCGTCATTGTTCATGGTTATGGTCGATGCCGAGTTGAGAAATAGCGCCAAATCGACAGTATTCGACACCTCGGTAATATCGTCGTTTACCACAACGATAGACCAATCCTGGTCCATGATGTCCAACCCACGAATGTCTTTCTGTGGATTGTCTACCGCCGTTGCAAAATCGCCGGCGCGTTCGGTTACAAATGGCATCGGCGCTTCTTGCACAAATATGTCTTTGTTGTTGAAGATGCGCATGCCTGCGGCCACATCAATTCCGGGCGTGGTCAAATCGTCGATAATGTCGTCTTTATAAGCGTCCATACGGTAATAACGCAGCAGATCGGCATAAGGCAATGAACCAATATCTTTTGGGACAATTGCGCCGCGAACCTGCGAGGCATTATTTTCGATTTCCTGATACACCATGCGCTGCAGTTGCGTATCGGTGAGCGCCACGTTGAAAATACGCACTTCATCGATCTTGCCGTTGAAGTATTTGGTATTGGCCACCGGATTCCTACCGATGGTGAGCAACGAGGCATCCGAACCGATAGCGCCTGTAACAGAACTGCTAGCCACCTTATGTCCGTTGAGGTACAAATGCAGCATCGCACCATCGTATACCGCACCCACATGATACCATTGCGACGTATTGAGCGCGGTGTCGGTATAAGAAAGGCTGCTGTTGTTGAGCGACACTTCGATGTTTTTGGCTGCGGTTACCCGAAGTTGGAACTGTTCCTGGCCTACGACAACGCCTTCTCCCGAAAACGCATCATTCAAATCAATCCAAGCCATTACCGTAGCTTGTGGCAATCCGCCGAGTACTGCTGCGCCTTGGCCGTAGTCATTCCTGCCGTCGAAAACCAGGAAGAGCTTGCGGTCTAAGTCCCTGGGCGAACCAATCGCTGCATCGTTGGTGTCGAATGTATCGGGAATACCATCTTTATCGGCATCGGCGTTCGTATCTATTTGGCCGTCATTGTCGGTGTCGAGACTGGCGTGTAAACCGGCTAGAATATCGTTGGTGCCGTCGTTATCTGAATCGAGCTGCATATAATCGGGATTTCCCAGGCTGTCGGTGTTTTGGGCATAAGCCCGCGCATGGGTGCCGAATCCTATATGGTTGTCGTACAAATCAAGGATGCCATCCCGATCGGTGTCGAGCAAATCGCCTTTGCCATCACCGTTAATATCGCCGTCTCCGTTAAACAACCCGGCTTCATCGACATCGAAAAAGGTATCGTTGTCTGAGTCGAGGTCGAGGTAGTCCCAAACGCTATCGGTATCGGTGTCGGGAATACTATAAGTGCCGCCGGCGACCAGCGCGTCGAGTACATCGTTGAAACCGTTATTGTTGCTGTCTGACCAAAGCGCTCCGTTGGCAATATCCATTGTGGACGAACCATTGCTGTAGGCTTTGAAACCTGCTTCCTCGATGTCTGGAATGCCGTCATTTTCATCGTCGAGATCAAAGAGATTGGCCACGCCATCGCCATCCGAATCACAATACTGTTGTACGATCTTGATGTCGTCGAGCGCGAGATCGTTCCCGCCGCCGCCGGGCGCATTGTTTTTAAAACGGATGATGAAATCGGTGACGTTGCCCAGATTTACCGTGGTGGTGAACTCTTGCCAGACGCCTGTGGTACAGCTGTTGTCGGCCACATTGCTGCTGCATCTGCCCAAATCGCCAGTGTTGAAAGTAGACAGGACAGTGTTGGAAAGGTCGGTGAATTCTACTGAAATGTTGGGCAAGATAGATGACGGATACGTGGATTGCGCCATAATGTTGAGCGCCCAGAAAGTATAGGTAATGGGCACATTGGGAATGACGCCGGTGATGGTGGTTTCGTAAAAAGTACCTGCTGCAAAACTCGCGTTGAAGATCGCCATGCGGCCGTTAATATCGGCAGGTGTGTGGTCTGGGCCGTTGTACCAAGCAAGGTCACCGTGGATGTTTTCTGGATCTGAAGCGCTGCTGCCGGTAATTTTGTAGTTGACGCAGTATTCGCCGTCGTCGAGGATGCGCGTGGTTTGAAACGGACAGCCGGGAGAATTGGCTCCTACAATCCCGTCTTCAAAACAATAGGTACAGGTCGCGCCGGGAATGTTGATGTTGATGAGCCCTTTTGTGGTGCCGGTTCCAAAGGTTTCGTTAAGGAAAGTGTAGTCTACCGAACTCGCAAACGGAGAAACCAAACAACTGGTTTGCTCGGGAATGTCCAGAATGCCATCGTTGTCGTCATCGATGTCGAAATTGTCGGTGATGCCGTCCTTGTCGGTGTCGTAATAGGTTTGCACGCCAAGACCGCTAATGGCAAATTCGTAGGGGTTTTCGTCGGCATCGTTAGAGTCGATGGAGATTATTGCATTTTTGATACCGAGTATGGTAGGGTTAAAGCCCACCTTAAAACTCGTTGAAGCTCCGGTGCCAACCACTGCGGCAGGTGGCGACAATAGCGAGTAATCGGAGGCATTGACGCCCGAAAACGCGATCGCACCCACATTTAGGTTTGCCGTTCCGGTGTTTTGGATGGTGTAGGTGACGGTGACCGAGCCGCTGCCTATAGAAACCGACCCAAAGTCGGTATGATCGGCGCCGTTTGTGGTGTAATCGCCATCAGCAATGCTTGAAAAATTGCCGATTACGTTGATTTCGGGTTGGCAATAGGCAGGAGCCACAAAGGCCACGAGCCAGAAAAGTACTGTTTTTTTCATAAGCCGTAGGATAAGTTTTTGTTTGGGTTTGGGGAAACGCGAACGCTATTCTCAAAGTTAAATAAAAACTATTTTCCTGTCCGACCAAGGGTGTTATATATCGATGAAGTACAAGTTAATTTAAAAATTACAAATTTATTCCTACAAATTATAAAAGCGAAAGCCTCTCGATAGGAGAGGCTTTGCATTGATTTGGGGCAAAAAGGGGTTTATCTGATGATGATCTTTTGCGAAACATCACCTTTTGTGGTGTGTACCTTCACGATGTAGGTTCCGGTACTTACGTTGTTGACATGGATTTGAATTTTATCGTTGTCCTGGTCTTGTACATCCCATTTTTGGATAGACTGTCCCAGTACGTTATAAAGGTCTACCGAGATGACTTCAACACCTGCTTTTTTATTGATGATGCTCAGCATGTTGTCGCTGTTGCTAAACAATACTGCCATGTCGTTTGCTGCAGCCACTTGGTTGGTGCCCAATAGTGCAGGGTTTTCAAACCTGAGTGAGAAACGGTCATTGATGGTTCCTACAGGAAGGGTTACACGGTACGCTTCATTGCGGATATCATTATAGGTATCGGTTACGGCGTCATAGATGTAAATCTCCTGGTTCGCGTCAAAGTTCTCAGTGTTGTCGAGTGTGAAATTCACTTCACCTTCTTGTCCGGTTTTCACGCTTAACGGATACACTTTGTTGGTGTTGAAATAACCATCACCTTGTATTACCAAATTGTAACCTGGACTGATGAACACCATTTCGTTTGGCTGGTTGTCAATTTGTGGCGCATCATAACCCGGATCAAAATCTGGTGTGGCGTGCTCGTTCATGAAGCCTAACAACAACTGTCTGTGGAATCCGTTGGCCGAGTTGAATCCGATCCTGATTTTTTCGTAAGTATCCTCGGTTGGAACATCGTCGTTGTTATTATTGGTAGCCAATGGTCCGGCTTGTTGTCTGAACATTACATTGGATGAGGCATTGTCTTCTTTAATGAACAGACGTTGGCTGTTGTCGAATGTAATGGTTCCTCCGGTTGGGCTTCCGTAGATCAGGAATCCTTGTCCTACAGGGATGAATCTTCCAGGCGTTCTGGTGCTTGAACCCAATCCGCTGACACCAGCAGGGGAAACAGGGATTGATCCGCCTGTTAAGTTCCTGGCTGCATAACCGCCTTGGTATTCCAATAGGTTGTGCGAGGTATTCGTTGAGAAATGCTCCCAGAAATAAAGTGTACCGGTGATGGCAGACAAGTTATCATTGATGAACTTGTTGGCATCGATTGCAGAAGCATACGGGTTACCGCTGAGGTTGGCGTTGTTGGCTGCAATTGGGCTGGTGATTACACCGTTGTTTGGTTTCCCTACAAAGGTATAGTTTTGGTTGGCCGTTGCAGCACCGCTTCCTTTCATGGTGTATCCTTGTCCTGGTGATAAGGTTCCGTTAGGGCCTACTGATGACCAGTTGGCGTAAATTGGGCTTAGGTTCTGGAATTTAAAGATCCAGTAGTTACTCAATGAGACCGGGCTGGTTGGTGCACCGTTGTAACCTGCAATCCAGTTGATGGGTTGGATGTTATTCGGGTCGGTACCGTCACGCAATACACCGTTTACAGTAAAGGCGTTGTTGTTGGTGGTGATGCTGGTGCTTCCGACAGGCGATGACCAATAGTTGTAGTTGAAGATATTAGACTGGCCTTTTTGGTCTCTCTCGATAGAACCTGCACTGGTTACGTCGAGATCCGAATTGGTCGTTTGTACCAATTGTGACATTCCTACAAGGTCAATTTTACCATCCAATTTGAGGTACCAATCGTTTTGCAGTTTGGTATCATTGGTCATGTTGATGGTTACACCTGGATCTACGAACAAGGCAAGGTCAATGCTGTTACCAGTTTCAGTGATGTTGTGTTTCACCTGGATGATTGAGTAGTCGAACTCGGCTACATCCAGTCCTCGGATATCTCTGGAGGCATCGTGAACCGCTGTTGCGAACGTTCCTGTCCTCACGGTTGTGAATGGCATCGGCGCTTGTTGCACGTTGATTACTTTATGGTTGTACATTTTCATTCCGGTTCCGGTATCGATAGCACCCGTAGTCAAATCGTCTACGATGTCATCTTTGTAGGCATCCATCCTGTAATATCTCAATACGTTGGCGAAAGGCAGTGAACCTATATCCTTAGGAACAATCGCTCCTCTAACCTGTGAAGCGGTATTCTGGATTTCCTGGTATACCATTCTTTCTACCTGTGTATTGGTAAGCTTTACGTTAAATACCCTTACCTCGTCTATTTTACCTTTAAAGTAATCTGCGGCTGAGGCCGGGTTTTTACCCAAAGTCAATTTGGTAGCATCGGCTGCGATGGCTCCGGCAAGTGGTGTGCTGGTAACGGCTTTACCGTTGAGGTAGAGCGTCAAGGTACCACCTCCGTAAGTCGCCGCCACGTGATACCATTGTGCGGTATTGAGCACGGCGGTTGTAGAAGGAGCCACAGGAACACTGTAGGTAAGTGTGGTTCCGTTTACGGTTGCCTGAAGCAATCTGGCACTAGAAATCTTGATGTTGAATTTGTCCTGGCCAACAACGACTCCGGTGGCACTGAACGCGCTGTTGAGGTCAATCCATGCCATTAGGGTAGCGTTGGATAATCCACCGAGCAGCGATACGTTTTCGGCATAGTCATTTCGTCCGTCGAAATCAAGGAACAATTTCCTGTTCAGATCTCTTGGCGATCCCCTCGATATATCGTTGGTATCAAAGATATCAAGGATTCCGTCTTTATCTGTATCTCCCGAACCATCGATTTTTCCGTCACCATTGGTATCAAAACTACCGTACAATCCGGTTTGTATATCATTGACACCGTCATCGTTAGAATCCAGTTGCAAGAAATCGGGAATCGTATTCGAGTCACTGTCTGATGCGTATGCCCTGGTTGTTGTACCAAAACCGGCCCAGTTATCGAAAAGGTTAAGCAATCCGTCACCGTCAGTGTCGGCGCCATCTCCTTTACCGTCGTCATTGATGTCTCCGTCACCATTCAATAGGTTGGATTCATTTACATCCCATAGCGAATCGTTGTCGCTATCGAGGTCGAGGTGGTTGTATACCGTATCTGCGTCTGTGTCGGGAATCGAATAGGTTCCGGCAGTAATCCTCGAATCGATGTAATCGTTGATTCCGTTGGCATTGGCATCAGCCCAGGTTGCACCACTGGTTCTGTCCATAGTCGATTTTCCGTTGCTGTACATTTTGAAACCGGCTTCTTCGATATCCGGGATTCCGTCATTATCGCTGTCTACGTCGAGGATGTCGGCAACCGTATCGCCATCGGTGTCAATACAATTCTGGTTGATGATGATCTGAACGTCATCGATAAAGTTTCCGTAAGACAATCCACCGGTTGATGAAATGGCCGTGAAGGCTAGAACAATTGTGGTTTGTCCTACAGGAATTGAATACGTTCCTGAGTAAGAACCCCAAGCGGTTTTTCCGTCGGTCATGGTGACAACCGTGGTTAGGGTAGCCAAATCAGGGCCGAATCGGACTTGTGCTGTATCGGTACCCGATCTTCCCCTGTGCTTGATAGCCCAGCTGATTGATCCACCGGCACCGTTCAAACAAAACGTCTGGTATAGGTTACCGGCTACGTTGGCGTTGAGTTCGGCAAATTGGTTTCCTGCAGCGGCGGGTACTCCGTTGAATCCGGTACTCCAGATTTCAATGAAGGGTTCGGCGCTGTTGTTCCAGCCGGTTACACTTGCGGCAGGCGCAATGCTGTAGGTGGTTGGCCCGATTACCGGGGTTTCAAAACTTCCGTTTACAAATGGGTCACTGACACAGGTACCACATTCTATGGTGTCAAGGATTCCGTCGTTGTCGTCATCCTGGTCTGCGTTGTTTTCAATCCCGTCGCTGTCATTGTCCATCAAACCAGTTCCCTGGATGGCAAAGAAATAAGGGTTCTCATCACTATCGTTGTTGGCAATATTGATTTGAGCCGATCTTGTAAATACCGCACTTGGGTTAAAAGTCACCTGAAAAGTTGTGCTTGAACCGGCACCGATTGTTAAGGTGCCTGGGTTGGCAGTTACGGTAAATTCTGAAGCGTTCAATCCAGAAATCGTTGGATTTGAGATTGTCAATGCAAGTGATCCGGTGTTTCTGATGGTGAATGTACGGGTTACGGTGGCCAGGTTGATATCGGCTGGGCCAAAATCCGATCCATCAGAGATAGACGTCACCATATCGCCGCTGGCAATAGAAAGACCAAGTCCTTGCAAGTCAATTTCTCTTGGCACACCTGTTCCTTGAATGTTAAAGTTGTAAGGGTTTTCGTTACTGTCGTTGTTTGCGATAGAGAAAACGGCACTTCTTACACCCAAAGCCGTTGGTAAAAATGTAATGGTAAACGTTGTGCTGCTAAAGGCCGCAACAGTAGCTGCCGGAGGCGTCGTCACGGTGAATTCTGCAGCGTTCGGTCCAGTGATGCTGTAAGCACCTAGCGTAAGGGTGATGTTACCATTGTTGAAGATGGTGAACGTACGTGTGCCGGCAGTAGAACTGAAATCGGTCCAGTCTGATGTACTTGGTGAATTGTCATTGTCGGCAATCGTAACGCCATTTCCTTGGATATCGATTTCAGGAATCACCCCAAAACCTTGGACGGCATAGTTGTATGGGTTTTCGTCGGCGTCGTTATTGGCGATGCTGATTGTTGCTGTCCTTGAGTTGATTGCCGTTGGAGCAAAAGTCACTACGAAAGTGGTCGATCCAAAGGCCGGTACAGTAGCAGCCGGAGGTGTAGTCACGCTAAAGTCTGCTGCATGGGTACCGCCAATGGTGATGGCTCCAATAGAAAGGGCGATGTTTCCGAGGTTTCGGATGGTGTACGTCCTGGTTCCGGCCACGTTGCTAAAATCGGTCCAATCGGCTAGCGAAGGTGTAGTGTCGCCGTCAACAATGACAGTGGCGTTTCCTTGTACTTCCATTTCCTGAGCAGAACCGGTTCCCTGAATCGCAAAGTCGTAAGGATTTTCATCGCCATCGTTGTTCACGATAGAAATGTCGGCGGTTCTGGTGCCTACAGCGGTTGGTGCAAAAGTCACGGTAAAAGTAGTGCTTGCGCCAATAGCAACGGTTGGGCTAGGTGGTGTGGTTACTGTAAACTCTGAAGCGTTGGCGCCAGAAATAGTGATGGCACCCACAGTCAATAAGGCAGCACCTACATTTCGGATGGTAAAGGTACGGGTAGCGTTGGTTCCGAAGTCGGTCCAATCGGCTAGCGTAGGCACGGTGCTTCCGTCTACGATAGAAACCGCATTCCCTTGAATATCAATTTCATTGTAGTTTACTGTTGCAATGACTGGCGTCCTTGGAGTAGAAGCACAGATTCCGTTCACGGCAGATACATAGAAAGTAGTCGTTGAAGTAATTACCGGAGTGGTAAAGCTTGTTCCGGTTCCCAAAGAAGACCCACCGCTAGGGACATCGTACCAAGTTAAGGTTCCGCCCGATGCCGTAGCACCCAACAAAACAGTTCCCGCTCCTGTTCTTGAACCTGGTGTTGTACCGGTAACAGTTACAGAAGGCGTGATGGTCAATACTTTGGTCGAAGTGACGTTACCGCAAGGCGTGTTCCCGAATGCAGTCAAGGTAAGTGTTACACTTCCTGCAGTGATATCGGCAGCGCTAGGCGTGTAGGTACAAGTCGTCAATGAGTTGGCGTTGGCAAAAGTACCGGTTCCGCTAGAGGTCCAGGCAATGCTGCTATAGTTGGTAGCACTCGAACCTGCTGTCACGTTAACCGCACCAGTAGCAGAACAAGTGGCAACCACCGTACCGGCTACTGCAGTCGCAACACCATTAATGGTCAATACTTTTGTTGAGACAACGGCAGGACAACCTGCGTTGGTAGCCGTTAATGTCAAAGTTACGCTTCCCGCAGTTTTATCTGCAGCGCTTGGGGTATAAGTACAAACACTTAGTGAATTGGCATTGACAAAAGTACCGGTTCCGCTCGATGTCCAGGCCACGGCAGTGTGGTTGGTAGCGCTCGCACCAGCTGTAATATTAAGAGAAGCGGTAGTAGCGCACATGGTCAAGGCAGTTCCTGCAACAGCCGTCATTACCTTGCTGATGTTGAGGGTTTTTGTGGCAGTGGCGTTTCCGCAAGGCGTGTTTCCGTATGCCGTTAAGGTAAGTGTGACACTTCCTGCAGTGATATCGGCAGCACTAGGCGTATAGGTACAAGTCGTCAATGAATTGGCATTGGCAAAGGTACCGCTTCCGCTAGATGTCCATGTCACGCTGGCTTGGTTGGTCGCGTTTGATCCGGTAGTAATGTTAACCGCACCAGTCGAAGCACAAGTCACAATCGCCGTTCCTGCAACTGCCGTAGGCGCAGGTGTAATGGTCAGGGTTTTTGTCGAGGTTACGCTGGCGCAACCATTGGTTGCCGTTAAAGTTAAGGTAACACTTCCGGCAGCTCTATCGGCGGCACTTGGTGTGTAAGTACAAGTGGTCAACGAGCTGGCGTTGGCAAAAGTACCTGTTCCGCTAGAAGTCCAGGCGGTAGAAGTGGCTCCGGTAGCACTCGATCCAGCAGTGATATTCACAGCGCCAGAGGTACTACAAGTGGTTACAGCTGAACCGGCTATTGCTGTTGGAGCGGATACAAACGTTAGTGTTTTTGTGGAAACTGCATTTGGGCAGCTTCCGTTTCCGGTAGCGGTTAGCGTTAAGGTCACGCTTCCGGCAAGGATATCCAAAAGACTTGGCGTATAGGTAGCAGTCGTCAACGAGTTGGCGTTGGCAAAAGATCCGGTTCCGCTTGATGTCCAGACAACACTGCTATAGTTTGTTGCCGATGATCCTGCCGTAATACTAATCGGTCCGCCAGAAGCGCAGCCACTAAAAGCCGCACCGGCCACTGCTGTTGCACCAGCAGTAAAGGTTAGTGTTTTGTTAGCGGTGACGTTTCCGCAAGTGCCATTGATTGCCGTTAGCGTAAGGGTTACACTTCCGGTAGTAAGGTCGGCTGCACTGGGCGTGTAGGTTGCGGTAGTCAACGAATTGGCGTTGGCAAATGATCCGGTGCCGCTAGAGGTCCAGTTGACCGAACTTTGGTTGGTCGCAGATGATCCGGCTGTGATATTGATGGCACCACCACTATAGCAAGCCACCATGGCGGGTCCTGCTACCGAAGTGGATGGCTGGGTAATCGTAAGGGTCTTGGTTGAGACCACATTTGGACAAGGACTGCTTGCGTAAGCTGTTAACGTTAAGGTTACGCTTCCGGCGGCTTTGTCGGCTGCACTCGGATTGTAAGTACATAACGTTAAAGAGTTCGCAGCGGTAAATGTACCAGTACCGCTAGAGGTCCATGCAGTTGACGTATAATTTGAAGCTGATGAACCAGCAGTAATGTTCACTGCACCCGACGTAGCGCAAGTGGTAATCGCGGTTCCGGCCACTGCTGTGGCGGGCACGATAGCCAATACGCTGGTCGTGTTGTTTGAAGTAGTAACACTGCTGCAGGAAGTTCCTGATGATATACTGTTGATGATAATATTGGTCGTTCCCGTATTCAGTACAGGTGTTGTAAAGGTTCCCGTTCCAGGTGCGCCGGCAGTAAAGACCACTGTAGCATCAATCGATGCGACGAAAGTCGCTCCGGTAAGCATGTAGTTTACCGTGTAAGTTCCGCTAGGCATTGTAGAAGATGAAATGGTAATTGTCGATGTTGATGAACCACAGATTGTGGCTGCTGCTGGAGTCGTAGCCGACAAAGCATAGGTTGGGCAGGTAAAGGTGAGCACAACT
>ENA-UOWO01000604-UOWO01000604.1-activated-sludge-metagenome-genome-assembly--contig:-NODE-604-length-50544-cov-6.865238_pt1 | contig 50544 bp, 36 predicted proteins | sample MGYA00238148_ERZ761564 | MGnify/ENA primary metagenome ERZ761564 (study PRJEB28885, sample SAMN05720194) | activated sludge metagenome | isolation source: Anaerobic digester | place: USA... | reverse complement strand
ATCGCTGAAGAATTATGACCCTTTAAGGGTGACATTTTCGCCGGTTATTAACAGTGATTGACATCGGTCTTTTATTAGCTGGTCTTTCCGTTCAGTTTTTGGCTGGCTTCTTCCTCGCATTCGCTGATGAGGTGGCCAATGACGTTACCAGATGTAGTTAGTTCATCTAGGTGTACGTTGTGAATTAGATTGTGCAGATCTTCATTGCATGACACATGTACTTTAAGGAAATCCTCGCTCCATCCCTGCCAGACCCATTCCGCTTCGAGTTTGTGCTTCCCCTCAAAAAGCACTTCCGCGTTTTGTCCAAGCCTTCGCCTGGCATATGCACTTTCGGAATCATCAAGTATCTGGCGCACGATGGCTGTGCGATCCCTGCGGATGGAGTGCTGAACCTGCCCATCCATCGCGAAGGCAGCTGTGCCTTGCAAGGCCGAAAACGGGAACACGTGCCCGCCGCTGAATTGACATTCACGAATAAACTCTAGCGATTGCTGGAATAACTCATCGGTTTCCCCAGGAAACCCGCAAATGATGTCTGTCGTGATCGCAAAGTCTCTTTTATCTCCCCTGATCAGTGCAAGCATCTCACTAAACCTGTCCGTACTCACCGGACGGTTCATCTTCCGCAGAATCTCATCTGAGCCTGATTGCAGCGGGATGTGTAAATGCGGGCAAAGCCTTGGATTTTCAAACAAAGAGATTAATTGAGGGTTTACATCCCAGGGCTCGACCGATGAAAGACGGATACGTGGAATTTCCGTTTTGCCCAGGATCATTCTCACAAGATCGCTTAGCGACTGCCTGGGTGACAGGTCTTTTCCCCAGGAGCCCAGCTGCACGCCCGTGAGAACGATTTCTTTAATCCCCAGGCTTTGCAGTTTTCGAGCATAAGCAATGACGTTATCGGAGCTTTTGCTGATGGAACGCCCTCTCGCAACCTGGGTCAGACAATAGGAACAACGATTGTCGCAGCCATCCTGCACCTTCACAAATCCCCGCGTTCTGTTCCGAGATCCGAGGTTAGGCCTGACTTGCTCGAACTCAACCCTTTGAGGCAAAGCCTTTTCCAACAAATCCAACAGGATCTGGTCCTTGGTTGCGTTATTGTATGCCAGGTCCAACATTTGCTGCTGGTCAGCAGGTGTCTCTTTGCTTGTGCTCACCCAACAGCCAGTGCCGATCACACGAGCATTCGGGAAGTGAGCCTTGTGATGACGGAGCATTTTGCGCGAATCGGCAGAAGCCTTCGCGGTCACACAGCAGGTATTGATGACGATCTCATCGGCTTCGTGAGGATCCGAAACAACTTCCACGCCAGCTTCCACCAGTGAGAGCGCAAGTTGTTCTATTTCCGCCTGGTTCAGGCGGCAACCGACCATATTGAGGAAAACTTTCATTTAAGGCTTGGTAACAATAAACTGATCAAAAAGAAATGAACCAGCTCCAACGAGTCCGGTTTCAGCAAAGATGCCCACATCACCGTGCTCAAGTTGACCATCTTCCGCACGAACCGCCGGTTTCCCGTTTACTATCAATTCCAACTGGCTGCCAATGCAAGAAACTTCAAGTAAATTCGCACCGTCATCCTGTAAAACATCATGGTTGTAACTCATTTTTCCGGCTGGAAGCGTGTTACTCTCTCCATTGACGACTTTCACAATTCCCACATATCCGTCTGGTGTCACAAAGAACCGATAGTAGTTCTGATTGTCCTGGTATCGGCAGACAATTCCAAGGTATGAATCATTGCTGCCAGTAAGCTTGTGGGTTTTAACCTGGATGTTCACATCGCTAAACTGCAGACCGGTTGTCGAGATTGATCTGCCACCCTCGTTATTGATCGAGATCAGATAACCTTCGCTGGAATATCCTTTCAACTCATAAACGTTATTGACGATTTCCCAGCCGCTGGTTTCATCACTGAAATCATCCTCCAGCAAGATGTCACCACTGGATTTCCAGGGGAGTTTATCCTGGCTAAATTGAATGTCTCGAATCGATGAACAACCATTCAGAATGATGAGCATGATTGCCAAAAGAATGAAAAAGCGGGTCTGTTTCACAAAATAATGATACCAGAAAAATTGGGGGGTCTGAGCTTGGAATATATTACCCCGCCATGCCGTGTGCTGGAGGGTTTTGAACCTGCAATAGCAGGATGGTCCTACTGTCAGGATCGATCTTGACTTACGTCTATCACGTCACCTGAACAAGGTCAGACCTTTTTTGTTCGTGTTGGTACAAAACTGAGTGTCAGCATCACAAACACAGCAGGGTATCTTTTTTATACCATACTTTTAGACAGACCCTAAACTGACCCCTCAATGACTGTATAATCTATACATAAGAAAGTAGGCAAACCATGCTAAAGCGATTGTTTATTGCCATAGATCCTGAGCCAGCCATGCTTGATACCATTTTCAAGTTAATCTCGACGATGAAGCGTGAGTATCCAACGAAAGGCATGCGCTACACAGTTCCCCAAAACCTGCATCTCACCTTGTTGTTTTTAGGCGATACAGACGAACAACTGATCCCGGATATTGGGAATAAGCTCGACAAGATCTGTCAAAACTTTACTGAATTTGACCTGGAGTTTGCTAATCTTGGCGCTTTCCCTTCCCGCCGGAACCCACGCATCATCTGGCTCGGAGTAAGCAATCCTAAAACCGTAACAGCCCTCGCAAAAGCAATTATTTACGACACTGGTTTAGTGCAGGACCCCGAGAAAGCCCAATTTTCCCCACATCTTACCCTTGGTAGAGTATCCGAAGATGCTCGGGGAGCTTCGAGTGAGGCTTTTTCAAAACTTTTTTCCAAACTTGGCAGTGTCAATGTGGGAACAACAAGGATCAGAGAGGTTCTCCTTTACCAAAGCGTACTTAAACCTGGCGGTCCTGTATACACTGTACTTAGCCGCCATGCACTAAAAAATATGTGCTAAACTTCACGCAGTGAGGTGAAACCTGGAACCAATTAATTTAGGACGCAAGATCGTACAAATTCTTGAAGACAAACTTGCAGAAGATATTCTGCTCCTTGACCTTAGCGGTATCTCTGATTTTACAGACTCCTTTGTGATCGCAAATGGCACCAGCGAAAGAATGCTGGAAAGCCTGGCACAATATGTCCGTGAAATTATCAAATTAGAAACCGGACTGAACCCCGTCATAGAAAGCGGCGGTCAATCCGGCTGGATAGTTTTGGATTACGGCTATGTGGTCGTTCATTTACTGAGCCCCGAAATGCGGGATTATTATGACCTTGAAGGTTTATGGAACAAGGCCAAAGTTGTGCTCAGCGTTCAGTAAAACCTTAAACTAGATAAATTCTTCTATGATCTCCTGCGCCTGTTCTGCAGGTTTTACTTTTTCATAGACTTTTACAAGGTTACCTTCTTCATCGATGAGGAAGGTCGTGCGATTAATACCGAAATACTCGCGTCCCATATATTTTTTCAAACCCCAAACCCCGTAAGCTTCACTGACAGTGTGGTCTGTATCAGAAAGTAGTGTGAAGGGGAGTTCATACTTTTCCTGGAATTTGGCATGTGATTTGGCTGAATCTGCGCTTACACCCAGAATTACGATGTCATTCTGCTTGAAAACAGAGTAGTTGTCCCTGAAACTGCACGCTTCAGCTGTGCATCCCGGAGTGTCATCCTTTGGATAGAAATAAAGAACAACTCGCTTTCCCAGATAGTCAGAAAGCTTGTGTGGTTCGCCATTTTGGTCGCCAAGTTCAAAATTCGGGGCTGGTGTGTTTAGGTCCAAGGTCATACTTTCCTCCATGATTATTTGATGAGCAAAGGATACGCCAAAAGATAAATCATTGAAAAGAATTGTACAATCGCTAAAGCCCTTAATAATGGCCAATTGGGGCGCATTCCCCGTGCCATTTGCTCCAGGAGAAAAACTTCCACCCCACTTACCAGACCAAGCAACAGCGTCGGCCAGTTCCGTGACCAAGTGTTGCTGGTTGCCAAATATCCCAGCAAACTTACATAGGTCATGACTGTAAGCACATGATGAAATTTGAGCGCTTTTTCCCAGCCAACTGAGGCAATAAAACTGTTGCTCCTGGTGGAACTGTTTTGGTCAAACTCAGAAAACATGAGGGTAATCGCAGAGGTGCCGTAAAGGAAGAAGACAGGCATCCAGAGGAGGAATAGCAGGTAGGAAAACTGATATTCCTGAATCGCACTTCCAAGAAGGAACATCAACGGTGAAACCATCAGACCTTCGAACAACCACGACATGGAATAGAACCATAAGCGGCTAAATCTTCCCGTAGATAAAAACATCACAAGAGCCAGAGCTGTCAGTAGTAATAAGTTGGTTCCAATCAGCACTTTGGCTTTTAGTAAGAGAAACAGTCCAGCAAAAATGGCAAAAAATGCTCCAAGAATCAAAACCTGAAAAACTGAAGATCGATTTTGTCCGGCAGATCGGACCCTGGTAAACGGATTAACCCGGTTGGATGTTAGAAAGTGTTGGATCGTCTGTAAAAGGTAAAACGCGAAAAAAATCAGCAATCCTGCTGCCAGGCTCAGGAAATTGATCGAACGCCCTGACGAAGCAGCGATTAAAACTCCAAACAGGTAGCTTGTAGTGGCCGATAGTGCGAAAAACCAGTTAATGTTCAATTTCACTTTTTGCATATCCTCATTTTAACATGCGTCAGCCTCCAAGTGCTGAGTGATATAATTTTTTTTAGGTAATCATGAAAAAACGGCTTGTTTTGCTCCTGGTCTTTTTTTTCTTCGGAATTTTTGTTGCGCTGGGATCTGCTGCTGCTGAAACGACACAGCAGAACCAACTTTATGTGGCCAACACTGAAGTTCTTTGCGCTGGCTACACCCCTTGTTTTTTCAACGATGCTGCTGATTTAGCAGGATCCAATGCCTTGACGAAAGCCATCAAATTCGCTCGAGATAATGCCCTCACAGAAGTCACGATCAATGTACTTTCCCCCTACGAGATTAACAGCCACACCGTCATTGTCGATTACCCGGTCAGCATCATTGGAAAAAATGATGGTTGGATCAGCACCTCCACCAGTGTCTGCGACAAACCTATGTTCACCATTTCAGCCCAGGTGACCATTCGGGATATTGACCTGTCCGATGGGGCGTGCACCGACCAATCGAGAGACTTGGTGGAAGTACACAGTCCATCACCCGTACTCATTGAACGCAGTACTTTCGAGAATGGACAAACTGCTATTTCGTACCAGGCAGGCGTAGGTTCGTTGACTTTGCAGTTCAATCACATAAATAACAATCAAAGTGCCATCAACAGCACTAATACCGAACCAAACGCTAAATTACTTGTTGTGGCGAATAACATCACATCCAATGGCACCTCAGCCCAGGTTTCTTGCTCTGGGAACAGCTTTGTAGACCACAACTTCTGGGGAACAGATGTGCTTCCAAGTCAGTCCGCCGCTGGTTGTGGGACAGACGATGCCAAACGGCTCGATGCTCCAATCGTTACAGAAACTACAGGCGTAGCTGCCCGATTGTTGAAACTGTCAACCACATTTCCATCAACCGATTTTTACGGCTTCAAAGCCAGCAGTTCGAATCCCACAGGCACGGATCTCTACGTGGTTAACCACGGCAATTCCGTCCCATTCAGCAGTTCTGCTGGAACTCCTTACCATTGCAGTAATTTTTTTGACGTCTTCCTCCCTGCATCCGCAAATCCTGACCAAATCACGCTCTCATTTGCTTATCGCAATACCAATGATTGTGCACCAATCATCCAATCCGCAGCGTATTGTGGCTCTGGTGATCAAACCAAGTTTCCACTGCTCTGGTACGATCCAAAAACCCGTGTGACGGGCAAATGGGACAAAACCGGTGATAAGCCCCAATCTACAGTAGGCAACATCTACGACAGTCAACAGACCTTCTGCCGCGTTGCTTCAAAAACTATTGAGGTCATAATTGACAACGATGGCCGTCCTGACTTGCTGAATGACCTGTTTTTTACTCCTTTTGTCATCGGTTATGAACAAGCTGGGGTGCTTTCTTTTACTGCAGCCCCCACCACAAGTGCGATCAACCTCAACTGGACTACCGTCACAGAAGTTGATACGTTAAGCTTCTTTATCTCTCGCTCAACTACAACGGATGGAACTTACGAAAAAATCTCTGGCGATATTGCAGCAAACGGTCAACCAACCTCAGGTAGTAGCTACAACTATTCAGACTCCTCAGCAGCAGCCGGGCAGACTTACTTTTACAAGCTGGTTATTGTGAACAAAGACGGTTCGATACAGCAAACGGTGGGACCAAAAAGCGCTACGATTCCAGCCCAACCCACTTCCACAAACACCCTCACAGCCACCATCACACGCACCCCCACACGTACAGGTACTCCAACACGGACCATCACTCCCACCCGAACACCGACCCCTTTTCACACTGCCACTTCTGCCTATAAGACCGGGCTACCCGAAGAGCCGACTCTTTTTTTGTCAACATTTACAAACACCCCAACCATCGAGCTTGTCCTGGACCTCAGTTTGACCCCAGCTGACACAACCACTCCAACCTCCACACCTTCCCGAACGCCAACACCGACTATTTCAGGAACACCAAACTCAGGATTACTGGGAAAAACCGACCGTTATTCAGGTCAAAAACAAATTCCTGTCTATCTTGGCGGAGTGGCAGTCCTGATCCTGATCGCGATTCTGGCAATTTACATTCACCGAAGACACTGATTTTTTGACTTTTAGTTTTGATTATGCTATTCTATGCCCATTATTAAAAGGGATAGCCTGATATGTTAAAAGAACGCGTCTCAGATAATGTTTATTGGTTTCAAAGTGAAGTCTATGCGCAAGTAACTGCAGGTACCATCATTGGTCCACAATGGGCGGTGTTAATCGACACACTCATGCCTTCAGAGACACCACGCATCCGTAACTTCATTGAATCCCAACTGATGGTCCCGGTCAAGTACATCATTAACACCCATCACCATGCTGATCACTCCTGGGGCAACTGCATTTTTCCCAATGCCACAATTATTGGACATCAACAGACCCGCGATTTGATGCTTGAAAAAAGCACGTCAGCTTTGGCTGAAGCCGGACAGGAAAATTCGATATTTCGTGATATTTGCATTTCGCCACCCCAGGTTACCTTTACCTCAGGCACATTGAATCTGCGGATTGGGAAGAAACAACTTCAGATTTTTGCCACTCCTGGTCATTCTGGTGATAGCATTTCAGTGCTTTTGGAAGACGAACGAATCCTGTTCGCGGGTGATACCTTTATGCCTGTGCCATACTTTGTCGGTGGCGACATTGATGTTTTGTTGAAATCGATCTCACACATCGGCAATATGGGGTTGGAAAACATCGTTCAGGGTCATGGCGACATCATCCTGCGTGGAGAAATCGAGGAAGTGAAAAATCACAACCTTGAGTATCTGAAAACTCTTCAGAAAATTGTAAAAACAGCGATGCGCCGCCGAAACCCGCTTGAATTTCTTTCAGCGCAAGATATCGAAGACACCGGAAAACATCGCGTCAGTTTGGGTGGACTTGCTCAAGATCTACACATCCGCAACCTCAAGTGGCTTTATTACCAGGAGGTCAGAAAGCTGGAGGCTTAGGCAAGACTCGCAACGACAAGCAACAACACCATCAATCCCGCCATCACCAGTGGTTCGGTCAAGCGGCGTCGGGTCAAAGATCCCTCCATCACCATCAACGCGGTCAGAATGTAGAGTATTCCGCACAAAATGAGCCCATATTGTATCGGTTTCAAAAACAGGTAATACATTGCCCCACCAATTTCCGCGCAAAACACCCCACAAGCCAAAACAATTGAAAATAACGCTTTTCCGTTTGTTCGCAGGTGAATGGTTCGGAATGCGACGAAAATGGCGGCAATCAAGATCAAAAATGCCTGGACATACATCCTTATTTGGGACGCCGCCAACGAAATTGTGAAAGCCAAAAAAAGCCCAAATGCCAGGCTGGTCAGAAGTGGTGCTAAAACCTTATAATCTTCAACCTCGGGATAAAGGACACCATACTCAGCGTTTAGAATCACTCCAATTACCAGCAAACTCAACCCAAGTGCGACCCACCAAACAGCATTCCTTTCCAATTGAATCAACAAAGTACTTGTGATCAATGTGGCAAGTCCTGGAAGGACCACATTAGGAACCATGACCCAGGGAGTACTTACAAATTTCTCACGGTCAGGATTTGCTACAAACAACCAAAAACATCCCCCGACACAGAGCAGCATCAGTACCACGGGCACCAGCCCGATAAGGCTAACGTTAATGATGAAACCGAAAAGATTCGTGCCGGGATTGAGGGGCTCGCGTGGCATCAGGAATAAAGCAGCGAGGAACGTTGCCAGGGTCGCAAGAATGATACTAAAGCGATTTATGTAACGATTCTCCAAAATTAGCTCCTCATTTTTGAATTCTATCACTATTGAAATGAACGGAAGATTTATCCTTCCCTTCATTTAATGGTAAAATTATAAGGTTATGAAACTCATGCTGCCATATCAAAAACAACCCAAAATATTTGCCGCATTTAAGTCAGGTTATGACACCATTTCAAGACATCTTTACCTTATTCTCTTCCCTGTCATCCTTGACCTTTTTTTGCTTTTCAGCTCTCGAATCACTATTGTAAATTTCATGCAGGATGCGGTTCAACGCTTTGTTTTACCGCCTTCAGCCACGGCTGATTTGGTTGCTAGTTGGGAAGTATTTAAAACGCAAGCGGTTGAATTCTTCCGCTATTTTAGTCTTACATCCTTTCTTCGCTCTTTTCCTGTTGGCGTCCCGAGCCTTTTTTCCGTTGGTGCTTTTGAACGAAATCCCATGGGCGAGTATCAATTCATCCAAATGGAGCAGCCTGCCGCAATTTTGGGCGTCATTATTGGAATGTTTCTCATCGGCTTGTTTATTGCCTATCTCCTTTATCGTTTGACTGCGAGAGCAACTGCTGCGCAATCTTTTCCAACTGAAGGGATCATTGAATCACGGTCACTGGTTTCATGGGTTTTAGTCCCGATTTTTTCCATGATCTTTTTGATGGTAATTATCTTTCCTGCCACTCTAGTGATCAGTCTGATTGGAGCCATTTTTCCTTTCTTTACTTCAGTTGGTTACTTTTTCTTGACCGTTGCCCTGATCACCTTGGTCCTGCCCATATTTTTCACTCCTCATTTGATCATTTTGGAGAAGTTGACTTTACCACAGGCAGTATTGAACAGTTTTCAGACAGTACGTCTCACAAACGCCAAGAGCACGACCTTTCTTTTCATGGCAATCCTGGCAAGTTATTTGACAAATATGCTGTGGCGAATTCCCTCAGATGACTCTTGGATGCTGATTGTTGGTGTCTTTGGACATGCGCTTATCTCAACGAGCATTTTGGCTGCAAGCTTTCATTACATTTTGGACGCGCGGAAATCTATCCGTGAATTCTTAGAAAATCAGATGTCAGAGACAAACCTGGCATAGACTTTTGGAGCAGAACATTGAATACTAAACCCGAACACTACAATGCAGGTGATATCCAGATCCTTGAAGGTCTCGAGGCTGTCCGCCGGCGACCTGGAATGTACGTTGGCGGCACCGATGTCAAAGCGCTTCACCACCTCATCTATGAGGTTGTGGATAACTCCATTGATGAGGCTCTTGCAGGTTATTGTGACCATATTTCGATCACGATTCATGCAGATGAAAGCGTCACCGTCAAGGATAATGGTCGCGGTATCCCTGTGGAAATTCATCCTGAGAAGAAAATTTCAGCCCTTCAGGTCGTGATGACTGTGTTGCACGCTGGTGGTAAATTTGGCGGCGGGTCCTACAAGGTTTCTGGTGGTTTGCATGGTGTGGGTGTCTCGGCAGTTAATGCTCTTTCGGAATGGTGCGAAGTTACTATTCACCGCTCAAACAAAATCTACTTTCAGCGATACGAGAGGGGTATACCCAAAGAACCTGTGAAAGCAATTGGAACTTACACAGGCGATCACACTGGCACTTCCACTTCTTTTCGTTTTGACCGGGAAATCTTCAAGGATGAGTCAACCTTCCGCTTTGAAACGCTTGTCCAGCGTTTCAGGGAGATGGCTTTTGTTACCCGCGGTGTCAGCATCCAGTTAGTGGACGAGCGCGAAGCCAAGGAAATGACCTTCCACTTTGAAGGCGGAATTGCCTCTTTTACCCGCTACATCAATCGCAATCGCGAAACGCTTCATCCATTGATCTTCGGCGAAAAAGAATTTGAAGGTATCGGTGTCGAATTTGCTGTGCAATATACCGATGCTTACTCGGAATCGATCTACACCTTTGCAAATACGATCAACACGATTGACGGCGGTACGCATCTAACAGGTTTACGCGCTGCCATCACACGAAGCATCAATGACTACGCACGCAAAGCAGGTCTACTTAAAGATTCTGAAGCAAATTTCAGTGGCGATGACACCCGCGAAGGTCTGACTGCCATCGTAAGCATCAAACATCCGGATCCTCAGTTTGAAAGTCAGACCAAGGTCAAACTGATGAATCCCGAAGTCCAGACTTATGTGCAGGCAGTCGTGCTTGAAACAGTGTCTACTTTTCTTGACGAAAACCCGGCCACTGGACGTGCCATCGTCCAGAAATGTCTCACCTCTGCCCGGGCTCGTGACGCAGCCAAAAAGGCACGTGATCTCGTCATTCGCAAATCTGCCCTTGAGTCCATGACTCTTCCTGGCAAACTGGCGGACTGCTCGGAACGCAACCCGGAAAAAACCGAAATGTTCATCGTTGAAGGTGAATCGGCTGGTGGTTCTGCCAAGCAGGGTCGCGATCGCCATTTTCAGGCCATCCTTCCCCTGCGCGGTAAAATCCTCAACACCGAACGCGCCCGTCTGGATAAGATCCTGGGTAACCGTGAAGTAAAATCACTCGTCTCTGCGCTCGGCACGGGCATTGGCGACTCGTTTGACCTTAAGGGTCTCAGATATGGTCGGGTCGTGATCATGACAGATGCCGACGTCGATGGTGCCCACATCCGCACCCTCTTGCTCACCTTCTTCTTCCGCTACATGCAGCCCTTGATCGAAGAAGGGCACCTCTACATTGCCCAACCGCCACTCTATCGCATCAGCAATCGAAATCAGATTTTTTACGCCTACAGTGACGCTGAAAAAGATAAGCTGGTAGCAAAGTTTGGCGGTCTGAACAAAGTCGGTCTCTCACGCTACAAAGGTCTTGGAGAAATGAACCCTGAACAGCTCTGGGAAACAACCATGAACCCTGAAAACCGGACCCTTTTGCAGGTGGAGATTGAAGACGCAGCAGAGGCGGATCTTACCTTCGATATGCTCATGGGCTCGCTCGTTCCGCCGCGAAGGCGTTTCATCCAAACGCACGCTAAAGAAGTGCGCAACCTGGACATCTAATCGCAAATCACTCGCCTGGAAACAGGCGAGTTCGTTATTATGAACCGTAAAATACTTCACCTCGACCTTGATGCTTTCTTCTGTTCTGTCGAAGAACTGCTTGACCTATCTCTTGTGGGTAAAGCTTTCGCTGTGGGAGGTAGTCCGCAGGGTCGGGGTGTGATCGCGTCCTGCTCTTACGCAGCCAGGCTCAAAGGTGTCCACTCTGCCATGCCCGCCGGAAAAGCGATCCAGCTTTGCCCTGAGCTGCTCTTGATCCATCATCGTCATAACCTTTATAGTGAGTATTCGGATCGGGTAATGTCCATTCTCCAGGATACGACTCCTTTGGTCGAACAGGTCTCAGTGGATGAAGCTTTCCTGGACGTCAGCGACCTTCCTCAACCACTAAAACTAATTGCAGTGGGCTTGCAAAAACGCGTCGCGGATGAAACACAACTTCCCTGCTCACTGGGCGGCGCAACCAACAAACTGGTTGCCAAGATGGCTAACGACTTTGGCAAAAAGCAGGTGCGCACAGGCCGTGCTCCCCGGGCAGTTACGATCATCGAACCTGGAGATGAACAAGCATTTCTGGCTCCGCTTGAAATCCAGGCTCTGTGGGGATTTGGACCAAAAACGGCTGAAAAATTACGCGAAAGAGGGATCTTACGCATCGGGCAGTTATTCGATCTTTCAGAGACAGAATTGCACAGTTTTTTTGGCAATCACGCCCTCGAGATCCTCGATCGTGCCAGAGGAATCGATACGCGTCCGGTTTACGATAGTGAAGGTGATCCGAAATCGGTCAGTAATGAAACCACTTACTACTCCGATACCGATAACCTGCAGCAAATCTCGGATACCCTAAGGTGGCTGTCCGACAAAGTTGGATACAGACTGCGCAAGCACAACCTGGCTGGAAGCTGCGTCCAAATCAAGATCAGATATTCAGATTTCTCTACTATCACACGCCAGAAAATGCTCCGACAGCCAACAAATTTGGATGATGACATTTTTGAAGCCGCTACGGAATTATTAAAAAGCCACCTGACGGTAGGACGCGAGGTGCGCCTTCTGGGTGTCGCCGTCACCAAGCTGGAAGAACCTACTACGCAACTCTCTCTATGGGACAACACTGTTCAGAAGAAAACCCAATTGACAGAAGCAATCGACTCCCTCAAAGATAAATATGGTAAGCAAATAATTGTTCGGGCGAGCTCAATAAAACCAGTTAAGAAGGAAGCCAAAAAGTAGCTTACGGATTGCGATGGTGGGTTGACGCCTGCGTCAACCGAGAAGTTGTGGAACAGGCAGGCCTGTTCCCTACGGTGGTCTTGTGGAAAATGATGGCGAAGGGTCTTGCCCCTGTACCTGACGATGTTGAATCCCAATACCTAATATACTGACACTCTCCCCCGCTTCACGGAACCTCCCTCGAGGAAGTGCTGACTACTGGGCTTCCCTGGGGAAAGCTGTCTCCTGCTGCTACACGGACAGGAGACTGAAGAGGGTCTTTTGTGTTGAAAGAATTGCCAAAGATACTTAGCCAATCTCCTCCGCTGATAAGCACGTTTTTTTGTGGCTGGAGGTCTTAACGTTCTAGGAAATGTCCACAATCATGGAAATTTTTTTCTGGTATAATCGCCGGCACGCCAACGTAGCTCAGTCGGTAGAGCAGACGCTTCGTAAGCGTCCGGTCGGGGGTTCGATTCCCTTCGTTGGCTTTTATTATTTAAACTTACGAACTCACCAAAACTTCGGGATCTTTTTTTTACACGGTTTCGCCAATAGTGTAACCGCCATCAACAGGCAGGATGGCACCCGTAATAAACTCAGCTTTGGACGAACTCATAAATACCACGGCATTGGCGATGTCAGCTGTGGAAGCATATCTTCCAAGCGGAATTTTCTTGAGTCTCTCGGATTCTTGCAGCACCTGAACAGGGTCACCCATTCTGCCTTGAACAATCTCCGTGGCAGTTGGTCCCGGTGAGACAACATTGACGCGAATTTGATGCTTCGCCAGATCCATCGCGGTTACTCTTGACATGGTATGCAGCGCTGATTTTGAAACCGTGTAATTCAGCCGTCCTTTCTTCACTTGCAGAGCGGACGAAGAACCAACGTTGATGATTACACCCTTTGACTTATTCTCAACCATGATCTCAGCAGCTTTCACCATGCAAAAATAAGCGCTTAAAACGTTGGTTTCGAAGGTTTTGATCCACAGGTCATAATCGATCGCATTCCATTCGGTTTTCTCAGAGAATGCGCCCAAATTATTTACCAGGACATCTATTCTCTGAAATTTTCCCCTGACAAAACTAAATAACTTTTCAATTTCAGACTCTGAGGAAAGATCGCAAGGAAATGAATGTATGTTGGCATTGTTCTCTATCGAATTCATTTCCAGCTCCAGCTTTTCCAGATTTCTGGCAACTGAGATCACTGAAGCTCCCAACTCCGAAAATTGCCTGCAAATCTGCAAACCAATCCCCTGACTGGCACCTGTGACCAAAACAACTTTTCCTGTAAATTCTTCAGATTGAATCATTGTGTCTCCATTTCCTCATCGATCCATTTGCCCAGCCAAGGTTCAAACCAAATCTATCCAATATCGGTGAATACTTCTCACTCAGCCATGATCGCACGACTATCAAGCGATATCGCGCCCTGACCTTCAGGATAAACGATCAGCGGGTTGATCTCGATCTCACTGATCTCTGGATTCTCCAGGCTCAATTGGCTCAAGCGGGCAATGGTTTCTTTCACAACATCAACATCCGCCTTCGCAGACCCCCGATAACCTTTGAGCAACTTACCTGCGAGTGTGCTATCGATCATCTCCTCGATGTCTCCATCTGACAGCGGTGCTACCTTAAAACTGATATCCTTTAGCAGCTCCACCATCGTGCCCCCCAAACCAAACATCATCAGCGGTCCGAAGGTTGGGTCACGCCGCATTCCCACAATTACTTCCAGCCCTTTGGGCGCCATCTTCTCTACCATCACACCGCGGATGCGCGCCTGGGGTTCATTTTGGGTTATCCGAGCCATCATGGCATCATATTCTACGCGCAATTCTTCCGTATTCTTGATGTTAAGAGCAATTCCGCCGGAATCCGACTTGTGCAGGATATCCTCAGAAACGATCTTCATCACCACCGGATAACCAGCTTCTTCAGCAATTTTTACAGCCTCTTCAAGATCGCTTGCAAGATCTCCCGGTACATTTTGGATCCCATAGGCCTCAAGCATGATGCGGGTCTCGTACTCTCCTACTGCCCTGGCACCATCAACCAATGCCAATCCTGCTGCCATTTTGTTGTGGTTTATGTTGATCACCTCAACAGCTTTGAAAAGCGGTTTTCCGAGAAGCTGTTTGTATTGTTCCATACCCCTGAGAACCCGACCAGCCTCGTCCGGATAAGCATAAACCGGCACTCCAGCCATATTCAGATATTGTTCCGATTCAAGCGTGCTGCGTTCACCCATTAAACAGGTTAGCAAGGTCTTGTTGGTCTTCTTGTCAATCTCAACCCAGGACTTTGCTACTCCGAGAGTATCCACCAAGGATTGCGGCACCAGGATGGGTAGGAGCACATCCACGCCCTCGTCCGCATCCAGATTCCCCAGGCTCCAGAGGTAATCCTCCGGGCTGACTGAGCCCAGCATATCCACCGGGTTTGATACCTGCGCGCTGGGGTTGAGCTTGGTTCTGAGCTTGGCCTGAATTTCCGGAGATATTTGCGCCAGTTCAAAGCCATTAAACGCCAGGCTATCCGCTGCCAGTGCCGCTGCTCCGCCAGCATTGGTCGTGATGGCGACGCGCTTGCCAGCTGGCAACGGTTGAGTGCCGAGCGCCCATGCCACGTTGAAGAGCTGGCTGATGGTTTCGACTTCAATCACACCTGCTTGTTCCAGCGCAGCCTGGTAAGCGGCGTAGGAACCCGCCAGCGAACCTGTGTGAGAACTGACCGCCTTCGCACCAGCGTCATTTTTGCCTGCCTTTAGAAAGACAATAGGCTTTTTCTGCGAGACACGTCTTGCTACCTCCATAAACCGCGGACCATCCTGGATGCCTTCAACATACATCGCAATCACTTTGACGTGTTCATCTTCTTCAAAAAGTTCAAGCATGTCGGTTTCAGTGACGTCCATCTCATTGCCCAGGCTGGCAAAATGCGAAAAACCGATCTTCGAATTAATAATTAAGTCAATCACACCACCACAAACCGCCCCAGATTGGGAGATAAAAGCGATCGGTCCAGCAGGAGGGAGACCTTTGATGAAAGTTGAATCCAAGCCAGTGCGAACGTCAATAGTTCCCACGCAATTAGGTCCAACCACGCGCATGCCATAAGATTGCGCCAATTCCTTCACAGCCAGTTCCACTTTCGCGCCTTCCTCACCCAGTTCTCTGAAGCCGCCTGTAATAATGACAACCGCTTTGATCCCTCGCTCGCCAATCTCCCTTATGGTTTCCATGATCACAGTCACGGGCAGCACCACCACCGCTAATTCAACCGGATCCGGCACGTCAGCAATTGATGCATAAGCTTTTCTGCCAAGAATTTCCGTTGCGTTTGGATTGACTGGATAGACTTCTCCCTTGTAACCAAAGCTTACAAGGTTCTCCAAAATACCGTAGCTCAACTTTTTAGGGTTCGTGGATGCGCCTAAGATGGCAACACCTTTTGCATCAAAAAATGGGGTGAGTGATGATGGCATGGTTCTCTCCTGTGTGATTGTCAGAAGGATTATACCAATTCCCATGCTGAGAATCCGCTTCAACGTGTGTGAGCCAACGGCATGATTTATAATTCTGACACTATGAAGGGGATCTTCTCACTCAAACCAGATAAACCGCAGGAAGAAGCTGCTGATTTTGTTGCCAATCCGCATCTATTCCTGAGCGGACCAGCCTCCTCTGGTAAAACCAGCGCTGCTTTGCTCCGCTTGCAGCAAATTCTCACCTCCAGCCCGGCTGCACCTGGTTCTTCCACACTCGTGTTAGTGCCTCAACGAAGCCTGGCTGAACCTTATCAAGAGTACCTGCGGAAGGTTAAATTGCCCGTTTCTCAGTTTGTGAGCATCCAAACCATGAGCAGCATCGTCCGCAGAATGATTGCCCTTTTTTGGCCATTAATTGCAAGCCGGCAAGTTTTCAGGCACCCTTTCGAACCTCCCCGCTTTCTGACGCTCGAAACGGCTCAGTATTACATGGCTCAAATTGTGGACCCATTGATTGATCGCGGTCATTTTGCCACCATCACGCTCACGCGCAACCGCCTCTTCAGTCAATTGGTAGACAATCTCAACAAATCCGCTATCGTCGGTTTTCCTCAAACCGAGCTTGCCCGCAGGCTCAAATCCGCCTGGAATGGCGATCAGACCCAACTGATCGTCTACGATGATGTCCAGCTGGCTGTGAATGCTTTCCGTACCTTCTGCCTGGAGCACAACCTTTTGGATTTTTCGCTGCAGGTCGAACTTTTCCGGGAAATTGTCTGGCCAAACGAAACCTTTCAAAAGTATTTTCAAAATCAATACCAGCACCTGATCTACGATAACGCCGAAGAAGATCCTCCCTACGTCCATGACATTGTTGGCTCCTGGATCAAGAACTTGCAATCGTCACTCATCATCCTGGACGAAGGGGGCGGCCTGCGCAGCTTCCTGGGAGCGGATCCGGTTTCTGCTGCAAAGCTAGCTTCACAATCTACTGCCAGGCTTCACTTTGAGCAGAATTACGTTAGTTCTGCCCCAATCAAAGCACTCCTGGGCTATTTGCAATCATCCCAAGCCCAAAAATTGCCTTATTCTACGATTTCTCAAGCGCTGATCATCGCAAGCAAGCAACCGCGCTTCTTTCCGGAACTGCTCCAGTCAGTCAGCCGGGAGATTGCTGATCTGGTGCTCAACGGCACGCCTGCAGACCAAATCGTGGTGCTTTCGCCTTTTGTGAGTGACCCAATGGTCTTCGAGCTTTCTCGCCGACTTACAAAAGCCAGCATAACAACCCAAACTTTGCGTCCATCTCTCGCGCTCAAATCCAACCCACACATTCAGACCATTCTCACACTGGCATCCCTTGCCCATCCAGATTGGAAACAAGCACCTGACCTCTACCAGACCCAGTCTGCACTTTCAACGGCTATTCCCAGGCTCGATCCTCTGCGTGCCCGTCTGATCCTTGAACAAGCTACGATCAATCATGATGGTGCTTTGTTGCCACCCATTGAGACACTTTCAAAGGATCTGACTGAAAGGGTTCCAAGTGATGTTCTGCGGCAATATGAGAAGCTGCGCCTCTGGATAGGCTCTGTGGACCCGAACGAACCACTGGACTATTTTATCAGCCGTCTCTTCTCTGAGCTGCTCACCCAGCCAGGATTTGGCTTTGCAGATGATCAGCCGGCAGGTGAAAACACCGCCCGCTTGACCCAAAGTTACCAAAAGTTCAAGCGCCCACTGGCGGCTGACCAGGGCGCAGATGCGTCTTATCTTGGCAGAGAATACTACAAAGCCCTCAGCCAGGGTTTGCTTTCAGCGCTTTTCGTGCCTGAAGAGGAAATCGTTGGGGAACCTGGCGTCCTGATAGCCCCTGTGATGACCTTCCTGATGCAAAACCGAGCAGTTCAACATCAATTCTGGCTGAATTTGGGCAGCAAAGGTTGGTACGAGCGGCTAGAACAACCTCTCACCCACCCGTATGTGCTCAATCGGCAGTGGGATCCTCGAAAAAAGTGGACCACCGATGACGAAATGGCACTGGGGCGCTTTAACCTGGAGCGCACGCTGGTTGGGTTGCTGCGCCGCTGCAGTGGGCAGGTGCACCTTTGCACCTCCGACTATGGCGAAGCAGGGATTGAGGAAAAGGGTCTGCTTCTGACCTGGGCTCAAAACCTCTTTCGTTCCGCATTGAGGGAGGAACAGCATGACTGAGCCTACCTTGCGCCAATCCCAGGCTGAAGTCCTGCGCTATCGCTCTGGCTGGATGGGCATCTCAGCTGTGCCTGGTAGTGGAAAAACCTGGACTCTCTCACAGTTGGCCGCAAAACTCCTGCTCACTGTCGATCTTCAGCCTGATCAGGAGATCTTGGTGGTCACTTTTGCCAATTCCGCGGTGGACAACTTCACCAGCCGCATTGGTTCACTCGTCCGTGAATATGGTTTGCTCGAGGGATTTGGCTACCGCGTGCGGACGCTTCATGGTCTGGCTGGTGATATCATCCGCGAACGTCCCGAGTTGGCCGGGCTTGGCAACGACTTCCGCATTCTTGATGATGAAGATGCCAATTCTATCCTGGAAGAATTATCCTTTGAACAATTGAAAGCTCGCGAAGACTTCTTCCTGTCTCTACTTTCTGCTGACACATCCGCCAAAAAAGCCCAGGAATTAATGCAGGATGTAAAAAGTGGGATGCCAGCTTTGTTGAAAGATCTTGCCAGCAGTTTTATAAGCTCAGCCAAAAATGCCGGGCAGATGCCTGCCGACCTGGCAAACCTGCAGAAATTCCGGTTGGTCACCCCCCTCTTTCAGATTTGTCTGGATATCTACAAGGGCTACCAGGAACGCCTGAAGTTGCTGGGTGCGGTTGACTTTAATGATCTGATCCACCTCGCTTGGAAATGCCTGCAAAGTGACCCAGACCTGGTCCGTCAGCTTGCCCACCGCTGGCCGTACATCCTCGAGGATGAAGCCCAGGACTCGAGCAAACAACAGCAGGCAATCCTCCAGATCCTGGCAGAGCAAACCGGCAATTGGGTGCGTGTGGGGGACACTAACCAGGCTATCTATCAGAGTTTCACCACGGCAGACCCGCGTCTTTTGAAGGAATTCCTTGCCAGAGCGGACGTACTCCCCCTCGACTTGCCTGAGTCGGGACGGTCCTGCCAGAAGATCATCGACCTAGCCAATCGTTTGAATGGCTGGGTTCAAACAAGCCACCCTAACCAAACAGTGCGCGATGCGCTGACCAAACCTTTCATCATTCCAACCAAACCTGGTGATCCACAACAAAACCCACCCTGTAATTCTGATGCGGTGGAGTTCATAACACAGCCATTTTCCTCAGATCAAGAGCTCGGTTTCATAGTCCGACAGACAAAAACCTGGCTCAAAGACCACCCCCAGGATACGGTCGCAGTGCTGGCATTAGTGAATGCACGCGTAAACAAAATTGCTGAAACACTCAAGGCAAACAATATCGACTACGTGGATATCCTGATGAAAGTACCCCGTGAAACACGGGAGACGATCGGCACTTTGGTCAACTTGCTGAAATTGATCTTTTATCCGCTTGACAAAAAGGTGGCGGTCAAGGCTCTGCAAGTCTTTTACCGCCACTTTCGAAGCGATGATGCCCTCTCACAGGCGGTTTCCAGCGCAAGTGGCTGGTTCCAGAGCCTGCAAAACCTTGAAGAATTCTTCTACCCCTTGGAAGACGATCCGCTCGAGGAGTTCTCCTACGGCGAACCCGACACAGCCAGCTTACTGGGAGATTTTCGCGCTGCTGTCCACCGCTGGCACCAAGCCTCTTACCTGCCCTTTGACCAGTTGATGCTGGTAATTTCGCAGGACTTGCCCCTGGAAGCTTTTGAATTGGCCACAATTCACAAAGCCTCCTCGTTCATCAATACCCAGATGGATAATCACCCCGAATGGACTCCCCCCCAGCTGATCGACGCGCTTACGGAGATCGCTAAAAATGAACGCAATTTCTTTGGCGTCAACGAGAACCAGGACACGTTTAACCCGGAATCCTATCGGGGAAAAGTGGTTCTATGCACATGTCACAAAGCCAAAGGGCTTGAATGGGACAAAGTCTTCCTCACTTCTGTCAATAACTACGATTACCCATCCGGCGCGGAGAGAGATTCCTACATCAGTGAGAAGTGGTACATCCTCGACCGGCGCAACTTGCAAGCGGAAATATTGGCAGAACTTGACCTGCTCGTTTCAAACCGCTCAGACAGGGTTGCTCATCCGGGGATAGGCAGGCTTGACGCCCGCAACGAACTCATTCGCGACCGCCTGCGCCTGCTCTATGTTGGGATTACCCGCGCGAAATCATCCTTGACCCTCAGTTACAACACCGGGAATAATCTGTCTCCAGCAGTAGCCTTCAAAGCGCTGTGGCAGGAGGAAGAAAATGACTGATATTTTGCCAACCGGATTTATCTTCCATCAGAGCAATCTCCAGGCTTTTCAAAATTGCCGGTTCAGTTTCCTCTTGCGATATGTCAAAAAGTGGCCCTGGCCCGCGCCGCTTGCCGCCAGAACCAGCACCTTTGAGCAGGATCTTATTGCCGGTTCCACCCTCCACTCGCTAATCCACCAGTATTTCCTCGGAATTGAACCTGAGTTGCTTGTGTCATGTGCCGCGGACTATCCCGACGCAAGGGTTTCTGTCTGGTTTGAAAATTTCTTAAGAAGTCCTTATGCGAGATTTACGGGAAATCAGTTTCCCGAACATAGTCTGCAAATCACGCTGGATGGTAACCTGCTGCTGGCTAAGTTTGATCTGCTCAGGCTTGAAGCCGACATGATTCAGATCTGCGACTGGAAATCCTCCCGGGTCATGCCGAAACGCCAATTCCTCCAGGATCACATTCAAACCATGGTTTACTCCCTGGTTGCCGCCCGGGCGCATCCTCTGCCACCCCGCACCATCAGCATGCACTATTGGGAAGCGGGCTTTCCTGATCAGCCGATCATTTTTGAGATAAAGAATGCCCAATTATTAGGGTATCAGGAAACCATCACAGAACTGATCAACTGCATTCGCTCCCTTTCAGTTGAGCAATTCGAACGCACCACAAACCTCAAAAAATGCGCTTATTGTGAATATCAAAGTTACTGCGCCCGCAGCGGATCGCCAGGAGACGAAGAATCGTTCCATGACTGGTTTGAGATTGGACTTTCAGAATTGCAGGAGCAAAATCTAGAACCAACAAGGTTCTAACAAACCCCAATGGCTTATAATTAAACAAAAAATGGGCAGAACAGGGCTCGAACCTGCGACCTCATCTGTGTAAAAGATGCGCTCTGACCAACTGAGCTATCCGCCCGCGAAAGCATATTATAAACGAAAAATGAGAATCATACGATTCAAAACTCAAAATACCCTCCCGCAATATGGCTGGATACGCGATGGCAGAGTTGGCGTGATCCAGGGCGATCCATTTGGTGAATTTCGTCGATTCGAAGAAGCCTATGAGCTTTCGGATGTCGATCTCCTGCTGCCTTGCCTTCCCTCAAAGATAATAGCGGTCGGCAGAAACTATCGCGAGCACGCGGCGGAAATGAACACCGAGGTGCCACCCTATCCGCTTATTTTCCTGAAACCGTCTTCTTCGCTCATCACCAGCGGCGAAAGCATCATTCTCCCTCCCCAGAGCAAACGTGTCGAACACGAGGCAGAGCTTGCTGTGGTGGTCGGGAAACGTTCCCGTTGGCTCACCAAGGAAAACGCGTTGGATGCAGTTTTTGGCTATACCATAGCAAACGACGTAACTGCGCGTGACCTCCAAAGATCCGACGGGCAGTGGAGCCGTGCCAAAGGGTTTGACACTTTTTGCCCAGTTGGACCCTGGATCGAGACGGAATTCGACCCCACCGACGCCATCATCACCTGCCACGTCAACAACACCTTGCGCCAGATGAGTTCCACGCGCGAGATGATCTTTAGCATTCAGCAGCTCATGCTGTATACCAGTTCCATCATGACGCTTGAGCCTGGAGACCTTATCCTCACCGGCACACCTGCTGGTGTGGGGCCCCTTCAGGTTGGTGACCAGGTCAGCGTCCACATTGAGGGGATTGGTACGCTCGTCAATCCGGTAGCAGCGCAAGGTTAAATTGTGCCCTGGTTTATTGCCACCTTCTCGTTGTATTTACCAGGCTGTCAGAGCCTGAAGGAAAAGCGATCCACGCTTGCGCCTTTACTTTCCCGACTGAAAAGGTACAATCTATCCGTTATTGAAGCCGCCCACCAGGATAGCTGGCAGACAGCTGAAATCCAGATCGCGAAAGTTGGGCAAAACCGTGCCCAGTTGGATCGGGACCTTGCACAGGTGGTAGCTTTGATCGAAAACGACTTTCGTGATATCACCCTTACGGAAGTAAAAAACGAATTCTATATATGACAGGTTATTTTGCAGAAAATAAACATAAATCAACTCGAAAAAATACTCTACCACGTCGAGAAACCAGGTCGATATGTAGGCGGTGAACACAACCAGATCCTCAAGGACTGGGACTCAACCCACACGCATGTTTGCCTTGTTTTTCCTGACATTTATGACATCGGTCAGCCAAACCTGGGTTTGGCAATCCTATACGACATCGTCAACCAGCAGCCCGACATCCTGGCTGAACGTGCCTTCGCACCATGGCACGACCTTGAAGCACAGCTTCGTGAAAACAAGATCCCATTGTTCTCACTTGAATCAAAGCATCCGCTGGCAGAATTCGACATAATTGGCTTGAGTCTTCCCTACGAATCGCTCTACACCAATGCTTTGAATGTCCTCGACTTGGCTGGGATTCCATTGCTGGCATCTGAACGCGGCGAAGACCACCCTTTGATCATCGCCGGTGGTCAGGCTTGCTTCAACCCTGAGCCGATGGCGGATTTCATCGACGCGTTTGTAATTGGCGAGGGGGAAGAAGTGACCCTGGAGTTAATCCGCGCCTTTGAGGAGCTTAAAGAATCCGGAGCTGACCGCAAGGCACTCCTGTTGGGTTTGTCAAAGCTTCCAGGTGTCTATGTCCCTTCGCTTTATCATATTAACTACGCGCAAAATGGTACTATCTCAGGATTTACACCTTCAGAACCGGGAGTTCCGGCAATTGTTACCAAACGCATTGTCTCGCAGCTGCCGCCTCACCCAACCAGGTTGATCGTCCCAAACATTGAAACGGTTCACGACCGCCTTTCAATCGAGATCATGCGCGGCTGCACGCGCGGCTGCCGCTTCTGCCATGCCGGCGTGGTCAACCGCCCTGTGCGAGAGAGATCAGCCGCTGAAATTCTTCAGATCATCGAGGATGGTTTATCTTCTACTGGTTATGAGGAGATCGGTTTGCTGTCACTTTCCTCTTCCGACCACACCCAAGTCCTGGAATTGACCAGGTCGGTTTACGATAAGTTCCACGACCGCAAGGTTTTCGTCAGTCTGCCCTCACTGCGTATTGCTTCGTTTTCCGTGGAGTTGATGGACGAGCTGCGAGATCTGCGCCCTGGGGGAGGGTTTACGCTTGCCCCCGAAGCCGCCTCCCCTCGCATGCAGGCGATCATTAACAAGCCGCTCGACAATGAGGTGTTTGAGGAAACCGTCCGCACCGTCTTTGAGCACGGTTGGCTGACACTTAAACTTTATTACATGATCGGTCTTCCGGGTGAAACGATGAAGGATGTCCAAGCGATCCTGGATGCCGGCAAGCGCGTGCTCGCCATCGGTCGCCAGCTTCGTGGAAATAGGGTCAAAGTACATTTATCGGTGGGCAATTTCATCCCCAAACCCCACACGCCTTTTCAGTGGTATCCTCTCAATTCCACCGATGAGCTGCAAGCCAAGCTGGACCTGCTAAAAACGGGTATCCGCCGCACCGGTCTAAAACTTTCCTACAACATCCCCGACAATACCCTGCTCGAAGCCTGGCTCTCCCGAGGGGACAGACGCCTTGGGCACGTCATCCAGCGTGCCTGGCAACTTGGCGCAAAATTTGACGCCTGGGGTGAGAACAACAATGTGCCGATTTGGCGCCAAGCTTTTTTTGAAACAGGCTTGGATCCGGACTTCTATGCCTACCGGGAGCGCGCTCTGGACGAAATCCTCCCATGGGTCCACATCCACACCGGGGTCACCAAAGCCTTCCTCCAGCGCGATCTGGAATGGAGCAAGCAAGGCAAAACTCGCAAGGACTGCCGCGAACAGTGCTACGCTTGCGGAATTCTGGACTCTTTTGGAAAGGTCCGTCCAGTTTCACCGCTGGTTTACTGGGGGTGCCCTTGAACAACGAACCAATGCGCGTCCGTATGACCTACGCCAAACTGGGAAACCTGCGCTTCATCGGGCATCTCGACCTTCAACGCCTGTTTGAGCGTGCCCTGCGCCGCACTAACCTGCCCTTGCGCTACACCCAGGGCTTCAGTCCGCACATGCGGATCAACCTGGCTTCAGCCTTGCCGCTCGGATTTATTGGTGAAGCTGAACAGATGGACTTTTGGTTGGATGATGAAGTTTCCCTGGATGAGATCAGCAACCGGCTTAACAAAGCTCTGCCAGCAGAGCTGATCCTCAAAAACCTGCAGGTGATCGATAACCAACTGCCATCCCTGCAGGCATCCCTGCTCACCAGCGAATTTGAGATTGTTCTGCCCCCTGACCTCGAACCAGGTAACCTGCAAGATCAGATGAATGCCCTGCTTGAGCAGGATTCCCTGCCAGTTCAGCGGCGTAAAAAAACCGTCGATTTGAAAAACCTCATCCTTACGTGGCAGCTTGATTGTCAGCCAGCAAAAACATTGATGGTTACTTCGATGAAAGCGACCCCACTTGAAAACGGCCGTCCGGATGAGTTGCTTGTGCTTCTGGGGATTGATCCTGCTGATTGCGTCATCACCCGGACCAAAATGGTCTTTTCGGAGGAATAGTGGAAGAAAATTGCATTTTTTGCTCGATCGTTGCTGGAAATGTGCACGCCTGGAAGGTACTCGAAACCGAAACCACGCTGGCGTTCCTGGATGCCCATCCGGTCGGTGTCTATCACACGCTCATCATCCCGAAAGCCCATTATTCCGACATGTTCACCGTCCCACAGGCAGTTCTCGCAGACACGATGGAGACTGTCCGCCAGGTCAGCCTGCTTTACAAGGACAAGCTTGGGCTCGAAAACCTGCATGTCTTTAACAACTCGGGGCGTCTGGCATCACAGAGCGTTTTCCACCTTCATTTCCACATCCTGCCGCGTTACCCGGACGACGGCAATAACTTCCCAAGATTCAACCGCCCTGACCTCAGCGATCGGTTTGAGGCGATGATCGAAGCATTACAATAAGAGCAACTATTGATCGAGTAACGAATATGCGGTGGTATAATGTGAAATCTTGTTTCCGTGGCCTAATGGATAAGGCACTGGCCTCCGAAGCCAGTCATGTGGGTTCGAGTCCCACCGGAAACATTTTTGTTTAACGCGTCAGGTCCACTCACTCAAGGAGCCTACGATGAGCGATGAAAGACTTCTCCAGGAACTTGCCGAATTACGGCAGAAGATCAACTATCATAGTTACCTTTACAACACGCTCGACCAGCCTGAAATTTCCGATTTTGAGTATGATCAGCTCTTCAACCGCCTGAAAGCAATTGAAGCTGAGCATCCCGAACTTATTACATCAGATTCTCCTACCCAGAAAATCGGTAACCAGATCTCAGAAAAGTTTACGAAAGTCAGCCATCCAGCCCCCATCCTGAGCCTCGCAAATGGCTTTGGCAGCCAGGACGCGCTGGCGTGGTACGAACGCATTCTCCGGCTAGACTCACGTGTCGCTCAAACTGATTTCCTGCTGGAGCCCAAATTGGACGGTCTGACCGTCGTCTTGCACTACGATAATGGCATCTTCTCGCTCGGGGCAACGCGCGGCGACGGCAGCGTTGGGGAAGACATCACTGCCAACCTGCGTACCATCCCCAGCCTGCCCTTGCGCATCCCGGTTGTACCAACCTCAAACCCCCTCCCGGATCACATCGTTTTCCGCGGAGAAGTCTTCATCACTAAAGCAGATTTCCTCGCGCTAAATGCTGACCTCGAACAGAAAGGTGAGAAGACTTACCTCAACCCTCGAAATACAGCTGCAGGCTCTCTGCGTCAGCTTGATCCTGCAATTACCGCAGCCCGTCCGCTGAAATTCTACCTGTACCAGGTGTTGGAATCCTCCGAGCCACTCCCCCAGACCCAATCTGGCATCCTGGATTACATCGCCGGCTTTGGACTTCCGGTTAACCCCCTCAGGTGGCACGCCCAAAACATTGATGAAGTGATTCAAACCTGCGAAAAAGAAGGTCTTCAACGTCACAACTGGCCTTACGACGCGGATGGGATCGTGATCAAGATCAACGACCTGCAGCTGCTTAATGACCTCGGCTACGTAGGCAAGGATCCCCGCGGCTCGCTGGCCTACAAGTACCCCGGTGAAGAAGTGGAAACTACCCTGCTGGATATCCAGGTCAATGTGGGGCGCACGGGTGTGCTCACACCACTGGCACTGTTGGAGCCTGTAAGTGTTGGCGGGGTGGTCGTAAGGCAAGCCACGCTCCACAATTTTGACTTCATTTCGGAGAAGGATCTACGCATCGGCGATCGGGTTCTGATAAAAAGAGCTGGTGAAGTCATCCCCTACATCGTCGCTGCCCTCAAGGAAAAGCGCGACAGCAGCCAGAAAGCCTATCAACCTCCAACCCAGTGTCCCTCATGCGGCTCCCAGGTTGAGCAGGCTCCGGGTGAAGTGGCCTGGTACTGCCTGAACGCTGCCTGCCCTGCTCAATTGACCCGCAATATCGAAAACTTTGCTTCGCGCACCGCGATGGACATCACTGGTCTTGGCGAGCAGATCGTCGCGCAACTGGTCCAAAGCGGTTTGGTGAGAAGTCTGCCTGACCTTTACCGTCTGACCAAAGAGCAGCTCCTCACCCTAGAAAAATTCGGTGATAAGAAAGCCGACAACCTGCTGGCAGCCATCCAGGCTTCAAAATCCCAGACCCTGCAGCGTCTGATCATTGGGTTGGGCATCAAAGGTATTGGCGAGGTCGCTGCAGGGTCTGGGATTTTGAAGCCTGGATGGCTGCCAGCAGTTGGAAGGCGTTGGACCCAACCTGGCAGAGTCCATCTACGAATGGTTCAAGCTCGAAAGCAACCAACAGGTCCTGGGTCAATTAAAAGAGCTTGGGCTTTGGCCTGTTGAGAACACCTACACATCCACGGATAAGCTTCCGTTTACAGGCTTAACCTTTGTGGTCACCGGCACACTTGAAGGTTTTAGCCGGGAGGGCATCTCTGAGTTTATCCTGGCGAATGGCGGTAAGGTTTCGGGCTCGGTGAGCTCCAAAACATCCTATTTGGTGCTTGGGGCTGATCCAGGTTCCAAGTACGACAAAGCCCGTCAGCTGGGGATACCAATTATTTCGGAAGAAGAGTTGCGTAAGCTAGCTGCATTGTAAATTGGCAGCCTCCGCGTAGGTCAGGTTGCGTTCTTCAACCTGACATCACAGGCCCTTATGTTAAACAATTTCTTAGCCAACACTCGGAACGTCAGGTTCAACTGAAGAACCTGACCTACACATACATCCTTTTTTTGAAAGACCATGAAAAACGAGCATCCGCGTAGGTCAGGTTGTTATCTTCAACCTGACATCACAAACCTTTGCATGATTCTTTTTAATGATGTATCAAGCGCTCATTACGTCTGATTCAACCCTGGAGACAAGAACCCCAGGGGAGGTGCTGCGGAACCTGATCTGCACAAATATCCTTTTTACAGTAAACACAACAAACAAATACGGGTAGGGTGGGTTGGCGTCACAAAGCGCACGGATGAAGAGATCCTGTTATAGCCAACCCACCGCGGTGCTAGCAGATCGATTCCTCAACGTTGACACACGGATTAATGCTATTTTTGGTGGGTTGGCTATTTCAAAGTTGAGATAGGTCAAGAATCTATGACGCTAACCACACCCTACGAACGTTGATTGTTAAACCAAAACCGCTCAGATTTCACTGAGCGGTTTTTTAGGTGGAGATGGCGGGAATCGAACCCGCGTCCGAAAGATTAGACCCTCGGATCTCTACGAGCATAGTCAGTTGTTCAGGTTCGTCCGTCTGCAGGTCAACTGACCGAACTGCTTCCAGACTATCCGCTTGGACCCGAAAGCCCTCTTAGCTGAACCTCACGGCGCGATCCAGAGCAGCCTGACTTTTATGACGCCTTTGCCGGTCCCGATCAGGCAAACGGTCCCAGGAGACGCGACCTCATCTAAGGAGGTCAGCTTCCAATCAATTAGCTTATGCAGCTAAAGGAAGGGTTGCGTAACTTGTGCGATTGGCACTTGTTTTTTGTACTGATTTCACGAGGTCGGTACCTCTCGGCTCGCAATCCGGAACCAGCTTCTCCCGTCGAGACCTGGCATCCCCATGCAATTTGATTATACAACATTAAATACCAAAACCCTTCCAGAATAGGAAGGGTTTTGATGTTCTTATAAAACTATTACTGTTCGATCTGAGCCAGTTGATCGGCCAGGATCTGATTGGCAGTTGTGTTTAATAAGGTGAGTTCATCCTGAACTATCAGAGTTGGATCCTCAAGCAGGGCTGCCATGGTGATCTTCATCTCTTCGCGGATGGGATCATAACCAGGCACTGGGGGCTCAAAAGCGCCGAATTCGATCAAATTCCAGGCTGTCTCGTAAGGAGGATAGGTCCCGAAGAAATCTACCATCTCTGCGGCAACACTCTTGCGAACAGGGAAATATTGGGTTTCTGTTGCCCAGTAGGTCTGGACATCTTTGCTGGTGTAGTACTTGATGAACAACCAGGCAGCAAGTTGACGCTCTGGAGTGCTCTTGGGAATGCTGACACTTGCACCGTAGATGTTCGGTTTGACCTGTCCGGTTGTTGTGGGCAGAGCCGCAACAGACCATTCCATCTCACCAACACCATCAGCGATGGCCTTGGGATAGTACACACCTAAGCCGGAGCTGGAAGCAACGGTAAAGAGGGATTTGCCAGCACCAAATTGAACCTGATCGTTGTAACCATCCACAACGCGCAGGCAGCCATCTTTTGCAAGACCCTGAAGGAAGGTCCAAGCCTCGATTGCTGCAGGGCTGTCGAGCGTGAACTGGTTGGTGGTGTAATCAAAGATATCGCCGCCAAATGCAAACACCCAGCTGGCAAAGTTAGAGGCATCCATTCTCATAGCCAGACCAACAGGTGTCTCTTCACCAGTACCCTTTTCAAAAGGATTGGCAACAGCGTCGCACGCCATGGCTCTAAATTCTTCCATGGTGGTGGGAGCAGCTTCGTAGCCCATTTGCTTAAGCCATGATAGGTTGTAGTACATGACTTCCATGGAGCGGTTAGGGGCAAGACCCAGCCGCTGATTATCATACAGAGAGTAGACATCCTGTTTGAAGAACGTGGGCAGGAAGTCAGCCTGATCGTCACCGGAAAGTCCATAAGTTGGATTGTCGATGATTTCGTTCATGTCCCAGATCGCATCTGCCAATTGATACATGGCAATCTGGTTCTGGTAACCCACTACGATATCAGGAACATCAGCAGTATTCAGAACTGGCAGCATTTTCTTGTAGATGTCGCTGTAGCTTCCAGCCACTTCAGCTGTCAAAGTGATGCCATATTCGTTAGTGGCGTTGAAATCATCAACGATCTTAAGAAGTATAGCTTCACGATCGCCGCTGTGATTGTGCCAGAATGTGATTTCCTTGGCTGGTTCGACACCCGCCCATGGATCCTCAACAACGGGTTCCTCAACCACAGGTTCTTCGACCACGGGTTCTTCAACCACTGGCTCTTCAACCACGGGTTCTTCAACCACTGGGGGCACTTCAGTCGGTTTGGCACAAGCACCCAATACCAGCGCTGCAATCATCACGACTGCAAATAAACCAAACAATTTACTTCTCATTTGTCAAAACCTCCATTTTGAACAGATAGTGTTGTTGATATCGGGTCAATCCCGCAATATCCTATATATTTTATCCCTTTAAGCCTGTAGTAGCAATTCCCTGTGTAAATTGCTTTTGAGTAAACAGATACAAAAGCAGTATGGGGATAAGGGTGATGACCGCGCCTGCCATCAGCAAATTTGTCTCGGTGCCAGCTTCACCAACAAAATTCCACAAGCCAATCATTACAGTCCGCCATTTATCATTGGATGTAACAATCAGAGGCCACGAAAAAGCATTCCAGGAGCCAGTGAAGCCAAACAAAAGTACTGTCATGATGGGGGCTTTACTGATGGGCAGCACAATCTGCACCAGGAAGCGCAGATGATCGGCTCCGTCCATGCGGGCAGCATCCCAAAGTTCATTCGGTACTTGTTGGAAAAATTGCTTGAGTAAGAAAATACTAAAAGCGTTCGCGATAAAGGGAATTGTGAGTGCCCAATAAGTATTCATCCAACTCCCCCCAGGAATTGGCAAAATATCACCTCGGATCATCAGATAATTAGGAATAAGCGTGACCGACTCAGGGATCATCATGGTAGCCAGGAAGAGCATAAAAATCAGATTGCTCCCTTTAAACTTGATTCGCGCAAAAGCATAGGCTGCCAGAATTGAAGTGATCAATAAACCTGCCATTGTTCCGAGTGTGACGATGAGACTATTGACAAGGTACTTGTCAAACTTGGCTCGCTCGATTGCTTCCGCGTAATTCGTCCATATCGGCACCGCCGGTAACAACCGCAGCTGCAAGGTTTCGCCCAAAGTCATTAAAGATGTCGACACCATCCAGAAGAAAGGAAAAAGGGCTATGATAGCGCCAACGATCAAAACGACATAGATCAAGACCTTACCGATAATAGCTAATGTTGGGTTGGTTTTACGTAATCCCGAAGTGCTTGTTTTTAAAGGTATTGCATTATCCATAGAAAACTCTTTCCGCCATCACTTTGTTTTGAACAACAGTAAGACCAAGAATGATCAGAAATAGAACAATTGCCTGTGAAGTTGCAACGCCAAATTGTGTGTATTGGTAAAAACGATCAAAAATGTAGACGCTTGCCGTGATGACTGAATAACCAGCCGATGGCAGGCGTAAAACGTAGATGTGGTTGAAGGCCTTAAAGGTACCAATCAATGAAATCAAAGATAAATAAAAGGTTATGGGTGAGAGGTATGGAATAGTTATGTATCTGAAAAGTTGTGATTTTGTTGCGCCATCAATTTCAGCTGCTTCATAGACTTCTTTGGGAATATTTCCCAGGCCGGACAGGAAAATGACAACGTTATAACCAACAAATGACCAGACACCATAAATCATGATGGTTATGAGCGCCAGGCTTGGTCCTGCAAAGAAACCTTCGATGTCGAAACCCAAAAGCTGCATAATCGGGATCTTTTCAAATCGCCATTTTAATGGGTCAATTCCAAACAGTCCTATCAAACGATTTGCGATCGAGTAATCAGGGCGGTTAAAGATAATTCGAAAAACGACAGCCGTTGAAACAGCTGGGGTTACGTATGGGAGAAAGTACAACATTCGGAAGAGCTCTTTTCCAGCTATTTTCTGATAGAGGAAATACGCAATCACCATTCCAATGATGATCTGGGTTGGAACTGTACCAAGTGCATAGTAGAGTGTATTTACAAGTGAGCTCAAATATGCTTTATCGCCAAGCTCAATCATTCTCCCCCAACCCGTCAGAAAGAATACTCCTGCCAGGACCAATAGGATAATGAGAACGACGAAGCTATATTTACTAAACCTGGTCTCCGATTGTTTTACTTTTCGGGATAGGGTAATAGCCAGAACGATCAGAGCGATCCCTAATACCACTTGAAAGAACGCTGTCCAGTCACCGAAGATATTCAGGTAATTTTGCAGACCAACAAACTTCCCTTTGCGAACATTCCAGTTATATAAGGACATGTAAAACGAATACCCGATAGGAAAAAGTCCAAAGAAGAAAATGATTATGATCGCAGGAAGAGTAAAAAGGATTCCGGTAATTTGGTCTTTAAAAGCTTGCTTCTTAAAAGCGCTTGAGCTTTTGGTTGAAATGAGTGTGTTGCTAGTTTCCATCGCACCTCAGTATTTGAGTATATGTCGTATGTTCATGACAGCCTTAGCTAACATACCATTCTACCTGAAAAATCAACAAGCAAAAAAACGATTGTGACCTCAGGTCAACAACTAAAAAATTCTACCTCAAGAACGGGCAGAATCCTAACAGAGAACCAGGGAAACTGTCGGTTATCAATAAAAAGCCCAGGTCATCAAGCATCACGATACCTTCCCAGTTCCTGGCGATGTTGTAATCGAGAAGTTGGAGATAGGTTGGGGCTTGATCAATACGCGTTATTTGATTTTCTCCAATCTGAAGCTGCACCAGTCTCTCAACCGGCTCGTTTTCCAAATGTGATTTCCCTTCACCATATTCCAGGATTAAAGCGTCCTGATCAACCGCAAGATGGGTGTCGCCAGGAAAGAAATAGTTCATTACCCAAAACTTACCGTCCCCATCGCTGATCGTCGCATCCGTAACCCGATAATCCAAAGCCGGAAACGGGATTGCCCCAACAAGCTCCAGGTCCTGGTTGTATTGATAGGCAACTGGCTGATTTTCCCCTTGATAGGAGTTTTGCTCATAGATGACGTAGAAGTTTTCATTCCAATACGTCATCGCCTCAAAAGTTGCGTTTCTTTCACTTGAAAATGGAACTATTTCAACCAGCGACTCAGGGTCAAGCGTTATACTTTCAAGCTCACCCTGCACCTCGCCTCTGACCAGGTACCCCATCATGGGATTTCCCGCGCGACTTTCAATGGTCAAGTAGACCATCTGATCGAGGAACAAGATCGATTCAAACCCCTCAAAGCCTTTTATCAAATCCCTAAGGTCGGAATTCAAAATCGGCACATCCCGAACCGGCAATTCAAAACTTGGATCCTCGACAGCTGAAATCAGGTCAGCTTTTCTGATCGCAAAGAAGTTAGGCTCGCGTGACGATTCTTTCCCATCAGCAAATTGCGGCAGTAAGACCAGGTAATCCCCATACCACGCCAAGCCGGAATATTCGAAACTTGAAGCCTGAAGCCTTTCAGGCAGTTTGAGGGTTACCACCCCCAATTCCTCAAGTATCGGCTGAACGTTGCTGTTTACGGGTATTTCGGTTTCAACGAACTCAGCAGTATTACCTGTTCCAGTCAGCTCATCAATTTGTTCAGATGTCCGAGTAGGATCAACGTGGACAAACATACTATCATTACTACACGCAATTAGGCTAAATAATAAAATGCTTGCTATTATTAATTTGATCAGTTTCATTCTTATCATTCCAGTGCGCTGAGATCAAATACCGCGACTACTGGATCATGGTCGCTTGATACATTACGCGATAAGCTCAGACTATTGATGTGGATCACCTCATAACTCACCAGCCTGGGTGCCAGGGCTTTACTCGCCAGGATCTGGTCCAGAATCTGGCCATTTCCCTCGTGTAAATAGGTAAATCGCTGGTTTTCAGGTAATGTGAAGGAAAGGTTTTCAAGCAACGCGCCCTCTAGCGTCTCCATGCTCACACTCCAGGGGAAATCGTTCAGGTCACCGAGCACAACGATCAGCGCTTTTGGGTTAATATCCAGAATATCCCGCACAAAACCGTTCACAGCTTTTGCTTGCGCAATCCTCTGCCGCTCGCTGGGTCTCTGCGGAGGTTGTTGATCACCGTAGAGTGGACCATCCTCCCCCTTGGAATTGAAGTGGTTACCGATCACATAAACATCCTGTCCATTAAAAACAAAATGGGCGATGATCGGTTTGCGGCTACTTAAAAACGCGTAGTTACCCGGCCAGATCCTGCCCGGGTTCAGGCTGAGCATCGCGCGCCCGTTCTCATTCCGCAAACCAACCTCATCAATCGCCTTACCGTTTTCTGAACCAGGCAGCAGTAATCCGCGTTTGCTTTGGTACAAAATGACAGTCCTGATATTTCCACCGATAAGACCCCCATCCGCGTTACGTACCGGGTCGATGTTCAGAGCTTTGTAAACCACCTTTCCTTTGCTGATGTCCACAATATCATCAATCAGGCTGGCCAGGTTGCGCTCAGCGCTGATTTCCTGCGAATCTAAACTGCCATCATCATCCATGATTTCTTGCAATACCAGGATATCCGGCGCCTTAAGCATCTCCACGATCTCCCAGGCAATTTGCTTTGAACGCTCCACTTCCTGCAGACTGTTGAAGTTTTTCAGGTTATAAGATGCTATCGCCAGTTCCCAATCTTCCTGCACCCCACTAGCCTTGATCGTCTGGAAAGGCGTGTTTTGGCTCAAAACCGGCTTGCTCAAGGGTTGAATACGGTAATTTCCAAAATCGTAATCTACTACGCCCACAATCGGCTCACTAAAAACCGCCCCCACATGGATCTCAGGCATCATGATGTATGCATCATCCAGCAGAATTCTCTCTGGGTTGGGGTCGGTTTCCCGCAAAACCAGCACACCTTCACTCGATAAAATGCCTGCGTTTTCACCACTGTCTGCTACAATCGACACTTCGTTGTAACCGTTTCGCGTTGATACTGCCCTGGCATTGTTGATCTGCACCAGCATGCCTTCGAGACTCTCGAAAAAATCCATGCCGTCTTCCTGCGGGTCAATTGGTTGTTTACTCTGCCCCACGTAACCGTTTACATCGTTCTCAATTACCTGGTTTGGGATGAGTCTGCCGCCTTCACCAATCACAACAGGTTCGGGCAATGGCTGAGTTTGGCTCAAGACTGTTACATCTTTCGCGACAAGCGTTGTGATGGTCAGAGAATTTGCTCCCAAACCAGCTGGATTCCATTCCCGCACCCAACCATCTACAACCAAAACCTGATCGCCCCGTTTGACATTCGCATACGCTTCAAGGTCGACGTAAATAGCCTCAGAAGTTCGTTCGTCATTATCCTGCACCAAGCTTTGAAGGTAAAATCCTTCACCATCAACGACCGTTACAACTCCAATGACTTTCGCGATCGTCTCTCCATCCATCGGTGAACGATGGGTGATGCCCTGGATTTGGTTGATCGCGGTTCCGCCATCGCTAGTTGGCAGCGTGGCACTGGGTAAAGTTGCCGTTGGGAAAGTCGTGGGTGTTTGGGCAACACAACTCGCGCATAACAACAGTAAACAAAAAGTGACAATAGTACGTTTCAAATCATTCTCCATAGGTTCAGGTCAGTAATTTTACATTATTCGCGCGACACCTGTGCTCATCGGTTGGAATGCGATAAAATTGTGGCATGGAACTTCAGGCAGCAATTTCAAAAGTTGATCGCTACTCGTCAGCCGCGCAAGGTGACAAAGTTGAGATCATCGAGCGTCCCCGTGGCGGCATTTCCATCATCATGGCTGAGGGCAAGCTGGGTGGTCGGCGTTCTAGATCGATTGCCATGAAAGCCGTTCATTCCATTATGAATTCGATCGCCAACGGATCTCATGACGGCACCGCCTCCAGGTCGGTACTTTCAAACATCATTGAGGAGCATAAAGGAAAGGCTCAGGTCAGTTTGAGCATCATTTCCTGTGATCTCGAATCCCAATCGATTGTTATTACCAAAAATAACACCACCCCGGTCATAACCGTTTTCGAAGGTACAGTGGATTATTTGCGGTTTGACGGTGCGATCGATTCTGAACCATCCGCAACACCTTCCGTATACCAGTTCGAAATTGAAGAAAGTCGCGATTTCATCCTAGTTTCCGATGGTATTCTGCAGGCTGGCAGCCAGTACGAGCAACCACTGGATCTGCGAGTTTCAGTCGAGTCCCTTTTTGAAGATGATGAACCTTCTGTTCAAGAAATAGCTGACGCAATCCTTAAACAGGCGATCAGTCAGGACCTTGGTCGTCCCCGGGATGATATGACAGTTACAGTTTTGCGTATCTCACCTGCGCCTCCCAATAACATCCGCCGGGAGTGCGTTCACTTTCCTATCTTTGACCGAAAATAAAGGAGACGTTCTATGCACGAGGAAGTCATTCTGATCACTGGGGCAAATGGGGAAATTGGTCATGGTCTTATCCATCACCTGGCTGACCAACAAAAAGCAATTATCGCTCTCGACCTTAACCCCCTGGACGAGGTGCTTCAGCCGCTTGTGCGGCATTGGCAGGTCGGTGACATTCTCAATTTCGCTCTTCTGGAAAAACTTTTCGAGGAACACCATTTCAGTGTCGTCTTCCATCTGGCATCAATCCTTTCCACAAAAGCTGAACAAAATCCTGAACTCGCCCACAAGATAAACGTGGATGGCACCCTCAATCTGTTCCGCCTTTCCGAAATACAATCCAGGCGGGATTGTGTGCCTGTCAAGTTCATTTATCCTAGTTCGATCGCAGTGTATTGCATGCCTGATCTTCAGACCAAACAGGAAGTTGGTAAGATCCGCGAAGATCAATTCACCACTCCCACCACTATGTATGGCATCAATAAGCTCTACTGCGAGAATCTTGGACAGTACTATAGCAGACACTATAAACAACTTGCAAACAATGCCAATCCCGACGAACTCCTCGACTTCCGATGCCTGCGCTTTCCGGGCTTGATCAGCTCCGAAACTGTCCCTACTGGCGGCACCAGCGACTACGGTCCCGAGATGCTTCATGCTGCTGCGAAAGGTGTTTCTTACAACTGCTTTGTGCGCTCTGATGCAAAACTGCCGTTCATGGTCATGCCCGACGCTGTTAAGTCATTGATATCGCTCAAAGAAGCTCCCCGCCATGATCTGACTCAGACTGTTTATAACGTTACCAGTTTTAGCCCGACTGCACAGGAGATCTATGACCTGACAATCTCGGCTTTTCCTCAAGCTGATATTCAATTCGTTCCAGATTGCCACCGGCAGTGCATTGTTGACTCCTGGCCAGCAGACATTGACGATTCTGCAGCCCAGCGGGATTGGGGTTGGCTGCCAGACTATGATTTTGGACGCGCCTTTTCGGAATACCTGGTGCCTGCAATCAGAGCACGGTATCAATAATTAAGGATAACTATGCCTCTTTACGAATACGTTTGCCAATCGTGCAAACAAAAATTTGAATCACTCCGATCATTCAGCCAGGCAGATCAACCAACTACCTGCCCAAGCTGTGGAAAAACTGATTCTAAGCGGCAGCTCTCGCTGGTAAACGCTGTCAGTTCCGGGAAAAGCCTCGGAGGAAGCAACTCCTGCAGTTCTTGTGCTTCAGGTAATTGCTCAAGCTGCGGGCACTCATGAAAACCGCAGATTATTTCCGCGGAAAATCTGTGTTGATCACAGGTGGATCCAGTGGGATCGGCTTTGCTATTGCCAACGCCCTGGTTGAAATGGATGCCGTAGTGATCCTTCTGGCAAGAGATTACGAGAAGCTTAAAGCAGCAAAGGCTTCCATCCTGGAAAAAAATCCAAAAGCCAGAGTCAAACTCGTTTCAGCCGATGTAACTGATGCGCAGACGCTCATCGAGCTGCACGAAAAATATGTTCGCAACCACGAAACACCGGATATCCTGATCAACTGTGCCGGTGTGGCGCGGCCGGGTTATGTTGAAGAAATACCGCTGGATGTCTACAAGTGGACGATGGATATCGATTACCATGGCACTGTAAACACCATTAAAGTCCTTTTACCCGGAATGATTGAGCGTGGTTCCGGACACATCGTAAATTTTTCCTCCATGGCAGGGGTCATTGGTGTTTTTGGTTATACGGCTTATTCAGGGGCAAAATTCGCGATTAAAGGTTTCAGCGATGCTCTTCGCTCAGAGCTCAAACCTAAGGGCATTAAGGTTAGCATTGTCTACCCTCCCGATACCAACACGCCTCAACTCGCCTGGGAGGATCAATACAAACCGTTTGAGACGCGCGAATTGGCAGGTTCCGATAAACCTATCCAGCCATCGCAAGTCGCCAAGGAAACGTTGAAAGCTGTCGCACGCGGTCGATACAAAGTAGTGCCGGGACTTAGCGCGAAACTTACTTATTTTGTTGCCACCCGTTTGGGCAATTGGTTTAACCCGATCGTGGACTTCCTGATTTCGCGAGCGACAAAAAAGAAAGCCCGACTTGAAAAATGATTTATTGCAGCACCCAGGCGGTGCTGGTATCCGCTCTCTGATTGATCGCTGGCAGCAGGACCAGGAATTTCGGGAAAACATTACCTACTGGCAGGTCACAGCTGCGCGTGACGCGGTCAGCCTTCCAATCCCCGCCTCACTGGATCCCCGGCTGCACACCGCGCTGAATTCGCTTGGAATAACACAGCTCTATTCGCACCAGGCTGAAGCAGTCGAGCGGGCTCACGACGGAGAAAACCTTGTGATTGCGACTGGAACTGCCAGCGGTAAGACCCTCTGCTACAACCTGCCCGCTGTTCAGCAAGCGCTTTCGAACCCCAATGCCCGCATCCTCTACCTCTTTCCCACCAAAGCCCTCACCCAGGACCAACTTACCAGTCTTGATCAATTACTCAAGGCAATCCCCTCCAAAAAACCGATGCCCGTCAACATTTTTGATGGTGATACACCCCAGCATATGCGATCTGCCATGCGGAAGCAGTCGGTTTTCCTGCTGACCAACCCCGATATGCTGCATCAAGGTATCCTGCCCCACCACGCCATCTGGCAGCCATTTTTCCAAGGGCTGAGCCTGGTTGTTATTGATGAAATGCACACCTACCGCGGCATTTTTGGCTCACATTTTGCCAACCTGTTGCGCCGCCTCAAGCGCATCGCGGCTTTTTATGGCGCTTTTCCAAAATTCATCCTCACATCAGCCACAATAGCCAACCCGGTTGAGCTGGCTGAAGTGCTGATCGATGACCGCGTAAGCCTGATCGACCAAAGTGGCGCTCCGCAGGGTGAGAAGCATTTCCTGCTTTTTAACCCGCCTCTGGTCGATCAAAAACTGGGCTTGCGGAAATCCAGCGTTCAAACCAGTGTCAATATTGGGTTGTCCCTGCTCGAAGCCAATCGCCAATCGCTCCTTTTTGCCCGCACAAGGCGCACAGTTGAGATGCTCCTGACCTACCTCCTCGAAAAAATGCCATATCAACAACGCTCAAAAGTACGCGGCTATCGCAGCGGCTACCTCAAGAGCGATCGCAGGGAAATTGAGCAGGGTTTCAAAAACGGCAGCATCCGCCTCGTGGTCGCTACCTCAGCCCTGGAGCTGGGAATAGACATCGGTGAGCTCGAATCGGTCATCCTCGTAGGATATCCAGGCTCGATTGCCACCACCCTGCAGAGGGCAGGCCGCGCCGGCAGGAAGCAGCAGGACTCGCTTGCACTCCTGGTCGCCACGAATGACGCCATGGATCAATACCTGGCGAATCATCCGGAATATCTCAGCAACTCACCCGAAAAAGCGCTTGTTGACCCCAACAACCTGCTCGTCCTGTACCAACATCTGCGCTGCGCTACTTTCGAGTTGCCTTTCTCACCGGACGAAGGTTTCGGTCCTGTCGATCCCCAAAATCTCACCGAGATCTTCCAGGCAATGAGTGCCGTTGGTGAAGTGCTCAGCCGCAACAACACGCATTATTGGGTCGCGGACGCATATCCTTCAGCAGGGATTTCATTACGATCCTCTACGCCGAATATCGTTTCGCTATTCATTGATGGAACCGATAAGCCCACCCTGATCGGTCAGGTGGATGCCCATAGCGCTGAATGGCTCGTCCACCCGAAGGCTGTTTATCTGCACGAAGCTGAAACTTACCTTGTTGAAGAGCTCGATCTGGAGCAAGGCGTCTGCAAGCTCAAGCACGCCCAGCCAGATTACTACACCCTGCCTACAATCAAAACAACTATTGAAAATTTTGATGTTCGATCCAGCCAACCAATCGGATCCTCCAATGTCAGCTCAGGACCGCTTTCCCTATCGATCAGGGTTGAGGGTTTCCGGAAGATCCGCTGGCAGACTAACGAGACGCTCGAACGCCTGCCGCTCGATCTGCCGGCTCGCGGTCTGGAAACTGAAGGAGCTTGGTTTTCCATTGGTGAGAACCTGGTGAATCACCTGAGAGAACTTGCCTTGTGGAACTCCGATCCGAATGATTATGGTACGGGATGGACTGCACTCAGGCAAAAAATCCTCATGCGAGATCAGTACAAATGCGCCGCCTGCCATCAGACCTTTACCGCCAGCGAATTGCACGTGCATCATTTCCAACCCTTCAAAACCTTTGCGGATGCTCTCCAGGCTAACGTGCCATCCAACCTCGTTACTCTGTGTCACAAATGCCACGCCGTGGTGGAAACCCGTGTGCGAGTTATTTCGGGCATGGCTGGCGCGCGCCACGCCCTGCGTAATATTGCACCCCTGCTCATTATGTGCGACGATGCCGATATCTCTATGCTTTCCGAGCCCAAATCCATTCTCAACAACGGTCAGCCGGCCATTTTGGTTTACGACACCATTCCTGGCGGTGTAGGTCTTTCGAACCAGTTATTTGAGGATCACCGCTTTTGGCTTGAGCGTGCGGCTGAGATGATTGGCGATTGTCCATGCGAAGATGGCTGCCCGGCTTGTGTCGGTCCTTTTGGTGAGGACGGCTATGGCAGCAAGCGTGAATCTCTGGCTTTGCTGAAGGGGTTGCTTAATGAGTGATTGGAATAACCTTTCGGAGAGATTGAAGCGCCTTGGCGTCCAGCTGGGCATTTCGCAACCTCTTCAGTCTAATTCGGGCAAATTAGAACCGTTGGAAAAAATCGTCCCGGGGCGTAATCTGAGCACGATTTTCGGTGAAATTTTCTCTCTTAATCACATATACCCCGGGGATCACCAACACGGTCACCTGCCCCTGAAACCACTCACTTCCCACCACTGGCTGGCGCAATGGGCCAAGGCGTCTGCCACACCGGCTCTCGAATCGCTGGTTTTTCTGGATACCGAAACAACAGGTCTTTCCGGCGGCACGGGCACGATGCCATTCATGATCGGCGCAGGTCGCTTCAGAGAAGACCAATTTGTGGTCGAGCAGTTCTTCGTGCGCAACCCTGCTGAAGAAACGGCGCAACTGGCTGCCCTGTCTGAATTTGTTGAAGGCGTGGAGGGGATTGTCACTTACAACGGCAAATCGTTTGACCTGCCCATCATCAATACACGCTACATCATGCAGCACCTTTCGAACCCATTCATTGATGTCGCACACTTTGACCTGCTTCATTTCACCCGGCGAATCTGGAAATCGCGATTGGGTCAGTGCAACCTGGGGAACATAGAAAAGCACGTTCTGGGGTTTGAGCGTGAACAGGAGGATATCCCCGGTTACCTTGTCCCCGATTTTTACCGCGAGTATCTTTTCACTGGCGATGCCACTCACATGCCTGGCATTTTTTATCACAACGAAATTGACGTGCTCAGTCTTTCAGCCCTCTTCAGCTGGCTGGCTGCCATCCTCGAGGACCCTTCCGATGAGCGTTTCACAGACCCTGGCGATTTGTTGTCGGTTGGACGTGTTTTAGAAATCCTTGAGCGTGATCGTTTGGCTGACGAAGTTTATTCTTCCGATCGCCTCCAGCAACTTCCGGACACAGATCGCCAGAAAAGCCTCCTGTTGCGAGCTAAGCTCCAAAAGCGCCAGGGAAACCTGGAAAAAGCGAGCGCATTATGGCAAGAAGCCGCGCTGGCAGGCTCTCTGGAAGCGATGATTGAGTTAACCAAATATTTCGAACACCAAAGGCGTGACTATGAAGCGGCTTTACGTTTTACTGAGCAGGCTCTAGGTGTCAGTTCAGACAACTCCCTGACAACATCGCTATTACATCGTAAATCCAGGCTGGAAGCCAAAGCGCAAAAATCAATTAAAAATAGTCAATCCTAAAACATTCTAAAGAAGGTTTTAATTGTGTATTTCTCACCTTTAAGCTACACGCTGACGGTCGTAATTTAACAATCCACACAACGAAACAGTCTTCGTAATTCCTTGTTATTTTCCAACTATCTAATTGATTTTCTCTATAATCTGCTAAATTTCTGACCTTTCCGTAAAAAACGGAATTCTGATCAGATTCAACCACGATTTGCATTTTTACCTTGACGCTTTTGAAACAGGCTAAGTATAATGGTTCGAACTAGTATTATTCGTTGAATCGAGACTGTTTTGTGTGGGCAAAATTGATCAAGACTACGAATTTCTTATCTTTGGTTTCCTTGCAATTTACGATTAACGTAAATTATGTTCTTAACTCGGTAACTTAATCTCCAGAGGAGGTGAAACAGAATCCAATAGTAAATCTCATTTTTCAGTAGAAATAAAAGCTTCACACCATCTTAGAAAAGGAAGTGACATGAAACGTAACGCAATACTAAAAGTCCTCGCAGTTGTCCTGGCTTTGGGTATGCTCATCAGCTATATCCCAACCAGCGCGACTGCCAAGACCGCCGTCAACCAAGAAGTTGTTACTGTTGACAATGCCGTTGTTGATGAAATCAATAAGAACGGCGTCGCTACCTACTGGGTCGATTTCAAAGACTCAGCCGACCTCTCCCAGGCTTATTTTATGGACTGGGGCAAACGCGGCTGGTTTGTTTATGAGACCCTGAAGGAACAGGCTGAGAAAACTCAATCTGCGGCGATTGCTTACCTTGAGACTACCGGTCTCGAGTATAAATCCTTCTGGCTCGCGAATCGCATCCTGGTAAAACAGTCCGACAAGACTGTCCTGGCCAGTCTGCAACATCTCCCCAACGTTGTCTCAATTTCTGCTCAGAAGCAATACATCCTCTACGAGCCAGAAAGAGTTGAGATTACCGAGGAACCCAAAGCTATCGAACCAAATATCACCCACGTAAAGGCTCCTGAAGCCTGGGCACTTGGCTTTGATGGTAGCGGTCTGGTCGTGGCAAACATCGACACCGGTGTACGCTTCTCGCACCAGGCGCTTGTTGGTCAGTACCGCGGTAACAACGGCGGAACTTTTGACCACAACTACAACTGGTTCAATCCTGATGACCTGGGCGATGATGTCCCACGTGATGGTCACGGTCACGGCACGCATACCATGGGCACCATGGTTGGCGACGACGGTAGCGCGAACCAGATCGGTATCGCTCCTGGAGCCGAGTGGATGGCCTGCGCGGGCTGCCCTGACGGCGGTTGTACAGACTCCGCGCTGTTGGGCTGCGCCGAATTCATGGCTGCACCAACTGACCTCACTGGAGCAAATGCCAACCCCGATATGCGCCCGAATGTAGTTAACAACTCCTGGGGCGATTGTGGTCAGACCTACGATCCCTGGTTCGCTGAGGTGATCGATGGCTGGCATGCCGCTGGCGTTTACCCCGTTTTTTCCAATGGTAACAATAGCAACTGCGGTTATTCTGCTCCTCCCGGACTCAACACCGTCGGAAACCCTGCCCGCTCGGGCAATGTGACCGGTGTCGGCTCTTCTGGCACAAACAACGGTCTATACGCAACCCACTCTAACTGGGGTCCTACCGATGACCCTGACACGGTCAATCCAGTCGTAGGTTACGCAATGCTTAAACCCCAGGTGATTGCACCAGGCGTTAGCATCCGTTCTTCTGTACCAAGCAGCGACACCTCGTATGAAGATGGCTGGACGGGCACGTCCATGTCTGCCCCGCATGTGACCGGTTTGGTCGCAATGATCATGCAGGCTGCCCCCTGCCTGGTTGGTGATTATGCCACAATTGAAACACTCATTGAGAGCACAGCTGTCGACATTGTTTATAGCGACGGTTCAGCACTTACACCCACAGACTTCCCGAACTTTGCAACCGGTTGGGGCGAAATCGACGCCCTGGCAGCTGTCCAATTAGCCTCGGGTATGTGCGGTAACAGCGTGCTCTATGGCACCGTCACCTCAGATTCTGCAGAACCTGTTTCAGGCGCGAAGGTGGAAATTACCGGTACCGATCCGGTCAACAACCGCACAGTCTTCACCAACGCCGCTGGTGAATACACAGCCAATGTTAACGCTGATACATTTGATATGGCTGTCTCTGCCTTTGGCTTCATGAACGCCACTGCTGAAGATGTGGTCGTTGCCGATGGCGCTTCTGTCCTGCAGGACTTCGTTTTGACAGAACTCCCCAACACCCTGGTTACGGGCGTTGTTTATGACGATGGCATCCTGGATGGAGCCGCTCACGGCTATCCACTTTATGCCAAACTAACCTTCTCGATGACCGGATATTCTGAAACGGTTTACACCGATCCACTGACTGGTGAGTACGAAATCGTGCTTTACAACAGCCAGGAATATGCGGTAAACGTCCAGGCTCTGGTGCCTGGCTACCAGGTTCTTGAAACCACTATTACTGCAGCTGACGTAGAAGTATATGTACAGGACTACTACCTGAATATCGATGATGTCGCCTGTTCTGCACCAGGTTATAGCCCTGAATACGAGATCATGTACGATTTCGAAGCTGGTGATCAAGGCTTTGTCTCCAGTGGTACCAATAGTTCGTGGGCTCGCGGCATCCCCACCAATGGTCCTGGCGAAGCCCACAGCGGCAGTTACGTCATCGCCACCAACCCGACTGGCAACTACAACCCCAGCGAGTTGAGTTACATGACCTCTCCGCTAATCGACCTGACCGGTTTCGGCACGGATACACCCGTGGTCGAATTCTGGCAATGGCGACATATCGAGAGCGCCACCTGGGATAATGCTACCGTCGAAGTATCCAAAAACGGCGGCACAACCTGGACGGCAGTTTATGGTCCTGTTGGCGGCATGACTGACACGGCTTACAATAAGGTAACGTTGGCTCTCGATCCAACTTACAACGTTGCCAACTTCCAGATCCGCTTCAAGTTCAAGAGCGACAGTTCGGTGATGTACGAAGGCTGGTATGTCGATGATATCGGCATCGCCTCTGCTCCAGTTCCTGCCCCAACACAGGTCTACTTTGAGAACTTTGACACAACCGATGGCGGATTCGTTGTCAGTGGTACAAACTCATCCTGGGCATGGGGCGCTCCCTCAGCCACCCCAGGACCTGGCGCCGCGTATTCGGCTCCAAATGTGTGGGCAACCAACCTGTCTGGTAATTACAATAACAGTGAGGAATCCTACATTACTTCCCCCGTTATTGACCTGAGTGAGCACGCTGGATTAGCTCCAAGCTTAAGCTTCATGCAATGGTACAACAGCGAAAGCAACTCCTACGATTACCCATCAGTGGAAGCTTCCAAAGACGGTGGCGTAACCTGGATAGTCCTGGGGCAAAAATTCGGCACCTCCATATCACCATGGACACCTAAAACCCTAGTGTTAGATCCAAGTTATGCTGTCAGCAATTTCCAGTTCCGCTTCCACTTCCATAGCGATAGCTCAGTCAACAGCTACGCTGGCTGGTATGTTGACGATGCAAAAGTAACTGTTTCAGAACCCTACACCATTTCTGTTCCTTGTGGAACAATCGACGGCGGTATTGTGGCAGGCTATGTTTACGACGCCAACTTCCCCACTGAGAAACTGATTGGCGCGAATGTCGCCACCGCGACAACGTCGGCGCTGACCATCCCCAACACTGAGGATCCCGATCACGCCGGTCTGTATTACATGTTCCAGGCTGTTGAGACCGATCCGGAAGATGTTGAATTCACAGTCTCACTTTCCAAGTATGAGACCAAGATTGAAACCCGCGCAATCGCGCAGGATATCGTCAACCATGAGGACTTTGAACTCGGCGCGGGTATGCTGAGTACTGATCCGACCGAGCTCGAACGCACCATTTGGCTGCACGACGATCCTGAATTCACTACTCTCACTTTCATCAATGAAGGTGCTGGCGGTGGGAATTTCACGATTCGCGAAGAAGATAAGGGCTTCCAGCCTTATAGCATCCCTGCCTTCACCGGCAAGGCTGTCCAAAGCGCTGAGCCCGCTTCCATGTTCCGCGATCCCAATGCGGCTGAAACGGTTGGCGGCTTCGAACTGAACGCCCTGAGCGGTCGCTACGGCATCACCGCTGCTCCTCCCGCTTATGGCATAGACCTGCTCTCTGATCAGATGTACTTCTGGCCGGATGCTTCTGTGCCAGGCACATCCACCCTTGTTGGCACTCCTGCAGCGACCTCGCTGTTTGCGGGTGACTTCATGGGCTCAGATTTCAGCACCCTCTACGCTGTCAGTTACGATAACAACAACCTCTATGCCATCGACACAGCAACCGGTGTTGCTACTGTTATTGGCGCCACAACTCCTCCCACCGGCACTTTTGGCGGTTTGGCTGGCGGTCCTGGGGTTATGTACGGTATCACCACTGAGTGTAACGTTGCTTCAACACTTGTGGAGTTGGATGTCACCACTGGTGCCACAACCACCATTGGCACGCTTCCAAATGCCACTTGTATGATCGACCTTACCTACGTGCCGGACGATGGCATGCTTTACGGTGTTGACCTCGTCTCCAACTCACTGCACCGCATCGATCCCGCGACTGGTATGGACACAATCGTTGGTGACCTCGGTGCGGATCCCAACTACGCTCAGGGCATGGACTACGATGAAGAAAACAACGTCCTCTACTGGGCTGCCTACACGACTGTAGCTGAACTGCGCATCATCGACATCACCACGGGTGCCTCTGCTCCAGTTGGCGCTTTCACCCAGGGTGAGGTTGACTCCTTCGCGATCGCGGCTGGCGGTGCTGGCGGCGGCGTATTCTGGCTGGATGAAGTGCCTGTCGAGGGTTATGTTCCCGCTATGGACAGCTTCGATGTCCAAATTGAATTCAATGTCGATGATATAGAACAACCTGGCGATTACTTCGCCAATTTGAAGATCTCCACCGACACCCCCTATCCTGTTCCCAGTATTCCTGTTACCCTGCATGTGGTTCGCCCGTTCGATTACGGCAATATCAAGGGTAACATCACCGCCACTGGCAAGTGCGATCTTGACCCCGCTCCGTTCGCGGAAGCAATGATCAACTTCTACAAAGATGGCGTATTAGCCTACTCCACCGAAACAGACGAAACTGGCCATTACAGCTATGCCCTCAAGAACGGCACGTATGATGTCGAAGTGATGGCGGACGGCTATGTCAGCCAGATGGAATTTGGTGTTGTCGTTGGTATGAGCACGGATACCGTTGTGGACTTCCAACTCCGCCTCGATGACTCCTGTTTGACCGTTGACCCGGAATCCTTCTACCAGGAACTCAATCCGGATGGAACTGCCACCCAGACCATGACCCTGATCAACACCGGTGCCCTCGAAGCTCCGTTCGAGATCACTGAACGTCCTGGCAATGGTCCTGTTCCTTACAGCAAAGCCTTCGATGTCGAGTTGGTCCTTGATGACGGTGTTGCTGAAGATGCCATTGGCATCGGTGGTGCGGCTGCATTCATGGCAGTCAACCGCTTCACACCAGCCGAAGATCAATTCCCCTTTGTACTGGAACAGGTCGATATTTCCTTCGAAATGAGTTCTGCAGTTGCGGCTGGCGATCAAATCAGGATCGTCGTCTACCAAAATACCACCGGTTATGAAGATCCTGCGCCTGGCTCTGAATTGCTTTACCAGCAGGATGCTGTTGTAGAAAATATCACCGGCTGGAACAGTTACGTTTTAGACGAACCCGTTATGGTTTCAGGCCCTGGCGACGTCATCATCGGCGCGATCTTCCTGGAGGTCCCGGGGACTGCATACTACCCTGCAGCCATTGATCAAACCTCAACAGAGGAACGCTCCTGGGCTGGTTGGTGGGCTGGTGATGTACCTGCCGAACCCACGCTTCCTCCGGATGAAGAATGGACGCTCATAGACGCATACTTCCCTGGCAACTGGTTAATCCGTGGCATGGGCTCTGCCGGCTCGACCGATATCGTCTGGCTGACCGAAGATCCTACCGCGGGTGTTGTTGCACCTGATGGCGGCAGCGTTGATGTGACCCTCACCTTTGACTCAACAGGTCTGACATGGGGTGATTACTTTGGTAGTCTCCGCGTCAACAGCCCGAGCGAAGCAACCATGAACATACCTGTCCAACTCAGAATCCTGGCTTTACCGGAAGACGGGTTTGTTCAGGGCAATGTTTATACACTGGAAGTTTGTAATGTGAATCCTGCCCCTGCGGGTAACACAGAAATCCAATTCTTCCAGGCTGATTCCTTAATCTACACAATCTCAACTGACGCGACAGGCTTCTACAAGAGTTCAATTCTTTCTGGTAGCTATGACGTCATCGTTGAAATCGAAGGCTACGAGACCCAAACCATCGAAGGTGTGGTTATCACTGCCGGCGAAACAACCATCCAGGATATCACCTTGCGCCTGCTTGCTCCTTGTCTGAAGGCATCCCCCACCTCGCTTGAGAAATGGCTGCTGCCCGATACAACCGGCACCCAAACGTTAAGACTCATCAATGTTGGCGCAGCTGAGGCTGTTTTCGAATTGATGGAACTTCCCGCTGCTCCTCAAGGCACTCCTGGTCCAACCTACAAGTACAATCCTGAGCTGGATATTCCTGGTCTTGACAAATCCAAGCAAGCTCCAAAGAATGAGGTTCAGGCTCCGCCTTATGAGCCGACTGATGCCTTGATAGGAGAAGGTTTTGAAGATGCCTTCCCACCCACTGGATGGGAATTGCAAAGTCTATCCACATACACCTGGGCACCTGATAGTTTCAACCCCCATACAGGCGCTCTTAACGCAAATGTCACCTACGACGAGGACCTGAATGACCAGGATGAATGGTTGGTCACCCCCGAGTTCAATCTTACCGAGGGAACCTTAAGCTTCTGGTCGTTTGGCAGCCTTGTCTGGTGCCGTGACACCTATGACAACTGCGACTTAAATATCTGGTTGGTCGTTGACGAAATTGGTGGTGAGGATGATATCTTCCTTCAAAAGGCAGATGACGATTGGTCTGTAAGCTGGGAATGGGCTGAAACTGTAATTGATCTCAGTTCCGCCTTACCAGGTGGCATGGTCCGTATCGGCTTCCAGTACGTTGGCAATGACGGCGCACAGATCGGTCTTGATGATGTCGCTCTCGATGGTCTCGAAGGTGGTGATGTTCTTTGGCTGTTTGAAGATCCGACTGCTGGCGTAGTTCCTGCTGGTGGATCCGCAGATGTCACCATTGGCTTCGATGCAACTGGACTGGCAATTGGCGACTACTTTGCCACCCTGCGTGTCAAGAATGCTGGCGCTCCTCTCAACTTGCCTGTAACCCTGCATGTTGTGGATGAGATCCCTGTGTTCTATCTCTACCTGCCCTTACTTCTTCGGTAAAGGACCAGGATATTAGTAAAAGGAGCTCTGCTTTTAGCAGGGCTCCTTTCTGTTCTGGCAACACGAGTTAGGTCTCAAAACAAGTGGTACTGATGGCATAGGATTGGTTGCAGCCATTGATCTATCCAAAAACTTGCCCAAGATAGCGCATGGACGGTCAAATTGGAATTCATCGATCAGGTAAACTGACTTTCAACACGATCTGGAAAGTAAATTTTGCTATCTACACATCCTTCGATCTTCCCGCGGGCTAATACTTCATGATATACTTAATTGCTTAGCTTTTCATTCATATTTAAGGAGATTTTCTATGTCAGGACATTCTCATTGGTCCACGATTAAACGCAAAAAGGGTGCTGCAGACGCCAAAAAAGGCGCAATTTTCACCCGATACGCCCGCGAAATCGCCCTTGCCGCACGCAATGGCGGCGGCGACCCCTCCATGAACGTTTCACTGGAGCTTGCCATTGAACGCGCAAGAGCCAGCAATATGCCCAAAGATAGCATCGAACGTGCAATCAAACGAGGTACGGGTGACGATAAAGACGGCATCGAACTGCTTGAGATAACTTACGAAGGCTACCTCGGCAAAGGCGCTTCAGCCGTCATCGAATGTGTCACAGAAAACCGCAATCGCACCGTCGCTGATCTGCGCCACATCCTTACGAGGAGTGGTGGCGACCTGGCAAGCAATGGTTCGGTAACCTGGCAATTCGATCGCAAAGCCATCTATACCGTAAAATCAGACGGTAAAAACTTCGATAAAGCCTTCGAAGCAGCCCTCGAAGCTGGCGCGGATGATGTCACCGAAGAAGATGGATACATCGAAATTGTCGGCCCTGCTGAAACCTTCAAAGCCATTCATGACAGCCTGGCAAATGCCGGCCTAAAAATTGAAGATGCCGGTGTGCGCATGATCCCCCAACAGGAAATCGAACTCGACCCTGACCAGACGCTTTCTGTCCTGAAAGTCATTTCTGCCCTTGAGGAAAGTGACGACGTTCAGAATGTTTACACCAACCTCAAGTACACCGATGAGGATTATGAGAAGTTGGAGGAAAGTTAAGCCTTAATGCTGATTTTGGGTATCGATCCAGGTCTGACACGCACCGGCAT